>SKED01000300.1_pt1 | contig 59527 bp, 46 predicted proteins | sample 4826651 | NCBI WGS metagenome assembly SKED01 (sample SAMN11008818, study PRJNA524170) | human gut metagenome | biome: Human fecal sample; material: Feces; isolation source: fecal sample from pouch patient p19 | host: Homo sapiens | place: Israel: Tel-Aviv | collected 2016-06-28 | reverse complement strand
ACTATGTCCCCATAATTTTAATTTCTTTTTTATATTTTCTTTATTCTATCTTTATTTGTATTAAATGGACGTAAGTAAGTTTGTTTTGAAATTAAGATTGTATAAAGATGAGCAGAAGTCCGAAATCTTCTGCTCATCTTTGGAGAGCGCTAGTTACAGGATACCGTCCAACATCAAATTGACTTCCAGAACATTTACGGTTTTCTCTCCAAAAACACCTAAAAATCTACTGTCGGTGCATTTTTCAATAATAGCTCTGACTTTTTTTCACTCATATTATTTGCTTTTGCAATTCTTGTCACCTGATATTTAACAGCCGTAGGGGAGATATGCGGATCAAGTCCGCTGCCGGAACAGGTCACAAGTTAAGATATGCTAAAAATACAAATTAGCAAGCAATGCAATCCTCCGTAAGATTGTGTATTTAGCAGAAACCTCTCTTCGGAATTTCTTTCAAATGCTTGTTCCTAGCATAACCCACTTTAAATAACAAACTGTTTAATTCACATTTTCTTTAACAGATGATGATAAATCTTACTTAAATAAACTGCTGAACCACTATAGAGCACTTTGAAAATTCGCGTTTATCAACGTGCCAGGATCCTTCTGCTCAAATCTGAGGGTGCATCTAACAAAGCAATTGCTGACAAACTGGATATTGGAATCGGTGTTGTAAAACGTTGTCTTAACAAATTTAAAGAGAACGGTGTTGAAGCTTCTTTATGTGATAACAAAGTCCGTGGAAGAAAAGCGGAAATCACCGATGACGATATCACCTGGGTAATCAGTAAAGCCTGCCAAAAACCGAAGGATTACGGACTTTCACCCATTAGAAACGTGCGCCGCAATTCTAAAATAACCTTTCTCTGTGTCTCATACACCATATCTTCTACTGATTTTCCTGTAATATCACGCCCTGCAAGTGCATATGCAAATAAGCCTTTTTTCGGAGACAATTCTGCACTTTCCTGAATATATTCTGGTGCTAAACCAGACTTTTCTGCAATTTGGCTGATAATATTTTTATCATAGTAGGCAATTCCAAGTTTCTTTGCTACTTCTTCCCCGATAAAACGCCCGCCACTTCCAAATTCTCTGCTGACTGTAATATAAGATCATTGGGATTCCCATTTGGATCATCAGCTTATTCACCGGCATCTCCTTCATCTTGTTGCTTTCTGACATTTTGTTTAAACTCCTCTCTTTTTGGCACAAAAAAAGTGCGCACCTTGTCTTATAAGCTGGACTTACGCTGACAAGCTACACACTTTTTCATAGCAAATATATTATTTTAACAAAGCGAAAAACGAGTAGCTTCTAAGCTGGATTTACGCTTACCTGATACTCGTCTACTATAATTATATTTCCAGTTTTTCCAAAAATCAAATGAATTTTTCTTGCATTTTCTCTTCTCTTTCGTTTATAATATACCCGAAAAAACAATAATTATAACGAAAGCCGGCTTGTAAAAGCGTGAAATCATGAGGATTTGCTTGTCCTTACAGATTTCACGCTTCTTTTTTTGCAATGCCACGAGGAGGTCTTATGAATTCAAAAAACAAACTGGCAGAAATGCCAATCCGTCCTTTAGTGTACACAATGGCTATTCCATTGATGCTCTCTTTACTTGTGCAATCGCTCTATAACATTGTTGACAGTATCTTTGTGGCCAGACTGTCTGAAACAGCTCTGACCGCTGCATCGCTAGTATATTCCGTTCAATTTTTAATGATTGCCGTGGGTGTCGGAACCGCAGTAGGTCTGAATTCCTTGCTTTCCAGAAAAATAGGGGAACATAAAACTGAAGAAGCATGTCAGGCTGCCACAACCGGACTTTTTCTCATGCTCTTTACATCCATCATCTTCTCTTTCGCTGGCATTTTTCTGTCCGATACGATTGCCTTTAAAATGGCTACAGATCCAGAATTACAAACTCTCTGTAAACAATATCTTTCCATCAATCTCGTGTATTGCTGTGGAATCTTTTTGCAAACTTATGGGCAAAGACTGCTACAGGCTGTTGGAGATACTGTTTTATCTATGATTTCTCTGATCATAGGTGCTATTTTGAATATTATTCTTGATCCCATTATGATTTTCGGTCTGTTTGGCTGCCCTGCAATGGGAATCCGTGGTGCAGCAATCGCAACTGTCATCGGACAAATGGTGGGGGCCATCGCTGCTTTATTGTTTAACCGTTTCCGAAATCCTCTCATCCATGCCCATCTAAAAAACTATCATTTCAGGTGGCGAGACGTTGCTGATATTTACCGGGTGGGGCTTCCTACAATTATCATGCAGGCCATTGGAAGTATTATGACACTTGTAGTAAACAGTATTCTCCTGCCTGTTTCTGCAACAGCAGTTGCTTTTTTCGGTGTCTACTATAAATTGCAAAATTTCCTGATGATGCCTATCAATGGTCTTGGACAGGCTGCCATTCCTATTGTCGGATATAATTACGGCAATAGAAAATATCATCGAGTACAGCAGACATGGAAAGTTTTACTTCCTACCGGAGCAATTATTGCCTTATGCGGAACCGTCATATTCTGGTGTTTTCCCGGACAATTATTGCAATTATTTTCTGCAAGCCAGGAAATGCTGACTCTCGGTATTCCGGCACTGCGAATCATCTCCGTTTCCTTTGTTATGGCTGCAATTACAATTCTGTGCGGATATTTTGCTTCCGGCCTCGGAAACGGCATCATTAATATGGTCAGTGCTGCTATAAGGCAACTTATTTTATTAGTTCCCTGCCTCTTGATTTTCATAAAAATCTCTGGCATTTCACATGGCTGGTATGCAGTCTGGATCGCAGAAATCGTTGCCTGCATTTATAGTTATTACATGTCACATAAATTACTAAAAACAATTTTCGCACACAAATTGGAGGTAAGAAAATGAACGAAATTTTTCACAGAACAAGTCCTTATGCCGGATGTACCGCATCTGCTCCTCTCGCTTTTGTCACTTGTTACAGAACAGCTTGCAAAATGCCAGAATATGCTCAGATAGATATGAGTACCTCTGTTGAAAATCTTTTATTGGAAGCAGATTCGCTTGGGCTTGGTGCTGTGTGGCTTGGAATCGCACCACTAAAAGAACATATGGAAGCAATCCACAATGTACTGCAAATTTCTCAAGATTTAGTTGCCTTTTCAATTGTACCATGTGGTTATCCAGATGCGCTACACTCTCAACAAGATCGTTTTGATTTCAAACGAGTCCACTATCATTCTGTGCGATTGCAAACAGGATTACTGTGATGTATCCCATTCCCCAAAAATATTCTATATCCCTCATTTTTTCTATCCTGACTTTTACTTCTTTTTTCGCTTCACGGATTTTCAGCTCTGCCCGCTTTTTTTCAATGCTGTCCCTTAACTCAAATAATTCCTGATTTCTTTCCACCTTGAATGGGTGTTCTTCAAAGCTATGAAGCTCGTCCAACTTCATCAGTACAATACCTGCACCCGGCTCGTTGCACTTTAATGAACACATTTCTTTTTTTCTTGCCTTGTTTGCCTGTGGGTGTGAAACTCATATACCTCGCAAAGTGCCTAAATCTAAGGATTTCTACGAATTCACCCGATGTAGACAACACACAACTTCCACATGGCTCAATAGGTCCGGATTGATGTCAGTCACCAGGAACCTATCCCGGCTAATATTGTATGTACCAAAATATCTCCGTTTGTTCGTGGAAACATATCTATTAATTCTGTATCAAAAATATCTTGATACATTCTGCTATCCATATCGCAGCTTGAACCTCGTTCGTCCACGGAAAAAGTTCAACTTTTTTATTCGTTTCTACTATTATAGTGATTCTAACATAAAAGTCAAATCTTGCGAGGAACCGCCATCGCCTCAACCTTGTCCGTTCTTCCTAGAAAAACAGGTCAACGGCTATTTTTCGCCCCGACTGATAGCACTTTTTCCATGCACTCGACCTTATCATATAACTGAAAATCCTGCATTGAACGAGAGAAACATTTTAACTATTTCTTTGCATTTTCTTCCAGTTCCAACATGTATTTATCAAAGTCAGACATAAACAATCTGTCCTGGATGACACGATACTTTTCAAATTCAGTCTCCGCTTTAGCCTTGGCAATCTCTGCCGTGATCTTTCCTGCATCCTGAAGGACCTCTCTGTCATCAGCCATCAGGAATAGATCCAGTCGCTTTGCCCAGTCCTCCATTGTCATCGGAATGTGACGCTCTGCACGATCCTCTGCTAGATCCAGGTATGCCGAAACGATACGCTCTAATGAACGCATTTCCTGCTCGCTCAAATAATTCTTCGCAACGCTCACATCACTTTTTACTATCTTACCTTCCGGTGCTCCTGCCCAAGTGGTTAATCCCATGTGTGGCTTATCTGCATCTGCACGTTCATAAATCAACTCCGCTGCTGTATGTCCGTGAACTGCATAGTGCATCTTGTTCTGCACTTTTGCAAAGAACTGCTTTGTTGTTTTTGCTGTGCGGTCGTAATCAAGAGCTGTAGCATAGATGTCCGTTATCTTCTGATAGAATCTACGCTCAGATAAACGGATCTCACGAATCTGCTCAAGCAAACGATCAAAATATTCTGTTGTAAGCACTGATCCACCATTTTTTAGACGTTCGTCATCCATAACCCAGCCTTTGATGGTGTAGTCTTTTACGATGCCATTTGCCCACTTACGAAATTGCACTGCTCGCTCATTGTTTACCTTGAATCCAACAGCAATAATCATTTGAAGATTATAATGTTTCGTATCACGAGTGACCTGACGTGAACCTTCAGTTTGAACTATCCGGAAATTCCGGATAGTTGCGTCTTCCTCAAGCTCTGAGTCAGAATAAACCTTCTTAATATGCTCATTGATTGTACGAACATCTACATCATATAGTGTGGCCATCATCTTCTGTGTCAGCCATATATTCTCATCCTCATAGCGCATCTCAATACTGTCCTGCTGATCGCCGACAGATGCAACATAAGTCAAGTATTCTGCTGCGCTGGAACGGATGGTTATTTCATCTTTTTTCTTTTTCAAATAAGAGGCCTCCTTTATAAATCGAAATGCGTTTTTGCTATTGTATTTAGCTGTCCTGCTATTTCATCAAATGATAAATTCAAATCCAGAGTCCTGACAGTAATCTGGTTTCCACTCATCTGATACACATTATTCGGATATATCGCTTCATCAGTCTTGGCATACAAAAGCATTCCCGAAACCGTGTGGTCCTTCTCTCTCAGTTCATATTCTTTGTTTTTCACATAAGTAAAAATCTGATAAAGATTGCCTGAATGAAGTGTATGCTTGTCAAACTGCACCTGTGTGCTGTGCTCATAGTACTTTGCGTCGATAATAAGAACCTTCTCACCACTTTGGAGCATAATGTCACTTTGCATCACAGGCAACAAAGAGTTTTCTTCATTGTCCAGCTGCCAAGGAATCTGTGATGTATTTGCGGTAATCTGATTTTTAAACTCTCTCCTATAATATTCCAGGATAAACTTCTCATACAATCGACACATTCGCTGCTCGTCTAGAAAGTCCATCAACTTGGTATGCCCATTCGATTGTGTTTGCAATAGACCCTTTACTACCAGGTAGCATATCGAAATTAGCATACGATAAGTCTGGTTATTTCGATTGTACTGAACATTCCAATTTACCGTATACAAATCAATAAAATCCACCTCGCTGAAATACACCATTAACTTTCTAAGATTTTTCTTGCGCTGTTTCGATATATTCGAACGAAGGAGAAGTTCAACTGTAGATTTGATGATCCGATTCATGATGCTGTTAACTGAAAACTCATCGTATGTACAGATTAGCTGTTTCCGTAACATTGACTGTGTCTTGATGGACTCTGCAATATCAATCTTTCCTCGCAGAGAAGAGAGTGCCTCCGTCTGCGGAATATATTCTTTACCAAGTCCTCGCTTTATCTGAATCGCGATACCTTTTTCTAAGATAGCCGCCATCAGCTCGCCAGTATTATTAAATTGTTCTGTGGCTATATTCTTATAACCTTGCTCATTCAATACCTGAAATGCATAGGACAGCATATAATAGATGTTTTGAATCGGTATCACTTAATCGTACTCCTTAGATTTTCGCTCCAATCTTTCACCTTCATAGGTTCATCAAACCAGTATTCTTTCAATAAAGGTATCAGCTCATATTCCACAACACCATAAAGCCAACTATCGTCAATTGTATCAGGCTGTAAATTACAGAAGTAGCTGTGACCAATACAGAACCCTTCGCCCAGAGATTCATCGACGGAAATCTCTCTATTCAAACTCTCGACGCAACTGATCAGTTTGTTGAACTTCTCATTATCTAATGCCATGCGGTACTCACGGAACCCCGGAGTCTCAAAACCCGGCTTGATATCAAAGAAAGCAAACCTTCTACGAAGTGCATAATCCAGCATAGCCAGGCTTCTGTCTGCAGTATTCATCATGCCAATAATATAGACATTCTTCGGCACTGCAAACTTTTCATCCGAATACAGAAGCTGTAGCGCATTTCCTCGCTTATCATTTTCAATCAGCATAAACAGCTCGCCAAAGATCTTACTCAGATTGCCGCGATTGATTTCATCTATGATAAAGAAATACTCATTATCACTATCTACCTCGGCCTTCTTGCAGAAATTGTAGAATGCCCCCTTCTTCAGTTCAAATCCTGTAGCAGATGGACGAAAGCCCATAATAAAATCTTCATAGGAATAACTCTGATGGAACTGTACCATCATGACACGCTCTACATCTTTTACCCCCATCATAGAATAGGCCAAGCGCTTAGCGGCATATGTTTTTCCTACTCCTGGTGCACCCTGCAAGATAATATTTTTCTTATTTCTAAGCAAGCCAACTAATCTGGTATAATTATCTTCAGACATGTACACATCATCCAGGAAATTTTCTGCTGTGTACTCCGGATAGGCAATTTCCTTCTCATCATCTGCAATATCGTCTTCCTCAAACAAAGCCTTAATTTCTTGTACGAAGTCACTATATGGCGTGATATCGGTCAGGGTCTTCTGAGGGGACTGATGATTAATTGTCCAATCGCCCTTGTTCGTCCAATTTACTTTTCTAACATTGGAATATTCATCTGTGCGATCTGCATCATATTCATAATCAGACTCAACAATTCCTTTGCCAAGAATTCCATTATTGCCTTTTTTAACATATACCACGTCGCCAATCTTAATATCATGTACAAACTGCCAAGTAGCATGAGCTGAATTCTTATAGGAACTGCTATCACCGTATTCTTTCTTCATCTGCTGTTTCATTTCATCCTTAGAGCTGAATACTCCAAGATCTCCAATCTCGCCCCAGCCCAGAAGCATATAACCGTTCTTATAACACTCTTCCCATTTATCAGCGTTTTGTCCTGGAGCATAAATCCAGTAATGAACTGTATCGACATCACTATCTGAAAGAGCATCGCTATCATTCGTTTTCTTACTCTTTGCATCAGAGACACCTTTTTTGAAAATATCCGATGCCATCTCCGCTGTTAATTCCACTGACTTGCCTGCTTCAGTAAGTGTCCACACACCTCTTACGCTTTTATCAATGTATCCCGCTCCAACGAGATAGTTTCTGGCGAAAGCAACTTCATTTTCAAATTTGTTAACCTTCGTTTTCCCTCTGGTTTCGCTTACTATCTCATCCGACAAATGCTCGTTTTCTATAATTTTCTTTCTCGCTTCTACCGGTGTCGCAGATCCTCCTAAATCGCGTAACGCCTGTAGCAATGGCATAAACCACTTAAGAAATTCTGCTTTCGAAGTCTTTTTACCTTTTTCAGCAGCCTTTTCCTGATTGACTTGCTCAGAGATCACCCAGGCCGTATAGGATAAATCAGGAAAGTTCTTGTATTTATATTCACCTGCATCCAGAGCTTTCTTACACAAATCCTTTATTTCAAGATAATCTGCAGCATACGGCACTTTCTTAAGCTTCTTCTCGGCTGCGACAACAAACTCGCCAGACATATTCTGGACATCTGCTATAAACCAGCGGTTTCTGGAATCCAAGTTGATAAATGTATAAGGACGAATCCAATAAAGGCCCATCGTAATATTCCAGCGAATGCAAAGCTGATCATGTACCTTGTCATAAGCCTCGGAGAATTTCTGACGGTTATCCTCTGTGTCATTGTCAGCCAATGCAAGAGCTACCTCAAACAAACTCCACAAGTTATCAATATCATTTGCTTTTCTATCATCCTTAAATCCATAAAACGTTGCCTTTAGATTATTAAGAACCGGAATTCCATCAAAATTGCTCGGCACAGTTGCAGCAATTCCAAACTCTGACGCTATCCCGTTAAGAATAGCAATTCTATTAGCATTTGTTATTCCCTTGTTGAATGTGCCAAAGATGGTGAACGGATCAATATCAATAATCTCATCACCACTTTCAAGTTTCGGAACACTAATTCCAACAGTGTCATACACCGCATACATTTTCTGAATAAGAGTCTTTCTATCAGTTTTGAAAGGAAGAAGCTTAGTAGCAAACTCCGTGTAAAAATCTATCCAATCGTATTGCATTTAATAAAGTACCTCCTTATGCATTATCCCAATTTTGAACTACCAAGTGGCTCAAATCCACAAGATTCCAACATCTCATTAATCTCATATATGCTATTCTCGGCACATGAGCTTAATACGCATCTATAAGCATTATTTTGTGGATTAGTTGGCTTTATATTGAAATCGGTTTTCCCAACTAACATTTCTGCTTCAGGCACTGAAAGCTGCAATCCGTAACACAATCCCAAAACCGTTTGAATTGTTGTGGGATATTCTTCTTCATTTCTTAATCTCTGTATTGTACGTTCGCCCACCAATGAGGCGTCTGCTAATTTCTTATTAGAAAGCTTTTTCTCTTTCATAAGCTGTACCAATGTTTCAGAGAAGGCTCCTGGATACAATCTCATTGCATCAGCACTTCGACTTGCTCTCTGAATTTGAGATAACAATGTTCTGTTGTGAGCATTCATCTCAAATGAGTATTCTAGCACCATATTATCAAGCGGAACATTTCCCTCACCCTCACCAAACTCAACTTTTACGTTGATATGTCCGTCTGGCTTTTTGTGGGAAAGCAGTACAACCGTCTCCACATGAGATTTTTAGGCTATTTCAAACTGACTTGATAAGTTGATTTTTCAGCATTTTCTTGAATTTCCATATTCATCTTGATTAGGCTATTTTATAATAGCAACTTGCTTTCTTCCATATACATGTGTGATAAAAGAATTATATATACCTGACGATTTCCATTCGCCTGCAACAACTATAATCTTATCTCTGTTATTATATATCTCAGAACGAATAGTTTTATATGTGATTTCATCAAAAAATGATAATATAAAAGAATATTTGTGGCTATACATAGGAGCGACTAAATAGATTTCTTTCTTTTCGTTATCATATAACTTTCCTTTAACAGCTGCCTCAATTATCTTCTTGCCAAAACAGCCCCTAGGATATCTATATTCACTTCTATCATCCAATAACATTTCTCCTATTTCTTTATCACCATATTTCAAATTTACTGGCATACTCTTACACATAGAATAAATTTGCTTTAATGTCCTTAGTGGATGTGCTTTCGGCTCTCCAATGCTATGTCCATCAATTTTCTTTTCTTCTTTAGGATTTCCAGTTACAGATAGAAGACCATCAATTGCATTATTAAAAACAAATTCTGACTCATCAAATTTATTTTTATCGAATTCCGAACTGCTAGTTCCAAATGGACAATTCAAGATATGTTTATACATTGGTTTTGTAGCTCTAAAATAAGCACTTTTACTTCCTTCTATAGCACAAATGTAAAGTTTAGCTTCGCATTTCGGATTGGGGCAATAAAAAGTCTCATTTCTATCCTCTTTTATAGCTTGACTTGAATATAGTACTATTTTTCTTTCTATATCTCTATATGCATAATTTGACATCTTCAAACCTCCTATTTTATGTTAAAATACGGTTTTTATTCTTCGAACTATACTTCGTAGTATTTCTGTGTATTCCATTCTCATCAGCAACTATATTGCTGCGTTTCAGCTTTTCTTCCTGAACAGCATCGAACATTTCTTTTGAAATGATTGCTGGATGAGAATTGTTCAATTTATAAATCTGACCTTCTTTGCCGCCTACATTAACAACCGAAACACCTATGTACTTTTCATTACTCAGCATTTCTTCTATAGAACGTTTTGGCCAGTTATCTTTTCCTGTAGGAGATTTGATACTCCTTTCTTTCAGTTCCTTAACAATGCCTAATACGCTTTTACCACCAAGATACAAATCGAAAATCAGCTTAACAACTTCTGCCTGTTCTTTATTGATTACAAGATCACCATTCTTGTCCTTATCATAGCCATAGCATCTTCTACGATAGAACCCCAAGCTGCCGTTACTAGCTCTTTGTTTAATGCCCCACTTTATATTAGCACTTCGTGTTTCATTTTCAGCCTGTGTGCAAGCTTCAACGGTGGATATCAATAATGAACTTCCCGCTGTTAATGTATCCAGTTCCTCTTGTTTGAAAATAATTCGCACTTGTGACTCTCTTAAAGTATTTATTGCATCCAGCACCTCGACAGTATCTCTTCCAAGTCTACTGATGCTTTTTACCACAACTATATCCGTAAGTCCCGCTTTACACTCTTCTATCATTTGATGAAAGGCAGGACGAGAAGAATCTTTTTTAGCAGATGCAATATCTATATGAATATCGACCAGTTTCCAGTTGTTATGCCCAGATATAAATTTTGTCAGCCCTGAAACTTGTGCCTTAAGACTCTCAAGCTGATCCATAGTGTTAGAACTCACACGAGCATAGATGACAACATGTTTCATCGGCTCATTTGTATTAGCCGGAATTACTCTCACTTTGCCAGGCATAAACACCTCTCCTTTCCGAAATAGCCTAACTATAATTCGATATTTTCCAAATGATTATTAGTCTATTTCTACTCTCACTTTTCCATAAATCACAAGTAAACACTTCTGTATAATCGACCCAATCTCAATGCTCTGATCTATCCAACTATAAAAATACCAAGATATTATTCACTTTTTAAGGCATATTTCGCAGTCTGATTTTCAATTCTAAAAATCTCGGAAATCCCCTTATTTCAAGCCATTTTCACACTTTTACTTCTGTACTTTAGTCAACAGAACTACGCTCTCCACATGCACCGTCTCACAAAACTGATCCACCGCCGTCATCTTCTCCACACGATATCCCGCCAGCTGCATCATCTCCAGATCACGTGCCAGACTGGTCATCTTACAGGAAATATATACAATCTTATCCACCCCATAATTCAAGATCTTCGGAAGTGCCTTCGGATGGATTCCGTCTCTCGGCGGATCCAGTACGATCACATCCGGCTTCTCTTCAATCTCATCAAGCACTTTAAACACATCGCCTGCAATGAATTTACAATTGGAAAGTCCATTTCGGACAGCATTTTCTTTTGCCGCCTCGACTGCTTCTTCAATAATCTCGACACCGATCACTTTCTTCGCAACCGGAGCAAGTACCTGACCAATTGTTCCTGTTCCGCTGAACAGATCAAATACAACCTGATTATCGATATCTCCGATATATTCTCTTACTGTTTCATAAAGTACTTCTGCCCCTTTGGAGTTCGGCTGAAAAAATGAAAATGGTGTAATCTTGAATTCCAGTCCGAGAAGCTTCTCGTAAAAGAAGTCCTGTCCATAAAGAATTCTTGTCTCATCACTCTTCACGACATCGGACAGAGAATCATTCAATATATGAAGGATTCCAACAATCTTTCCTTCTAATTCTAATGCCAGAAGTTCTTCTACTAATGGAGTTAAGTCATATTCTTCCTGTGTTGTCGTTACAAGATTCACAAGAATCTCACCTGTTGTATCACCACGTCTTAAAAGAAGATGACGGAGATAACCGACATGCTGCATTTTCTTGTAATAACTTACATTTCTTTCTTTGAAATAATTCAGCACACAAAGAAGAATCTTGTCCATATCTTCATGGACAAGCTGACAGTCTCCTGCTGTCAGTACATCATAAGTACTTCCTTTTTTATGAAGACCGAGAGATAACGGACCGTCTTTGAATTCGTCTCCAAAAGAAAATTCCATCTTGTTACGGTAATGAAATTCCTTCGGGCTGTGCTTCACACCCTCGAAAAGATACTCGCCCTTTACTACCGGATCCATGATCCTGCGGATCTGCCCTTCTTTCATCTTCACCTGTTCTTCGTATGGCATCGTCTGATACATACAGCCACCACAGGCAGGAAAGATACTACAGACCGGCTCTCTTGTCTCTAATGGAGATTTCTCCAACACTTCAAGAAGTCTTCCTTCTGCATTTCCTCTTTTAAATTTATTTATCATAAAACGGATCTTCTGTCCCGGAATCCCATTTTTCACAGTAACATACTGTTCTTCCTCCGGAACAAATACAATCCCCTTGTTTGGGAAATCTACACGTTCAATAATCCCTTCGTAGATCTGACCTTTTTTCATCCTTTTCTCCTATCAATTCTAATCTATTTTAACAGAAAAACAGACAGGATGGTTTCTTCTCACACCCTGTCTGCACTTTTGCAATTCACTCAAGAATTATACCTGATCATCCTCGCTGAAGTAATCATCAAAATCGTCATCAAAATCATCTTCAAAATCATCAAGATAATCCGGTGATACGAAACGATATACTGCATAAGCGATTGCAGCTACTGCTGCTACTGCTCCGATGATAGCCAGTGTCCAGATTACTGTATTCTTCTGCTTCTCAGCCTCATTCTTATGAAGAATCTCATTCAATCTTGTTTCTGCAATGATGTCTTCTATTCTCTTGTTCATATTAACACGTCCTTTCTTCACCTTTTGCGGTGACAGATAATCTGTGTTTATTATAACACCTGACGATTCATATTACTACTGATTTATCATTTTTTTATAACTTTCTCATACCTTTACAAGCTTGGCAAATTTTGCAAACATCTTGCGTGTTCCGACACTGTCAAATTCAATCGTAACCTCGTGATCTCGTCCGCCTTCTTTGATATCCGTTACTGTTCCTTCCCCAAACTTCACATGACGTACCCGGTCTCCGACCTCATAACCAAGTGGACCATTTCCACCTGCTGCCAGCTGACTGCCCTTCTGCAGGGATGCCAGTGCCTGACTTCCTGTAACTGTCTTACTCGTTCCCTGATTCTTCGCAGGTGCCATTCCGCCAAATGCTCCTCCGAATGCCTGTGCCCGAAATGCTTCTCTGGCACGTGCATATGTATTCTGTTGTGCTGGCATCTCCGTCTCCTGAGTAAACTTCTTGTTTCCTGTATCAAGCAGTTCCCTCGGGATCTCTTTCACAAATCTTGACATCGGATTGTACTGTGTCTCACCGTGCACCATTCTTCTGCGCGCACTTGTCAAAGTCAGTTCCTGCTCTGCCCTTGTAATTCCAACATAACAAAGTCTTCGCTCTTCTTCCAGTTCTTCTCTGTCTCCCGCATTAATACTCATATATCCCGGGAAAAGTCCATCTTCCATCCCCGCAAGATAAACACGTGGAAATTCAAGTCCCTTTGCACTATGTAAAGTCATCAGAACAACATGTTCCTGGTCTTCATCCAGACTGTCAATATCCGCAACCAAAGCAACTTCTTCAAGGAATCCACTCAATGTTGCCTTTTCATCTTTATCCTGACAACTTTCCTCATAAGTTGCCGCTTTACTGATCAGCTCATCTATATTCTCTTTTCTTGTTTTCGCCTCTTCTTTATCTTCATTTTCAAGGCTTTCTATATATCCTGTCTTCTCAATCACTTCCTGTAAAAGATCTGTGATACTCATCTCTTCTGCCAACGTCTTAAAATACTCGATCAATGCCGCAAAAGAGTCCAGTTTTGTTGCACTTCTTCCCACTCCTGCGATCAGCCCCGGTGCCAGTAAAGCCTCATAAAACCCAATTCCACGTTCTGTCGCAGACTCCTGAATCCGGTTAATTGTTGTAAGACCGATTCCTCTCTTTGGGACATTAATGATTCTTCTAACCGCAACATCATCACGTCCATTGTCGATTGTCTTGAGATAAGCAAGAAGATCCTTAATCTCTCTTCTCGCATAGAAATTCACTCCACCGACAATCTTATAAGGAATGTTCATGGCAATAAACTTCTCTTCCAGCAGACGGGATTGTGCATTCGTACGATAAAGAACTGCACTGTCATTATAGGAACCTCCCTGTCTGACAGCACTTTTGATATCTTCGCCAATGAAATCTGCCTCATCAAACGCAGTATCGAACTGACGCAGACGAATCAGTTCGCCTTCTCCGTTCTCCGTCCAAAGTGATTTTTCCTTTCTTCCACGGTTATTCGCAATCACGCTGTTCGCTGCATTCAGAATATTCCCTGTAGATCTGTAGTTCTGCTCCAGTTTGATCACCTTTGCATCCGGAAATTCATGCTCAAAGTCAAGAATATTTCGGATATTCGCTCCACGGAACTTGTAGATTGACTGATCATCATCTCCAACGACGCAAAGATTCTTATATTTTCCTGCAAGAAGGCTTACCAGCTGAAACTGAACTGTATTTGTATCCTGATATTCATCTACCATAATATAGCGGAATCTTTCCTGATAACTCTCAAGCACATCCGGCTGTGTCTGCAAAAGCTGTACTGTCTTTACAAGCAGATCATCAAAATCCAGCGCATTATTCGCCTTCATCTGCGCCTCATACTCACGGTAAACCTTAGCAATCTTCATCTTTGCAAAGTCTCCTCCGGCATTCAGTTCAAATTCATCCGGAAGGATCATCTCATTCTTGGCAGATGAAATTGCTGAAAGCAGACTTCTTTCTTTAAACACTTTCGTATCCACATCTACTTTCCGACAGACTTCCTTAATTAATGTCTTCTGATCATCTGTATCATATATAGTAAAATGATTCTCATACCCTAATCTGTCAATAAATCTTCTCAAAATACGCACACATGCAGAATGAAATGTGCTCACCCATACACTTTCTGCTCCAAAACCGACAAGGTTATCCACACGCTGGCGCATCTCTTCTGCCGCTTTGTTCGTAAATGTGATTGCAAGAATATTCCATGGGTTCACGCCACGTTCTCCGATCAGATATGCAATCCTGTGCGTCAGAACTCTTGTTTTTCCTGAACCAGCTCCGGCAAGGATCAGAAGAGGACCGTCCGTGTGGTAAACAGCCTCTCTCTGTGGTTCATTTAATTTATCATAAATGCTCATCTTTCCACTCCTTTAAAGTTATAAAGATATCTGTAAATGTATTCCCATTATCAAACACACGTTCCTGTTTGTCAACTACATTTTCCGGCCTTCTTATCTTTTGCTTGCTATCTAGTTTTAAATACTATATAATAAATGTATTGAGGTGATAACATGAATATAGACACAAGTAATCTGTTAAACAGCATTTTGGAAGAACTTTCTTCTTTAAGTTATGTGCATCCCGGCGATGTTCCGAATATTAATCTTTACATGGATCAAGTAACTACTTTTATGGATGAGCAGCTGGCTTCGACCAAACGTTACCCGGATGATAAGATCCTGACAAAGACTATGATCAATAATTATACGAAGAACAATCTTCTTCCACCCCCGGTGAAGAAGAAGTATTCCAGAGAGCACCTGCTCCTTCTGGTCTTCATTTATTATTTTAAAAATATCCTTTCAATCAAAGATATTGAGACAGTTCTTGCACCGCTCACAGAGAAATATTTTCCGGATGGAAGCTCTTTTGAATTAGCGGATATTTACAAAGAAGTCTGCAAGATTGAAAAAGAACAGCTGGATTCCATCAAAGAGAATGTAACTGCTACTTATGAGAAATCTGCTGAGACTTTCACTCATCTTGCTGATGGCGAAGATAAAGAGATCTTACAGCAGTTTGCATTTATATGCAGCTTGAGTTTTGATGTATATATCAAGAAAATGATCATTGAACGGATCATTGATGACCTCTCTTCCAAGTCTTCAAAAAACGAAGAGAAAAAGAAAGGGAAATAAACAATTCTGTTTAAAACAAGATACAGCCTGCGAAAGACTTTTTCAGGATCTTTCACAGGCTGTATCTTTTGATTGATAAAAGGTATCTTATTGTAAGTTTAATTCTCAAGTGTTATTCTTCCGTTCCATTCTCTTCCTCAGCAAGCCCTACACGTTTGAAAACCATATCATATCCATCATTCCCATAATTAAGAGAACGATTCACACGACTGATTGTCGCAGTAGATGCTCCTGTCTTCTCCGCAATCTCCAGATATGTCTTCTGTTCACGGAGCATTCTTGCCACTTCAAATCTCTGTGACAATGAAAGCAGCTCATTGATCGTACAGATGTCTTCAAAAAATGTATAACACTCTTCTTTATTCTCAAGGCTTAAGATTGCCTGAAACAGATAATCTACTGCCTCGGTTCTGATCTTCTTACTCATACGAAACAATCTCCTTCTCAACCGGCTAATTATACGATGGCTTACGGTATACCATAAACCATAGCAATACCTTTTGCCTTCTCAGGCCACTTTTTGATTTTAACACATTAAATTTTTAAAGTCCACCATTTCTTATGAATTTAAACTAAATTCTTACGCAATTTTGATTTTTTTCTAAAACATTTTATGTAAAACACACTTTTTTCGTTGTTCTTCCTCTTTTAAGATGCTATAATAAATCTGTTATAAATATTTTGATACAAAAGAGAGGAGTACATGATTAATATGAAGTGCCCAATATGTGGAAAAGACCTGGATTTGCAGAATAAGCAGATTGGCACCAGCGAAAACGGGGATCCAATCTTTAATGAATATGCAATCTGCCATAGCTGTAAAAAGCAATGGAACCTTGATAAACAACGTGCGAAGAAGATCGCTGCTAAAAAAGCCGCCGAAGAGAAAGCAAAAGCTGAGGCTCGTGCCGCTGAAGAGAAAGCGAAAGCTGAGGCTGAAGCCCGCGCTGCTGAAGAGAAGGCAAAAGCTGAAGCTGCCGCTCGTGCTGCTGAAGAAAAAGCGAAAGCTGAAGCTGCTGCCCGTGCCGCTGAAGAAAAAGCGAAAGCTGAGGCTGCCGCCCGTGCCGCTGAAGAGAAACGAGCTGCCCGCAGAGAAGCAAAAGCCCGCGCCCGCAAAGAAGCGATTGCCCGCCTTGCTGCTGACAAAGGGATTTCAGAAGAAGAAGCTGAACGTATTCTTAAGGAGAGAGCCAGAGCCCGCAAAGCCGCTGCACAGAAAGCTGCCACTGATGCCACTGCCACTGATAATTCCGAAGAGCAGAAATATGGGAACATTCCAGCGGAAGAAATCCGTGATAAGCGTGAAAAAGCAGTTCGCAAGGGATACGAAGATATGCTTGCAACTGACCCTGACAGTAAAGCTGCCAAGAAGAAAAAGAAAGAGGAAGCCGAAACTGCGAAAGCAAAAGAAGATGTAAAATCCAGAAAAATGGATGACTATGATGATGCGAAATCCTCTGATGATGAAGATGACGATGAATATGAATATGTAGACGAATATCCACGTTTCAGACCTGGACGCATCATCCTTGGAATCATTTCCCTGCTTGCATTTGGTTTCTGTATTTATAAAGGATTCGTAACAGGACTCAGCACATCAGGAGCTGACGTAACTTCTGCTCCAGGCATGAATTATGTCATTGTTGCTCTTTGTATGCTTGTCACTGCACTGTTATACTTCATCATGAATAACCGTGATACACTTTTTGCATTCCTTATCCCGATGATTGTCTATATCGGTAGTGCTGTTTTTGCTTTCCTGAAACATGGAGATGAATTCGAGCTTCTGATTTTAGCCGGTGTAAGTGGTGTACTTGCTGTTATTTCACTGATTCTCGCAATTGCTTCCCGCGGTGGAGATGATTACGATGATGAAGATGATTACGACGATCCATTTGAAGAAGAACACGATAATTAAAATCGCGTTGTAAATCTTTTTGGTTTCTAAGAACAATTTATATAAGATAATTACAAGGGAGTATCATTTTTCGGTACTTCCCTTTTTTGTCCTAGTATGCATTTTTTATATCATATATCTAAAATATTTTTAGGTGTCAAAATTTTTTTTAGAATAGTTGTTGCTTTTTGTTGAATATGTGATAAAATGTACCTATAGGTATCTTTATATAATTAAAAATACACAACAAACACATACTCCTCAAAGATTTTTCTTTGGGGATTTTGTCACAAAGAAAGGAGTAACTGACATGGCATCATTTATAGTAAATGGTCAGGAAGTCTCACCCTCAAAGAATCAGAAACTGTTACGGTTCCTGCGTGATGAGCTGCACATTACCTCTGCAAAGGATGGCTGCAGCGAAGGCGCTTGTGGAGCCTGTACTGTTATCATTGATGGACAGACTTGCAAATCCTGCGTACCTGACACAGATTCATTGGCCGGAAAGAATGTCATCACAGTCGAGGGACTTTCTGATTGGGAACAGAAAGTTTACACTTATGCTTACGGGAAGGCAGGCGCTGTACAGTGCGGATTCTGTATTCCTGGTATGGTTATGTGCACAAAAGCACTTTTGGATGTAAATCCGGAACCAACCGATGATGAGATTCGCTATGCGCTGCGCAACAACTATTGCCGCTGTACAGGATATGTTAAGATCATGGACGCGGTACGTCTGGCAGCTAAGATTCTGAAAGAAGGGGTTTTACCAGATGATGGAGATTCTAGCTGGACTCTTGGTTCCCGTGTTTCTCGTATAGATGTTGAAGAAAAAGTGCTTGGAACAGGTAAATATCCGGATGACTATTATCCGGAAGGAATGCTCTATGGCGCTGCTCTTCGTAGCAAATATCCACGAGCTCGCGTACTTTCTATTGATACCTCTGCTGCCGAGGCTCTGCCTGGCGTAGAAGCAGTTGTAACAGCCGATGATATTCCTGGGGAGAATAAGATCGGACACTTAAAACATGATCAGTATTCACTGATTCCGGTTGGTGGACTGACTCATTATCTCGGAGATGCAATTGCCCTTATAGCTGCAACTGACATGGCAACTGTAGAAAAAGCAAAGAAACTTATTAAAATTGAATATGAAGTACTTCCTCATGTGCATACAGTGGAAGAAGCTGCTGCTCCGGATGCACCTCTTGTTTATGATGAAGAAGAGACTAACGTATGTGCTTATAAGCACATCAGCCGCGGAAATGCGGAAGAAGCAATCAAGAATTCCAAGTACGTGATCTCACATCACTTTGAGACACCTTGGACTGAGCATGCTTTCCTTGAACCGGAATGTGCTGTTTCTTTCTATGATGAAGACGGTGACATTTTCGTATATTCAACAGACCAGTCTGCTCACCAGACACTACACGAAGTTACACTTATGCTTGGAACGGATAAAGTAAAGGTTCAGAACGCATTAGTCGGCGGTGGTTTCGGTGGCAAAGAAGACATGACTGTTCAGCATTTAGGTGCATTGCTTACTTATGTAACAAAGAAACCGATCAAGATGAAATTATCCAGAGCAGAATCCTTGCTTGTCCATCCGAAACGTCACCCATTCTACATGGATATGACAATGGGATGCGATGAGAACGGAGTGATCCAGGGTGTAAAAGCGATTGTTAAATCTGACACAGGTGCATTCGCTTCTCTTGGTGGCCCGGTTCTTGAACGTGCATGTACACATGCAGCAGGACCTTACCATTATGAAAACTTTGAGATTGAAGGAACTGCTTACTATACAAATAACCCACCAGCCGGAGCATTCCGCGGATTTGGTGTTACACAGACTTGTTTCGCAACAGAGACACTTCTGAACATGATGGCCGACAAAGTTGGTATCACACCTTGGGAAATCCATTACCGTAATGCGATCCGTCCAGGCGAAGTACTTCCAAACGGACAGATTGTAGATAACTCTACAGGTCTTGTAGAGACACTTGAGGCTGTCAAAGAAGAGTATGATGCTGCGCTTGCGGCCGGTAAGGCTGTTGGCCTTGGTTGTGCTATGAAGAATGCCGGCGTTGGTGTTGGTATCCCGGATACAGGACGTGTAAAATTAATAGTTGAAGAAGATGAAAAACTTCACATCTTCACTGGTGCTTCCTGTATCGGTCAGGGACTTGGTACTGTACTTGTACAGATGATCGTTACAAATACAGATCTTTCCCGTGATGATATCGTCTATGAGCGAAGCAACACATGGATTTCACCTGATTCCGGTACAACTTCCGGTTCTCGTCAGACACTTGTAACTGGTGAAGCGTGCCGCAGAGCATGTGAAAAATTCATGGAAGCGAAAAACAGCGGTAAATCCATGAAAGATATGATTGGAGAAACCTTCTACGGAGAATATCTCGCTAAGACTCATCCACTTGGTGCAGATGTGCCTAATCCAATATCTCACGTTGCTTATGGATATGCAACTCAAGTCTGCATCCTTGATCCTAAGACAGGTAAGATTGAGAAAATGATTGCCGCACACGATGTTGGTAAAGCTGTCAATCCACTCTCCTGCGAAGGTCAGATCGAAGGCGGTGTTGTAATGTCTATGGGATATGCACTCAGAGAGCAGTATCCAATCGACGAAAACTGTAAACCAATTGACAAATATGGTTCCTTAGGGCTTTTCCGTTCTCACGAAATTCCTGAGATTGAAGCAATCGTTGTTGATAAACCTGGTCTGGATGTTGCCTGTGGAGCAATCGGTATCGGAGAGATCACATCCATCCCTACTGCTCCTGCAATCGCAGATGCATATTGCAGATTTGACGGAGAAAGACGCTACAGCCTTCCTCTTTCTAACACACCATATGAAAGGAAGAAATAATCATGGCAATTAAAAAGAGATTTCCTTACCGGGCAGCTCTAGTTGCCTGTAACGGTGGCTGCCGCGCAGCCGGCTCTGAAGACGGTGGATGCAAAGATGGCTGCATCGGATGTGGAGCCTGTATAGAAAAATGTAAATTCGGCGCGATTTCCATGAATGAATATGGCGTTGCCGAAGTAGACGAAGAAAAATGTATTGCCTGTGGACAGTGTGCAAAAGTCTGTCCGCAGAACTTGATCAAAATCCACGATTGTGCAAACTACATTGTAGTTAAATGCTCTAACAAAGAAAAAGGAGCTGTAGCACGTAAGCAGTGTGAAGTCAGCTGTATTGGATGCGGTATCTGTGAGAAAACATGTACCGCCGGTGCAATTCATGTAGAAGATAATTGTGCTGTGATCGACGAAGAGATTTGCTTAAGCTGTGGAATGTGTTCTGTTAAATGCCCAAGACATGTAATCCATGATCTCCGCGGAGTATTTACAGCAGTAAGATAATACAAAAGCTATCGACTACGATAACAACACAGGTATGTGTTAAGTTATTGTAATCGATAGCTTTTTTATCTACTCATCTTCATCCAGAAACTCGATATCATCATCGTCATCGAGATAATCTAAATCATCCAGATCACCCAAATCATCTAAGTCATCCAGATTTTCCAGATCATTCAAGTCATCTAAGTCATCCGGATCTTCATCAAAATCATAATCCTCTGTCACATCTGCCTCATCAGCAGTTACTTCAATTTCGACGTCTTCCTCCCAATCTTCCTCGTCTACATCAAACTTCTCTTCTTTAAAGTTCTCCACTTCATCCTCTTCCAGATCATCTTCAAGATCATCAAATTCATCCATGCTGACAACTGTTGTGCCCTCGTCTTCTTTCCGGACATTTTCCGGAAGACTCTCGATAATCTCATCCAGCTCATCAAAATCATCCAGATTCTCAACCAGTGCCCTTGCCTTCTCGACTTCATTTTCTGTAGAATGTTCTTCACGGATCTCTGCAGCTTTAAGTAAATTCTTTTTCTTACGTTTTCCGGATTCCAAAAGAAGCTGGATCCAGATACTAAGTACACCAATTGCAACACAAAGTGCCACATGAATCATTCCGTTTTTATATGGCTGCAGATAAAAGATACTGCTGCCCGCTGCCATTGCTCCAAATACAGAAGAAGAAGCAATCAGCATAAAGTTATGAAACTTAATAGAAAGCAATGCACACACAAGACCAATACCCGCACAGATTCCATACATAATAAAATCCTGTGGTTTCATCAAATGTACACTGACAACAAAGACGAGTACCGCTACAGTCACAAATCCACCAATCTGCTTCTTCCATGCACCAAGCACCGCCAATACAAGTCCCACACCTGCTCCCGCCGCCAATGAGATCATCTGATCCAGACCTGCAATCACTCCGACCGCAATTCCAGCTGCACATCCTGCCGACAATCCTGCGATCACAGACCAAAAACGTACTAACTTCAGCCCCGTCAGACATAACAGTACTGCTCCGACCGTTATAACGATCAGAGAAACAAATTCCATCTGACTCAAATGATGACTGCTTTCATTAAGTCCAGCCAGAACAACATCCAGGTCAAAATTCAGAATTGTATCAATCATATCATTTACATTCATTATTTACACCTTCGTCCCTTACTATTTATTACTCACTACTGCTCATTTTAGCAATTTTTTTTACTGATTACAAGTGTTCATTTCACCTTTCCATTGACTTCTTATTCTTCTCCACTTAAAATAGAAGAGAAATGCTATTGCTGACCGCATAATACTATGAACAGCAATGAAATGCTAACATAAAGGAGTTTATTATGGAACAGTTAAGAATACCTGCTGGCTATCATTCCCCTCTTACAATTCGTGAGACAGAAGTAGCCATCAAAGAAGTGAAAGACCACTTCGAGCGTGCTCTAGCAAAGAATCTCCACCTGACACGAGTGTCAGCACCACTGTTTGTCCGTCCAGAATCTGGTCTGAATGATAACTTAAACGGTGTTGAACGTCCGGTTTCCTTTGACATCAAAGAACAGGATGGTTCTGTTGCAGAGATCGTTCATTCTCTTGCAAAATGGAAGAGATATGCATTGAAGAATTATAATTTCCATTCCGGCGAAGGACTTTACACAGATATGAGTGCGATACGTCGTGATGAAGATACAGACAACATCCACTCTCTGTATGTTGACCAGTGGGACTGGGAAAAAGTAATTTCTAAGGAAGAACGTAACACAGAGACACTTCAGTATACTGTCCGCAAAGTCTACCGGGCTCTGAAAGATACAGAAGAATACATTTCCAGACGTTACAACTATATTGATCCTCTTCTTCCTGATGATATCTTTTTCATCACTACACAGGAGCTGGAAGACCTTTATCCGGATCTTACTACCAAAGAACGTGAAAAAGCGATTGCAAAGGAAAAAGGCGCAGTGTTTATCTCAAAGATTGGTGGCGTACTTGCTTCCGGCGAAAGACATGACGGCCGTGCTCCGGACTATGATGACTGGGAGCTGAACGGTGACATTATCGTTTACTATCCGGTTCTTGACATCGGTCTTGAACTCTCTTCTATGGGAATCCGTGTTGACGAAGACTCATTAAAGGCACAGCTCAAAGAAGCCGGATGTGAAGATCGTGCAGAACTTCCATTCCAGAAGGCACTGCTCAACGGCGAGCTTCCATATACAGTCGGCGGCGGTATCGGACAGTCCCGTATCTGTATGTATTACTTAAGAAAGGCTCACATCGGTGAAGTACAGTCTTCCCTCTGGCCTGAAAATGTAGTTGAAGCTGCTGCTGATGCCGGCATCCACCTTCTCTAAACACAAGACAGACCAGCCAATTATATGATAAAAAGCAGATTCGAATTCTACTGGAGCATCTCTCCTTTGAATTCGAATCTGCTTTTTCATTCTCCTCTTATTCTACAATCAGCAACTGTTCTTTCTCTTCCTCAGACACCCTGTTCCAAAAAACATTAAAATCATCAAATTCCGGCAAATAGATATCTGCCGTATTCCAGATCTGCGCCAGATTCTTGTCATTTGCCTTATCATAAACTGCTACTGTCTTAAATCCCGCATGCTTTGCCGTTCTCAAAGCCTGGTAAGTATCTTCAAATACCCAGGTCTGTTCCGGCTCCGTATCCAGCTGCAAAAGTGCTGCAAAATAAATATCCGGCTGATCCTTACCGCTTCCGATCTCAGATGCTGTAAAAACTCCTTGAAAATAAGACAATACCTTCAATCTGCTCAGAGCTGCTTCTGCATTCTTCCGGTCACCTGTTGTTGCGATCACCATAGGAATCTTTCGCTCTCTGAATTCCTCCAGATACTGACGAACTCCTTCTTTCAGTGGAACACGCTTTGCATAATAATCTTCCACTTCCTTATTCAGTCCCTGTACAACCTCTTCCACTGTCTTCTCCAGGTTATAATGTGAGATCAGATAATCTGCTGCCTCCTCCAGGCTCATCTCAAATAACGTCTCCCCCAGGTTCTTCTCGGCCTCAATTCCCAAATGATCCAGATACAATTCTCCAAGATTCTCCCAGACAGGCATGGAATTGAGAAGGACACCATCTACGTCAAATATTACACCTTTTATCATGTCATTCCTCTTTTCTGCTATGCACTACATTATAATCTCCCTGGAAACGCATGTCAACCGTTACTGTTCACACGATGTGTGACCAGCAACGCATCTCGCCATTTTAAATCGCCTTTGGCGATGGGGCGAGATGCATTCAAGTCAAAACACGCATCCTCCGTGTCAATCAGCGGAGTGATTGACACGGGAGTGAACAGTAACTGTCAACCATCAGAAAAAGACCTTCTGCCGGCAGATCAACCACTTGCAAAAGGTCTTTATAAAATGCTGTTATTTATTTTGTCTCAAGGATCTTATCAACACTTGCCAGTTTTACACTCAATACAAATACTTCAGCGGCAACTGCAAGTTCTTCCGGTGTCGGATAAGACGGTGCGATACGGATATTGCTGTCATGTGGATCTTTTCCATAAGGGAATGTTGCTCCCGCTCCTGTCATAACAACGCCTGCTTCTTTCGCCTTCGCAACAATCGCTTTCGCACATCCATCCAGCGCATCAAAGGAGATGAAATATCCTCCGCGTGGCACGATCCAGGATCCAATCTCAAGTCCGCCAAGTTCTCTTTCAAGAACTTCAAGAACAGTCTCAAACTTCGGACGCAGGATATCTGCATGTTTCTTCATATGTTCTACAATTCCGTGAATATCTCCGAAGAATCTTACATGACGCAGCTGATTTACCTTATCATGTCCGATTGTCTGCACACGCATTGTGCTTCTGATATCCTCCAGGTTCGCATCAGATGCTGCCATTGCTGCAATTCCTGATCCTGGGAAACTGATCTTGGATGTAGAAGAAAACTTGTAAACCATATCCGGGTTACCTGCCTTCTTACACTCCATCAGAATCTCAATCAGATAATCCTGCTTATCTTCATATAAATGATGTACACAGTAAGCATTATCCCAGAAGATACGGAAATCTTCTGCTGCCGGCTTCAGGTTCGCAAAACGGAACACTGTCTCATCAGAATATGTGATTCCCTGTGGGTTAGAGTACTTCGGTACACACCAGATTCCTTTGATTGCCGGATCACTGCTTACAAGTTTCTCAACCATATCCATATCCGGTCCTGTTGATGTCATCGGTACATTGATCATCTCAATTCCGAAATGCTCTGTAATCGCGAAATGTCTGTCATATCCCGGAACCGGACATAAGAATTTTACCTTATCAAGCTTACACCATGGAGTACTTCCCATGATACCATGTGTCATTGCACGTGCTACCGTATCATACATCACATTCAGACTTGAGTTTCCGAAAATGATCACGTTATCTTTCGGAACTTCCATCATATCTGCAAGAAGCTGTTTTGCTTCATCAATTCCATCAAGTCCGCCATAGTTACGGCAGTCAACACCATCTTCACAAGTCAGATCAACACCACTTGTCAGTGTATCCATCATCCCCATTGACAGATTCAGCTGGTCTGCTGACGGTTTTCCTCTGGACATATCCAGTTTCAGACCTTTTGCCTTCACTTCTTCAAACTGCGCCTCCAGGCCACTCTTTAATTCCAATAACTCTTCTTTGCTCAAATCTTTATATGCAGTCATTGCAGGAATCCTCCACTTTCTTTATTTTTTCACTTTTGTTATTGTATATAATTTTTGACGTTTCGTCAATGGGTTCTTGCATTCTTTTTTATTTTTTTGTTTTTTTCAGCTTTATTTTCACATGTTTTGCATTTCAAAAATGTTTTTCATTCATTTTCCACTATATTCCGTGTTATCACTCTATCCCATCAGGTTTTATCTATGCATTATTGATTTTTTCTCCCCTCCTGTGATATCCTTAGAAAGTAGATTCCAGTCAGCATTCCACTTGACTGTGAATAAAAATCTTATGATTCTATGGAGGTACTAAAATGAATTTTACATTTGCACACAATAACCTGAATGTATATGATCTTGAAAAATCACTGGATTTTTACCAGAAAGCTCTGAATTTAAAAGTAGAACGTGAAAAACTTGCCGATGACGAAAGTTTTAAGCTTGTATATCTCACAGACGGTGTGACTCCGCATCTTTTAGAGCTCACCTGGCTGCGTGATATGGATCGACCATATGAACTGGGAGATAATGAGATCCATCTTGCATTTGCTGTCGATGATTTCAATGCTGCTTACAAAAAACATAAAGAGATGGGATGTATCTGCTTCGAAAATCCATCTATGGGAATTTATTTTATTGAAGATCCTGACGGATACTGGCTGGAAATTGTACCAGGCAAATAAAAAAAGTTTAAAAAAAGGAATCAGCATCACTGATTCCTTTTTTGGTTCTAATATCTTACATAATATGTAACACGTACAGAACTTACCTTAACCGGTACTCCTGTCTGCTGTGCTTCGATCATCTGTCCGCCGCCAATGTAAATTGCTACATGTCCCGGTGTCCAACAGATATCTCCCGGCTGTGGATTATTTACGATTGTTCCATGCGCAAGAATATCTCCACTTGTTCTTGGAATTGGAATTCCAGCCTGTCTGTAGCAATACTGTACAAGTCCTGAACAATCCAGTTCAACTCCCGGTGTAGTTCCGCCCCATACATATGGAACTCCGATCTGTGAATACGCCGCATTTACAATAATGCTTCCCTTATCAGCACTATAACTTGGGCTTGATGAGGAAGAACTTGAGCTGCCTGAGCTTGAACTGCCGGAAGAACTACTGCTTGAGCTACCGGAGCTTGAACTGCTTGAGCTTGAGCTGCTTGAACTTCCTGAGTTTGAACTACTGGAAGAACTATTGTTTGAGTTATTTCTATTAGAAGTACTACTGCTTGAGTTGTTCTTCTTAGCTGCTTCCTCGGCAGCTTTCTTTGCTGCTTCTTCTGCTGCCTTTCTCTTAGCTTCTTCTTCCGCTGCTTTCTTTACAGCTTCATCAATCTTAACATCGAGATTTGCGATCTCACTACTCTTCTCTGTAATCGTTGTATTCAGTTCATCCTTCTGTGCATCATACTCTGTCTGTGTCTCCTGCAGATCAGCCATCTTTGTCTCAAGTGTTGTCTTAAGATCTTCTACTTTCTGAACTGTCGCAACATACTCTTCGAGCTTGTCTCTGTCATAAGAATGTACCTGCTGGGAATATTCTGCCTGTGTCAGTACACTGGAAATATCTCCGGATGTCAGTACCTTCTCCACTGTGGCAGTTCCTGTTCCTTCTTCATACATATACTTAATACGAAGCTTCATAGCTGCATACTGCTGTTCCTGTTCCTCCTGCGCTGTTTTCAGATCTTCCTCTGTCTGAGAGATTTCCTCACCTGTTTCGATCAGGTCATTCTCAAGATCAGAGATCTTGGTCATAAGTGAATTCAGCTGTGTCTGAAGATCGCTTACCTGGTTCTGTGTCTCCTGCTTCTTCTGCTTCAGATCACTGACTTCGTCGGCAAGTACCGGTGTAACAGTCATTGTACATGCAAGTGTTACTGCAAGAATCATACTGCTTACTTTTTTTAACTTCATCTTTCCACCTATCCTTATTTTTATCTAGTCCCCCATGTGATGCATTATAATTTTCGTATCATAACTCGTTGTAAATAGTTACATTATAATTCCACATACTCATATGTTATAATACAACATCTATCGCTTTTTTTCAACATATTTCTCGTAACAAGAGGGTATTTTATTTACATTCTATGCTCAATATTATAGCGTATTTATGTAATATTTTCAATACTCCTCCTTACTTTTTTCATTTTTTCGTAACATTTTCGTAACAAAAAAATCTGGAAAGTTCTCTTTATTCTTAGATAAACTTTCCAGATTCCTGTTTCACTGTATGATCTTTTATTTTCTACTGAATATATAAGTTTGTATATCCCATCAGGCTTTCATCCACTTCTCTTGCCACTTCACGACCTTCACGGATAGCCCATACAACAAGAGACTGTCCTCTGTGCATATCTCCGGCTGTGAATACATCTTTCACATTTGTAGAATATTTTCCTGCCTCTGTCTTTACATTTGTGCGTTCATTCACTTCTACACCAAATGCTTTTGTTACATAATCCTGACTTCCAAGGAATCCAGCTGCGATCAGAACAAGATCTGCATCTACGGTATACTCGCTTCCTTCTACCGGAACCATCATTTTCCGTCCGGTCTTCTCATCTGTCTTACTCTCAAGTTTGATAAGAACTGCCTTACAGAGATTTCCTTTCTTGTCTTTTACGAATTCTTTCACTGTCGTTGTGTAAACGCGAGGATCAGAACCAAACACAGCGATTGCTTCCTGCTGGCCATAATCTGTCTTGCAGACTCTTGGCCACTCCGGCCATGGGTTCAGCGGTGTCCTCTCGTCCGGTGCTTTCGGCATCATCTCCAGCTGGAGAACGCTCTTTGCTCCATGACGGATAGATGTTCCGACACAGTCATTTCCTGTATCTCCGCCTCCGATTACAATTACATTTTTTCCTTTTGCAGAAATGTAGCCTCCTGTTTTAAGCTTCATGTCATTTGCCCATAGTGCTTTCGTTGTTGATTTCAGGAAATCTACTGCAAAATAAATTCCCTGTGCATCTCTTCCCGGTGCTTTGATATCTCTTGGATTGGATGCTCCGCATGCAAGGATCACGCGGTCATATTCCTTCAGGATATCTGCTGCTTTCACATCTTTACCAACATTGCATCCTGTCTGGAAGATAATTCCCTCTTCTTCCATAATCGCAATCTTACGGTCGATGATCTGTTTCTCCAGCTTCATATTCGGAATTCCGTAGCGGAGCAATCCACCCGGTTTGTCCTCACGTTCAAAAACAGTTACCTGATGACCTCTTCTGTTCAAAAGATCTGCTGCCGCAAGTCCGGACGGACCGGAACCGATCACTGCGACTTTCTTTCCCGTACGCACTTTCGGCGGATTTGCCTTTGCATATCCCATCTCATATGCATTTTCAACAATTGCATATTCATTACTTTTTGATGCAACTGCTTCCTGATTCAGTCCACAGGTACATGCATTTTCACACAATGCCGGACATACGCGGGAAGTAAATTCTGGAAAATTGTTTGTCTTTTTCAGACGTAAATAAGCTTCCTTCCAGTTTCCATTGTAGATCAAGTCATTCCACTCCGGCACAAGGTTGTGCAGTGGACATCCACTGGCCATTCCTGCAAGCGGCTTTCCAGACTGGCAGAACGGAACTCCGCACGCCATACAGCGCGCGCCCTGAAGCTCCTGTTCTTCTTTGCTAAGAGGCGTATGGAACTCATTGAAATGTTTGATGCGTTCCAATGGGCTCTCTGCCGGTTTATCCTGTCTTTCATAATCCATAAATCCTGTCGGTTTTCCCATCTCTATGCCTCCTATCTTCCGTTCTTGATCATATTAAATGCTTCGATTTTTGCTTTTTCTCTGCTAAGTCCTTTTTCTTCCATCTGGATGATCGTGGACATCATTCTCTCATAGTCTTCTGGAATGATTTTCTTGAATTTTGGCAGATATTCTTTGAAATTATCAAGAATCTTCTTACCTACCTCAGAGTTTGTATAAGCAACATGCTCCTGGATCATTCCTTTTAATTCCTGTACGTCATACTTATCTGTAACACGTTCAATGTTGACCATTGCTTTATTTACTTTGCGATACAGACTGTTATCGAGATCGATCACATAGGCAATACCGCCACTCATTCCGGCTGCAAAGTTCTTTCCAACCTGTCCAAGTACAACAACACATCCACCTGTCATATATTCACATCCGTGATCTCCGACACCTTCTACAACTGCACGTGCACCAGAGTTTCTTACCGCGAAACGTTCTCCGGCAACACCTCCTACAAATGCTTTACCACTTGTAGCTCCGTAAAGAGCAACATTTCCGATGATAATGTTCTCATCTGATTTAAATTTCACACCTTTCGGCTGGCAAACAACCAGTTTTCCACCGGAAAGTCCTTTTCCAAAATAGTCATTACTATCTCCTGTCAGTTCCAGTGTCAGTCCTCTTGGGATAAATGCTCCAAAGCTCTGACCGCCGGCACCTTTACACTGGATCACATAGCTGTCTTCTTCCAGTCCTTCCGGATATCTTCTTGTGATCTCAGATCCGAAAATTGTTCCGAAGGTACGGTCTGTATTTGTAACATCTACTTCAAGTCCTCTCTTTTCTCCTCTTTCAAGGGCTGGGAGAAGCTGTTTCAATAGTACTTTTTCATCCAACGTCTTGTTAAGTTCAAAATCATAGACTTTCTTTGGATTAAAGATAACACCTTTCTTCTCTTTCGCATATGGATTGTACAGAATCTGTGACAGATCCAGTGTTGCGGCACGCTCTGATGTCGGAACGTCTTTTACTTTCAGAAGATCTGTACGTCCTACCAGTTCATCCACTGTGCGGACACCAAGTTTTGCCATATATTCTCTTAATTCTTCTGCAATAAAACGCATAAAGTTAACAACATATTCCGGTTTTCCGCTGAAACGTTTTCTAAGCTCCGGATTCTGAGTTGCAACACCAACCGGACAAGTATCCAGGTTGCAGACACGCATCATAACACATCCCATTGTTACAAGCGGAGCTGTCGCAAATCCAAACTCTTCTGCTCCAAGGATTGCTGCGATCGCAACATCACGACCACTCATGAGCTTACCATCTGTCTCAATACGGACACGCTCACGCAGACCATTCTGAATCAATGTCTGATGAGTTTCTGCAAGTCCAAGTTCCCACGGAAGTCCTGCATTCTGAATCGAGCTTCTCGGTGCTGCTCCTGTTCCTCCGTCATATCCTGAGATCAGGATAACTCCGGCTCCGGCTTTTGCAACACCTGCAGCAACTGTTCCAACACCTGCTTCTGATACCAGTTTCACAGAAATTCTTGCATTTTTATTTGCATTTTTACAGTCATAGATCAACTGTGCAAGATCCTCAATCGAATAGATGTCATGATGTGGCGGTGGTGAGATCAGACTCACACCAGGTGTTGAATGACGAGTCTTCGCGATCCATGGATATACCTTTCCACCCGGAAGATGTCCTCCTTCTCCTGGTTTTGCTCCCTGTGCCATCTTGATCTGGATTTCCTGTGCACTGACCAGATACCTGGATGTAACTCCGAATCGGCCGGAAGCAACCTGCTTGATTGCAGAGCATCTGTTTGTGTCAAGACGTTCAATATCCTCTCCTCCTTCACCGGAGTTTGATTTACCATGAAGCATATTCATGGCGATCGCCATTGTCTCATGTGCTTCTTTTGAAATAGATCCATAGGACATCGCACCTGTCTTGAATCTTGTTACGATTGAATCTACGCTTTCTACTTCATCAAGCGGTACACTCTTCTTCGGGAAATTGAAATCAAGCTGACCTCTCAGATTGATCTTCTTGCCTTCCTCATCAACCATCTCTGTATACTGCTTGAACATTTCATAATCACCACGTCTTGTGGACTGCTGAAGCATATGGATTGTCTGTGGATTATAGAGATGTTCTTCTCCGCCACTTTTATATTTATGTTTTCCAACACTGTCCAGTGTCATATCAACCTGCAATCCAAGCGGATCGAATGCTTCTGTATGGAAAGCAGTGTAATCTTCTGCAATTTCTTCAATACCGATACCACCAACACGGCTGACTGTATCTGTAAAATAGCGGTTAATAAAATCCGTCTTAAGACCGATTGCTTCAAAGATCTTTGCTCCCTGATAGGACTGGATCGTTGAAATTCCCATCTTGGATGCAATCTTAATAATTCCATGAATTACCGCTGAATTATAATCATCTACTGCTGCATAATAATCTTTGTGAAGCAGATTTGCCTCGATCAGATGACGGATTGACTCATGTGCAAGATATGGATTGATTGCACATGCTCCATATCCAAGCAGTGTTGCAAAATGATGAACCTCTCTAGGCTCTCCACTTTCCAGTATCATCGCTACGGATGTTCTCTTCTTTGTGCGTACCAGATGCTGCTGCAGTCCGGATACTGCCAGAAGTGACGGGATTGCAACGTGATATTCATCTACCTCACGGTCTGTCAGAATCAAAATATTAGCGCCCTCGCGGATCACACGGTCAACTTCAATGAAGAGATACTCTATCGCCTTCTCAAGACTTGTGTTTTTATAATAAGTGATTGGAATCTCTGCAACTTTGAATCCATCCACTTTCATATTTTTAATTTTCAGAAGATCTGTATTTGTCAGGATCGGGTTATTGACTCTGAGCATCTTACAGTTCTCTTCCTTCTGCTCCAGAAGATTACCGTCTGTTCCGACATAAATAGTTGTAGAAGTCACGACTTCCTCACGGATTGCATCGATCGGCGGATTTGTAACCTGTGCAAACAGCTGTTTAAAATATCCGAACAGTGGCTGACGTTTCTGCGAAAGCACGGAAATCGGTGCATCCATTCCCATCGCTGCGGTTCCTTCGGCACCGTTCTTTGCCATTGTCAGAATAGAAGTTTTCACATCTTCATAAGAATAGCCAAATGCTTTCTGAAGCTGTGTACACTCTTCGGCAGTATACTTTGGCACATCCTTATTCGGGATTTTCAAATCCTTCAACTGAATCAGATTACTGTCCAGCCATTCTCCATATGGGAACTGATTTGCATATTTTTCTTTTAATTCCTCATCATCGATCACGCGTCCTGCAACCGTATCAACCAAAAGCATCTTACCCGGGTGAAGTCTTTCTTTCATCACAATCTTGGATGGATCGATATCCAGAACTCCAACCTCTGAAGAAAGAATCAGATTATCATCATCTGTAATGTAATATCTGGAAGGGCGAAGTCCGTTACGGTCAAGCACAGCTCCCATAACATCTCCATCTGAGAACAGGATAGACGCCGGACCATCCCATGGCTCCATCATTGTTGCATAATACTGATAGAAATCTTTCTTGTTCTGGGACATCTCTTTATTGTTGATCCATGGTTCTGGAATACAGATCATAACTGCAAGCGGAAGATCCATTCCACTCATCACCATGAATTCTAATGCATTATCAAGCATCGCGGAATCAGATCCGGAAGTATTGATCGCAGGAAGCACCTTGTGGAGTTCACCTTTCAGACATCCTGCCTCCATTGTCTCTTCACGGGCACGCATCTTATCTGCATTACCACGGATCGTATTGATTTCTCCGTTGTGGACCATAAAGCGGTTCGGATGCGCTCTCTGCCAGCTTGGTGCAGTATTTGTACTGAATCTGGAATGCACCATTGCAATTGCAGAAATAAATTCTTCGTCCTGCAGATCTTCAAAGAAAAGTCTCAGCTGTCCTACAAGGAACATTCCTTTGTAAACGATTGTTCTACTGGAAAGTGAAACAACATAAGTGTCATCACTGCTCTGTTCGAAAATTCTTCTGACTACATACAGTCGACGATCAAAATCAATTCCTCTCTCGTATTTTGCAGGGCGTTCAATAAATGCCTGCATAATACATGGCATGCAATCTACCGCTGTCTTTCCAAGAATGTCCGGATGAATCGGAACTTCTCTCCAGCCCAAAAGTTTCAGTCCTTCTTTTTTTACAATAACTTCGAAAATCTTTTTCGCCTGATTGCGTTTTAATTCATCCTGCGGAAGAAAGAACATACCTACGCCGTAATCTCTTTCATCTTTCAGCTTAATTCCAAGTGGCTGACAGACTTTCTTGAAAAATCCATGAGGAATCTGTGTCAGAATACCCACGCCATCTCCTGTCTTTCCTTCTGCATCTTTTCCGGCTCTGTGCTCAAGTTGTTCTACAATACTCAAGGCTCCTGCCACTGTACTATGTGTCTTTTTGCCTTTGATATTGACAATTGCACCAATACCACAGTTATCATGTTCAAAACTTTCGCGGTAAAGACCACGATTCTGACTTTCCATTTCTTTCCTCATAGTCGCTATCCTTTCTTCCTGTAATCTAAAGTTTACTTTAAAATCTTCTTTATTCGGCGCATTCAATCATTTCTTTCTCACGTCGTGTAAAACTTTTTCTAGAATATACACCCTTTTACCCAGGCTGTAAATATGGAAATCCTTATGAATTGTCTGATTATTTGATTTTTCATTGATTTTATTTGAATAGTCAGATTATTTTGATTTCCTTATAAAAATAATATTAATTATTAAGATTTCTGTTTTTCTTTGATTTTATTTGATAAAACAATAGATTAGAAAGAAAAAGCGCGACAAGGTTTCGCACCTCATCGCGCACAATTTAAGATTGTATTTTTATCAGTACAATTTATTTCATTTGTATTTCTTCATTATTCCTCTGTTTTCTGAGTACTCACCGGATCCCCGCTTCTCTGAATCCACACAAAACAAGCTGCACAGATAAATGTGCTGATAATCACTGCCGCTGCCATTTTAAACGGTTCTCTGGCAAGCCAGTTAAACACTCCGATATCTGTAAAGATCAAAGATCCCAGATTCAAAACAATGTGAAGCATAATCGGAGCTTTCATTGAACCAAATTTCTCATAAACATAGCACAGAAGAATTCCTAAGAGAAAAGTGTAGATCATCTGTACCGTGTTGGTGTGTGTGACTGAGAAAAACAGCGCTGACCAGATTGCCGCATAATAAAATCCTCTGGTCTCCCGGTATCTCTGATAAAGCACTCCGCGGAACATAAATTCCTCTGCAATCGGAATTGCAAATCCAAATACAATAATCTGGACCACAAAATCTGCTGAATACATATTCTGTGCTGTCTGAACATACTCCGGATCGACCAAAACGGCCTGTGCCATAACGGACAGACATGTAGCACCAATACTTCCGATCACTCCCATCACAAGAAGTGACCAGTAATTCTTCAGTGGCTTTTGAACTCCCATCCGCTGTATCCCTGCAATCTGCTCTTTCTTTCGATCGATAACAAACAACGTAACTGTCAGAAACAACGTCGCTGCTGTAGCAATCCCTGCAATCGCAACCTGACCTCCTATGATTTTATCAAACGCAGGACTTAATACTTCATAGTACTTATTCATCATTTCCTGATAATTAAGGACTTCTCCACTTTGTGTCATCCTGGAAGATGCTTCCCCCATAAAAGGAAGAATGATTATAAACTCAATCACAAATTCCATCACCAGCTGGATTCCCCAGAATCCAAGTAGAGGACCGGCAGCTCTCCAGAAGGAGCGTCTCGGATCATTTTTCATAAGACAATTCCTCCGCTATCTTCTGAATCCACTCTCTGATCTTTCTTGCTTCACCTTTTACAGTTCCCTGAACCATCTCCGGCTTTCCGCCTCCCCGTCCTTCGAATGCAACATTTAGCATTTTGGAAAACGCACGAAGATCCTGGGTTCTGCTTCCGATCACATAACGGTATCCCGCTGCATCATTTCCATAAAACACAGCGCAAAGAATTCTTTCTTTTTCAAGCACTTCATTCACATACTGACGCATGGCATCCGCACTGATATCCTCTGAAAACATACAGACCGTTTTTTCTTCTTCCGGAACAGACTGCGCCCAGACGTGTACAAGCTGGCGTTCTTTCTCCACCAGTGTCCGTTTCAAAGAATCCAGCTCTTCTTTCAAGTGTCCCACTGCCTCTGCTGTCTCATATTCTTTCGCACAGAGCAACGCTGAAATTTTCCTGTTCTGTTCCTGCTTCTTCTCATAATCTGTAAGTGCACGGCTTCCACAGAGCATTGTTACACGAACGCCGCCTTTGTATCGCTGCATATTAACAAGCTTGATCATACCGATCTCTCCTGTGCATTCAACATGCGGCGCACAGCACGCACAGATATCATATCCCGGAACCGATACGATACGAACCTGTCCCTCAATCTCAATCTTACTGCGGTAATCCAGTTCTTCCAGCTCTTCTTTGGATGGATAGGACACTTCTATTGTCAGATTCTTCCACACTGCACGATTTGCTTCAAGTTCAATCTCCTGCAGTGCTTCTTTTGATATCTCTCCATCAAAATCCATCGTACAATCTTCTGTTCCAAGATGAAATCCGACATTGTTGAAACCGTATCTTGCATGCACGATTCCGGAAACAATATGCTCTCCGGTGTGCTGCTGCATCTTCATAAATCTGGTCTCCCAGTCGATCTCGCCTTCAACAATCTCTCCTGCTTCAAACGGCTGATCTGTAATATGCAGAATTCTTCCATTCTTTTCCCGAACATCAGATACCTTCACATCCTTCAGTTTTCCTGTATCTGCATACTGTCCGCCGCCTTCCGGAAAGAATGCTGTACGGTCAAGTTCTACCGCATAGCATCCTTCCTTTTTCTCATACGGCTCACATTCCAGAACCATTGCAGTAAATTTTGAAAGATGGCTGTCATTGTAAAACAGTTTTTCTGTTCTTGTACCATCCATCAATCCATTTTCTGTCATAATTCGTATTACATCCTTTCCGGAGCTGTAAATCCAAGAAGGTCAATGCAGGTCTCAAGTACTTTTTTCGCAAGTGTAAGAAGCGCAAGATAACCTTTCTTCTTCTCTTCGTCTTCTTCTGCAAGAATCTTTGTCTCATGATAGAACTTATTAAAGTCGTTCGCAAGATCATAGATATATGCACACAACTTATGAGGAGCTGTCTCTTTATATACATTATCGATCACTTCATTGAATTTCACTACCTGAAGCATCAGAGACTTCTCTGCATCATTCTCAGCCGGTCTGATCGTTCCGTCAAGAACTCCGCCATTCTCAGCATATTTCTTGAGAATAGACTTAATTCTAACGATTGTATAAAGAATATACGGTCCTGTATTTCCCTCAAAGGAAGTAAATCTGTCAACATCAAAGATATAATCCTTAGAAGCCTGGTTAGAAAGATCTCCGTACTTGATCGCTGCAAGTCCAACTTCTTCTGCTGTACGTCTTGCATCTTCTTCCTCTACTGTACGGTTGTCCATGATCTTCTTATACATCTCATCATCAATCTCACGGATCAGATTCTCAAGACGCATAACACCGCCTTCTCTTGTCTTAAACGGCTTACCATCTTTTCCGTTCATTGTACCAAATCCAAGGAATGTAAGTTCTGTCTCCGGTTTTACAATTCCTGTCTTCTTCGCACAACGGAATACCTGCACAAAATGCAGTTCCTGACGCTTATCAACAACATAGATTACTTGATCTGGATCATACAGTTTCTCACGTTCTACCAGTGTAGCAAGATCTGTTGTATCATACAGCGCAGCTCCGTCAGATTTCAGAATCATACACGGAGGAATCTCTTTCTTATCTGTCTCTTCTGCAACGTCTACTACAAGCGCACCCTCATCATAATGTGCGAATCCTTTCTCCTTGAGCATCTCAACCATATCCGGAATATATGCCTGGGCATCTGCTTCACCTTTCCAGAGATCAAAATCTACACTCAGTCGCTCGTAGTTCTTCTTCAAGTCAGTTACAGACACATTCATGATATGTTTCCAGATTGCACGATATCCTTTATATCCATTCTGTAACAGATAAGTTGCATGAAGTGCTTCTTCTCTATAATCGTCGTGCTCTTTTGCATAAGCACTTGCTGTAGGATAAATCTCTTCCAGTTCACTGATCGTAAATGGTGCTTCTTCCGGATATTCTCCTTCAAAACTCTCATCAAAATACGGGAGTTCCGGTTTACGTTTTTTCAGCTCTGTGATGATCAGGCCCATCTGATATCCCCAGTCTCCCAGATGGATATCTCCTGTTACATCATTTCCTTTAAAACGGATAATACGTTTAATGCTCTCTCCGATAATCGCAGAACGAAGATGTCCGACATGCAACGGTTTTGCCACGTTCGGTCCGCCGTAATCAATAATAACTTTTTTCGGATTCTTTTCTTTTTCAACGCCAAGATTCTCATCTGCTGCCATCTCATTCAAATACTCTGCAACAACTTCCGGTGCCAGCTTCAGGTTGATAAATCCCGGATTCACCGCTTCTGCTGATGCAAAATACTTGCTATCTGCAAGTTCTTCCACAACTGCATTTGCAATCATGATCGGAGCCTTCTTATATTTCTTCGCACCTGCCATTGCACCATTACACTGATATTCACAGAGATCCGGGCGGTTGGAAAGCGTAACTCTTGCAAGCTCTTCATCATATCCTGCTGCTTTGAACGCTTCTTTCATTTCTATTGTGATCATTTCCAGTAATGTCTTCAAAGTTTCACACTCCTCTTTACTTTTCGTTTGTCTTTTCTGCCTGACGGCAATTTTATTAAAACAAGTCTGCCTCCCAACTTTTCTGGAGACAAACAGCCACTATTTATTCTATCATGTATCCAACAGAACAGCAAGCGTTACTGTGCACAGTAACGGCAACGATTCAAATTGATCTGGACTGCCCCCGAAACCAATTGACATAAAAATAACCAATACTTATAATGTAACCACAGCTTTACACATACAGTTTCTACATCCTGTATGATATAACATCAGACAGAAAGGATATCCAACAATGTTAAAATTAGGTTCACACGTTGGCATGAGTGGAAAAGAAATGCTTCTTGGTTCTGCGAAAGAAGCCGTTTCTTACGGTGCCAATACATTTATGTTTTATACCGGAGCCCCACAGAATACCCGCCGAAAAGAAATCAGTGAATTGAATATCGAACCAGCATGGGAATATATGAAAGAACACGGAATTGATGAAATTGTCGTTCATGCACCTTATATCATCAACCTCGGTAATTCAATAAAACCAGAAACGTTCTCTCTTGCCGTAGAATTTCTGGCAAAAGAAATCGACCGCACGATTGCCTGCAGAAGCCACACTCTGATCCTTCATCCGGGTGCTCATGTAGGTGCCGGTGTCGAAATCGGAACTGCACAGATCATCAAAGGACTCAATGAAGTTCTCACTGCTGAGACTGACTGCTGTATTGCCCTTGAAACAATGGCCGGAAAGGGATCAGAAATCGGACGGAATTTTGAAGAACTTGCCCGGATTTATGATGGAGTTGTCCAGAATGATAAATTGAGAGTCTGCTTTGACACTTGTCATACAAGCGACAGCGGATATGATATCATCCATCATTTTGATGATGTTATGGAGTCTTTTGACCGTCTGCTTGGAAAAGATCAGATTGCCGTCTTCCATATCAATGACAGCAAAAATATTCCAGGAGCCGCGAAAGACCGGCATGAAAATATCGGCTTTGGAGAAATCGGTTTTGATGCAATTTCTACAATTGTCCATCACCCGGATTTCGAATCTGTACCGAAGATCCTTGAGACTCCTTATATTCCTTCTGTAACAAAAGCAAAGAAATCTTATGCCCCTTATAAGTATGAGATTGAAATGCTAAGAAACAACCGGTTTGATCCTGAAATGAAAGACCACATCCTTGCAGATTGTGAATAAAAAACTATATGAAAAAATCCTGTTATTCTCAGCCATCTGAATGTGCTGAAATAACAGGACTTTTTTATCCTATATATCTTATAGCGTCTGAGCGGAGTCGAACCGCCGCACATGCCTCCGGAGGGCATCGCTCTATCCACTGAGCTACAGACGCATCTCGGTTGTTAGTGGGAAAATTTAATTTCGTACAGCTAACAACCTTTTTTATCCTAGCACAATTCTGTATAAATGTAAAGTGGCAAATAAGTTACTGTTCACTCCCGTGTGAACAGTAACTATTCTTTTTTCACTGCAAGCAGAAGAATTAATATCCCTGCCCCAAGACAAAGTATTGCCCATGCACCTGCCTGTTGTGAATCTCCGGTCTTTGCAGCCTCTTCCCTTATCGTTTGTTTTGGACATACCCTGACATTCCAGTTCATTGCCCCTTTGTCCTCTTCCCATTTTGGCAGCTGGACAAGGACCGGCTGAACCTCGTATTCTGATTCATCTTCGACATAGATCAGATAAACTCCTTCCCTCAGATTCGTAAGGGTTGCTTTTCCATCGCAATCCGTCCTGCACAATCCATCACTATAATGATATTTACTCAAAGTCCGCGCCAGCTCTTCCTGTTCTCTGGCATACCTTACCTCATTGAGATCCACGCCTTTATCTTCATATCTTTTCTCCATCTCGTAAGCACCATCAACAAGAGATGCCACTTTGGAATACTGGAATGTAACACCTTCTCTTTTAATTTGTTCTCCGGTATCTGCAATACAGATTTCTATATTTCCTGTTTCTGTTTCTGCAAACGCCGGGGTCTTTACTGCTACCACCAGAAAACATATCAAAAGAAGAATTCCGCATTTGATTTTCCCATTTTGCCGTCTTTTGCATCTTTCTTTTTTGTCTCCTGCTTTTCTTTCTTTTACGTTTCTTTCTCCTGTAGTGCTTACATTTCCTTTTCTGGTTTCTGTTTCTTTTTCTCTTTCCCTCACAATTTCTTTTTTCTCGCTTTCTTTTTATTCTTTCAATCACAACATATACCAAAAAGAGAATTGGAATCATTGTGAAGATCATTTCTCTAACAGATGGACGTTTCTTTTTGATTTTCTCTTCTTTTTTCTCTTCATACACAACCCGCTTTCCAGTAATCACTAACCGATGGGTATTAATTCCATATGGGGTACATGTGACAAGCGAAACCAGATCTTCTCCCGGTCTGATTTCCAGACTTTCTACCTCTTCTGGTAAGATTACATTTATTTCTTCTACCTTATATGCGAGTTTTTCTCCCAGTACTTCCAGAAAGAACTCATCGCCTTCCTTTAATTCATCCAGACGAGTGAAAAGTCTCGCACTTGCAAGCCCACGATGTCCCGTCATCACACAATGCGTATTTTCTCCCCCTATCGGAAGACTACTGTCCATCAAATGCCCTACACCTTCCTTAAGTACTGCCTCGCTGGTTCCATGATAAACCGGAAGCCTGAGATCTATTGACGGAATTTCCAGTACACACATCATTCCTGTCTGTATTTTTTCGGCATTTAACAGACCTTCATACTCTTCCATCTGGTCAGGCTCGCTTTGTTCCCTGACTCCTTTCGATTCTGCCCAAAGCTTTTTATTATATTCATCAGCCTGATTCCTTAATTGTTCAATTTCATCTCCTGTTGTCTGTTCCACAATCTGTTCATATGTTGCCAACACATTTTGTGTTTTCTTCTGACTATACCAGCCAGTCAAAAGAGGTATACTACACAAAAGAACTCCTATCCATAGTAAAAGATCTGACTGTAATCTATTGTTTTTCCTTTGCATTTTTTCTGTTTCTTCTCATTGCTCCTGCAAGAACAAGAACACTTCCGGTTGTAATACAGATAACAGCTGCTGAAGAACCTGTTACCGGCAGTTTTTTTCCAACTGTATTAATTACTGTTAGATTAGCAGATCCTTCGCCTTCATTTGTTGTCAGACTGATTTCTGATTCTTTCCAGTTTCCGTTAATAAATTCTTTGATCTGCGCAGATGTCTCCAGTTTTTTCAATCCTTTGTCTGTTTTTCCGTCTCCTTTTACATATGCGTTTCTATCATTTGGAAAACTTGCTTTTATATTTAACACAATCGGCTCTGTCAGCAGACGGTATCCTGCCGGTGCCTCTGTTTCTTTCAGATAATAGGTGCCACTATCTAATCCATAGATCATAAAGGTTCCATCCTGACCGGATTTCATCTCCACCGCATTTTCCGGCTGCTTTCCACCTGTATGGTCGTTTCCTCCAAGACTGTCCCGGTTAATTACAATGTACCCACCTTCTCCCTGTTTTACATATACTTCATTTTTTAATCCAGCGTCAGAATAAAGTCTGAACCTGGCATTTTCCAGACTTTGTCCATGGTTATTTGATTTCAATGCATTGATTTTATAAGTGAAACAAACAACTGTATCCCACGGTGTATATCCTGTACTTCCTCTCACCGCTGAATCCGGATCATTTGAAAATTCCAGCCGAACATCATTTTCAAATCCCGGACGTCCTGTATTTTTCGCTGCCTTTTCATTCAATGTTGCCTGATAGGTAAGCACTATTTTCTGTCCATATTTATTTTCTCCTGCTTCATTTTTACGATTAAACTCTCTGTCTATGATTTTTTTCATATCAGAAACAACAACCTGAAACGTATCTCCTCCTCCCGGAGCTTCCTTTACTTCAAATTCGTCTTCTTTCAATTCATAATAATTTCCTGCATTTGAATTTTCATAAATCCGGATGGCAACAGAATCCTTTTTGAAAGTAAGTGCTTCACTCATCACATCATGCCATGCGTAATAATAATTGTTATATCCGTTAACATCAGGCATATTTGACTCATACCGATATGGCACAGTCTGCCCGATCTCAAAATCAGCCAAATCATTCCATCCCTGATTTCCAACTTTATCCTGCTCATCATCTTCCCGGATCTTTTTTGTCACAACCGGATAGTCTGATTTTATGTTGAGGTTCATTTCCGGATTAGCTGTACTTACCATACACAAAGAGGCTGCTGAATTCGTTCCTTTTACTGCTGTCACCTCATCGATAATATAATATCCGTATGGTAATCCCTTAATTTCAAATGAATTGTCCGCTTTTGTACTTGTCACTTCAACAGATTGACCTGTTTTTCCATTTCTCTGTAGATGGGTTCTTAATTCTTCTACAAAAACACGATATTCACTGTATGCTCCTTCCTTTTCCTGAGCGGTCTGTGCCCCTTCTGTCTGATGCGTATTCAGAGACTGAATATAATCGATCACATCATACTCTGTTACATTTCTCTCATCCTTATGAATCCGCTGTCCCACGATATAACAGACAAATTTCTTGTATTCCGGATTAAACGTGTAATTAATGGATTCCATTCCTTTCGCATTTTCTGCCTGAAATAACTGATATACCAGAAATCTTTTTCCTTTCAGACTCTGTCCGTCATTTCCTTTGATCGTAATACTTGCAGGACCATTATTAAGATTCAAAATTCCATTTGTAGTTGCTGCTCTTCCCTGTACTTCATTTTCCGCTGCATATACAGATTTGATTCCGGTCGCACCTATTGTTCCCGAAGTACAGAGTACCGCTGCCAAAGTCATCATATAACAGATTTTCATCATTCTTTTTTTCATTTTGTCACCTCCTCATTTCTCACCGTTTTACTACTATCTTTTTTGCTCTTTTTTTCTGTAAATCATTGCCATGATTCCTACAGCTAAAATTCCCGTAAGTAACACAGGTTTTCCTGCCGATCCTGTATCTGGAAGCTTCTTTCCTGTCTGATTTATAATCTTCATTTTCACATTCCACTCCTTAATTGAACCTTCAATACTTATCTTGCTGTCTGCAGTATCTTTGCTTCTGTATTCTTTTCCATTTACAACCAACAGACACTTTCCCTCTTCCGGATTACTTTCCAGACAGATTTCATATTCAATATCTGCATCATCTGATGTTTTCGGAATTCTGTAACCTGTCGGTGCTTTTGTTTCTTTCATATAGTACTTTTTCTTTACTTCCAGATTTTCGAACATTGCAATTCCATTTCCATCCGTCAACACCCGGTCAATTTCTTTCTGACATGCCTGGTCTTCATATAAAGTAAACTCAGCTCCTGCAAGTGCAACACCTTTTTCATTTTCCTTTTTCAGCTCAATCTTGTAACAGGCTGGCTTATCTTCTATCGTCACTACCGCAATTCCATCCTCTGTATATTCGATAACAACCTCTCCTTCTTCTGTATTTACCTCAGATAAAATTTCTGTTTTCCCGCTCTCATCAACCTGGAAAATCAGTTCATTATTATTTGTCCGGTACCCGTCCGGTGCTTTTACTTCCTTTAATTTGTGAATTCCATGCGATAATGGCATTACTTTCAGAGTCCCTTTTTCATCTGTTGTCAGAATTTTTTCACTTCCATCCGGTCTGATATGCTTAAATTGCGCTCCCGAAAGAGGATGTCCTGTTTCCGTTGCTTTTTTCACCAAATGAATCTGGAAAACCCGGTCCGGTATCGTAGGGTTCTGATATACATTTATTTTTTCTCCCGTACCTTTTGGCTTTATCTGACAAACAAAAACTTCCTCATTCAGGAAATACCCTTTTGGCGGTTTTATCTCCTGAATTGTTACGGTTCCCAGCGGAAGTGCCTCTGTTCCGTCTGTCGTTTTATACAATGCATCGCCTTTCACCTTATACTTCTCCTGATAACGGCAAACTGCTTTTGCATCTGTTTGAAAGACCCAGATTCTGACTGGCTTTTTCCCTGCTTTTTTCGGATCTTTCCCCGGCTCCAGAAGTTCTGCATAGAATTTCACTAAAAACTGTGCTCCCTGATACGCCGCTGTCCCTGACGGATCAACATACTCCTGTTCCATACCTTTTTTCTTTAGCAAAAGCTCTACAGGATTCATCTGCGGCGGGTCTGAAAATGTCACTGTCGCTTCCTGTCCGGATTTTACGGTAACCGTTTTCACTTCATCTACAAGTGCATAACCTTTGGGAGCTTTTAGTTCCTTTACGTAATAAGTTCCTTCATTCAACACAACTGTTGATGAATTTCCTGCTGAATCTGTTCTGAACGTTCCTGCTCTTGATTCACTAGAAAGAGTGGGACTACTATAGATACCGTACTCTGCTCCCTCCAAAGAATAGCAACTGTTCTTTTCTGTCACAGAAGTATTCGCCGACACCTTCTTTAATCTCCCTGTTCCGGTTGGCTGGTATGTTCCGCCCCATTTACTGAGCGGCTGTCCATTTCCTTCATAAATAACCCCATATGCATCCGGAAAATATTTATAATTCTCTTTCGCCCATGCAATCCCTTTGTGATAATACTCAGATTTGTGTGTTGAAATCCAATGACCATTCCCACAGGCTACACCATTTCCTGTTTCTATATGGACCATATCTCCATACCAGTGGTGTACTTCATTCATGATCCACCATACTGCGCATTGTTTTAAGAGATAATCGTAATTTGAACTTACACCGTTGCATTTATTCTTATCGTAGTAATAGAACATTGCCGCGATCATCTGAATGGTCTGTTCGTTATAACGTTTGGAAGCATCTACTGCTGTTTTGTTTCCCTCTTGGAACTTTAATGTTGGATTGGTGCAATATAGGCTTTCTCCTGATTTTGTACCAAGTCTTCCTTCATTCCAGTGCTGCAGCACAGACCAGTTTTGGTCATCATAGTCAACTACATCGATCGCACCGATTCCCCTTTCGATCGCCTTTGTATAAACAGTTTCTCCTGCCCTTTCCGCTGCATATACACCTGTACTTTGTATCTTATTTTCATCTGTCTGGCCGAAAGCTTCTTCCTCGTCTTCTTCCTGCTTATCCTCCTGTTCATCACAAAATCCCACCCCGATATCTTTCAGGATCTTTTTTACTTCTTCTGCCCAGCGCAGTTCTTCTTCAATATCAACCTCCGTTTTTTCTCCGACCTTTTCAGGCTGTTTTTCAAGTTCTTCGGCCTTGACAATGCCTCCGTATGTCATTGCATAGAGAATACAGATCAAAAAGACTGACATGCAGAGGATTGCTATAATCTCTCCGCGTCCTTTCATTCATTTTCCTCCCTGTCGATACACATCTCTTTCCCCAGCTGAAGTTTCCCTTCCTGTGCATAATAGAAATAAGCATGATTGCTTAAGATTTCTTCCTCCGGAACCTGCGTTTCATTGATTTCCCGCACCATTCTTTCTAATTCTGACTGACGGATCTGAGAAGATTCCGGTACGATGATCACTTCATGGACACTGCTTGGAAGAACATAGAAATTTTCCTTTAAGACTCCTGCAAGCATGTCCAGAATATAAGGGTATGCAATACAGGCCGCCCCATAATTTTTCAGTTTATTAGACAAAACATACATTTTATCTTTTTCCGGAAGTTCCAGTTCTTCATGAATATGCCAGGTTCTTCTTAACAGATTCTCCCGATCATGTTCCCCCGGAGTTGATCTGCTGAGCAGTTCATACACTGCAAAATTCATTCCGAAACATTCTGCCGGAAGCAGACGCTTTGTATTTTCTTTTGCCGCATTCCAAAGCTGTTCTTTTGTCACCTTCCATTGTCTCATATGCAGATCTTTGATCAGCATCACTGCCGTCCCATCATTGTCCGCTTCTACAAGTACTGCAAACACAAGTGACAGATCCAAAAACTTTTTATGTGGAACATCCAGAAGTAATTCCTTGTTTTTCTCTGTGTTGATCAGTCGAAAGATGATTCTGTCTTTTACCCCTTCGAAAGAAAGCATCCTCTCGTAATCCCATGATTTTTCCTGTCGGATTTCTTCATATAGTTCCACCAGATCTTCAATGATCCAATCCATCTGTTTCCCTTTTTCATATAGTTCAAAGAATTCTTCCAGATAGATTGTCGGCGATATATTAACCCCCGGCGTCTCCAGGATTAGTCCTGTACGCTCTGTTGCATTATTTTTTTTCGTCGTATAGACGTTTACCCTGACACCTCCATTTAACTCCCGAGTCAGTTTTTCCTTTACCGCATTTACAAATTCTGTATAATTCACTCTTCTCCTTCCTGATTGCGGTTCATAAAATTAAAATGAGAAACCAGTACGAAATGTACTATTTCAATTGAGTTAGAATTTCCCGGAGAGTTCAGAAGCTCTCCAAATAGAATTTCTTAAAATTTAGAACAAATATTATGTGTTCTTTATTATAGACAGGCCTCCCTTAAAAAGCAAGCCAGAATTTTGCATAAATCCGAATTGATTTTTTTAGTGAAAACAGAGAATTTCATCTGATTTTGTCAAAGAAAAAAGGAACCTACATGATACAGATTCCTTTTTGAAATACAGCTTAAACTGTACTAAATTCGTAATTAAACTCTTGACAGATACTCGCCTGTACGTGTATCGATCTTAAGAACATCACCTGTCTCAACAAACAGCGGTACCATAACAGTAGCTCCTGTCTCAACGATTGCAGGCTTTGTAGCTCCCTGAGCTGTGTCACCCTTGAATCCCGGTTCTGTCTCTGTGATTGCCAGTTCTACGAACAGCGGCGGCTCAACTGAGAATACGTTGCCCTTATGGGAACAGATCTTAACGTTCTCATTCTCTTTTACAAATTTCAGAGCGTCTCCAACTACATCAGCGTTGAGAGCGATCTGATCATATGTCTCTACATCCATGAAGTTATACAGATCTCCATCCTGATACAGATACTGCATTTCCTTTCTCTCGATGTGTGCATTCTCGAACTTCTCTGTCGGACGGAATGTCTTCTCTACTACACCACCACTGATGATGTTTTTCAGTTTTGTTCTTACGAACGCTGCACCTTTACCAGGTTTAACGTGCTGGAATTCCAGAATCTGGAAAATATTTCCCTCAATCTCAATTGTTAAACCATTCTTAAAATCTCCTGCTGAAACCATGTATAATCCTCCTTAATTGCATTTCGTTCAGACAATGTAACTGTTCGTTACAGACTTTTTGCTTCTACCATTCTATACTAATTTGCGACTTTTTTCAATCTTTTTTTGCTCTTCTTATAGAAATGAAGCACAATCTTCTCCAAATACCGCTTTAAAACGATCTGAATCTCTTCTTTTGGATTGATCGGATGCACTAAAATGTTGTGTATTCCGACCCTCTTTGCGCCCCATACATCTGTAAAAAGCTGATCGCCGACAAACAGCGTGTTCGCCTGATCTGTTCCCATGATCTCCATCGCATGAAGATAATTCTTTCTTGCAGGCTTCAGCGCATTATAAATATAATGTGTCTGGATCTCCTGATTAAACATCTCTACGCGTTTTTTCTGATTGTTAGACAACAAACAACTTTCAAAGCCAATCTCTCTCAGTCTTTGAAACAGTCTCTTTGCACGTTCATCTGCCGGTGCACCGTGAGGAACCAATGTATTATCAATATCAAAGATTACCCCCCGGTATCCTTGCTCATATAGTTTTTCAAAAGGGATCTTATAAGTCGATCCCAAATATTCATCTGGAAAAAATTTTTCAAACATTATTTCATCTAACTCCGTAAGCTTTGAAATCAATTCTTCTATGATCCCAAGAATTGATTTCATTATAACAATTCAGTGAAATGATGTCTACTGTTTTTCCAACGCATCCTGCACATTTCTCCTGAATTCTACCCATGCGTCCTCATCCTCTACAAAATATTTCGGACAGATTTTTCCGGTTACATCATAGTGACGGATCACCTGATCTGCTGTCAGATCATATTTTGCACAAAGCCATGCTGTAAGTTGTACAAGTGAGCGGTATGTTGCATCAGTAAACTTTCCATTCTCATCCGGATGACAACATTCAATCGAAATCGTATCCACATTGCGGTCATTTGAAGCATATGCCATCTCCCAGGTCGGAATACACTGAATAATCTCTCCTTCCAATCCTATCACAAAATTACTGCTTGCCGAAGTCTCATGGCTATCTTTGAGACCATTAAAATAATCTCTGTTATCCTGCGCTGTACTCCCCGGATTCGCTGTGTAATGGACAACAATCCCATTCACATGGTCAATTGTTGTCCCTGGTCTGGAATACGGATTTACATCTAACAACTGTATATCCATCTCCGGCTGCGTAGCATCCACATCAGCATATTGATTTTTCTTTTGTATACAGGATTTAAAAAGAAGAAAAAGCAGTAAAATCATTAATGGGATCATTATGATCCGCAACATTTTTCTGCCTCGCTTTTTCTTCCTTCGTGTATTCTTCGGCAATGTTTTCCGCCCTGCCAGCTGCTTTCGTCTTGACGTACTCATTCGGTATTTCTCCTGATTTTTAATTCTCTCATTTCCATCGTTTAAAACAAACATCTTCTTATTTCAGCTATTATACCATATGTTTCTTAACCATTTATGAATTTTGTCTTAACTGTTTTATATTCGTATAAAAGGGAAATTCCCGGTAGATCCAGCTCTCACTGAACCTCCGGGAATTCCTCAAGGCGTTCCTATATATTATTTTATTATATCAGGGATGTGATTTTTCATCCCGTCAGGTAATGCGGAATATCCGCAGTACTTCCACTTATCTGTCTGCAGGCAATCTGCAAACCTTCAATTTACTCGTCTACACTGTAGTTCGGAGCTTCTTTTGTAATATGAATGTCATGTGGATGACTTTCTTTCAGTGATGCCGCAGAGATCTTCACAAATCTTCCGTTCTCTTTAAGCTCTTCAACTGTATGTGTTCCACAATATCCCATTCCTGAACGAAGTCCACCCATGAGCTGGAATACTGTATCTTCTACAGATCCCTTATATGCAACACGTCCTTCGACTCCTTCCGGAACAAGTTTCTTTGCATTCTCCTGGAAATAACGGTCTTTACTTCCGTTCTCCATCGCTGAGATGGATCCCATTCCACGATATACTTTATATTTTCTTCCCTGGTACAGTTCGAATGTTCCCGGGCTTTCATCACATCCTGCAAAGATGCTTCCCATCATACATACATTCGCACCTGCTGCGATTGCTTTTGTCATATCTCCTGAGTACTTGATACCACCGTCAGCGATGATCGGAATACCATACTCTTTTGCTACTTCATAACAGTCCATAACAGCTGAAATCTGAGGTACACCAATACCTGCAACGATACGTGTTGTACAGATAGATCCAGGTCCGATACCAACTTTAACTGCATCTACACCAGCTTCGATCAGTGCTCTTGCAGCTTCTCCTGTAGCTACATTTCCAGCGATCACCTGAAGATCCGGGAATGCATCCTTAACCATCTTCACCGTGCGGATAACATTCGCTGAATGACCATGTGCAGAGTCCATAACAACAACATCTACATGAGATTTCACAAGTGCTTCTACACGCTCCAGACAGTTTGCTGTGATACCAACAGCTGCTCCACAGAGAAGTCTTCCCTGCTCATCCTTTGCTGACAGTGGGTACTTGATCTGTTTCTCAATATCTTTGATCGTGATAAGTCCTTTCAGATTACCTTCATCATCTACGATCGGAAGTTTCTCTTTTCTTGCTTTGGCAAGAATCTTTTTTGCTTCCTCTAATGTGATTCCTTCTTTTGCTGTAACAAGTCCTTCTGAAGTCATGGATTCTTTGATCTTCTTAGAGAAATCTGTCTCGAACTTCAGGTCACGGTTTGTGATGATTCCGACAAGTTTACGTCCCTCTGTAATCGGCACACCTGAAATACGGTATTTTGCCATCAGGTCATTTGCATCTTCAAGTGTATGCTCCGGTGAAAGAAAGAAAGGATCTGTAATAACACCATTCTCAGAACGCTTCACCTTATCAACTTCCTCTGCCTGTGCTTCAATAGACATATTCTTATGGATGATTCCGATTCCACCCTGGCGAGCCATAGCGATTGCCATTCTATGTTCTGTAACAGTATCCATTCCTGCACTCATCATCGGAATATTCAATACGATTTTCTTTGTCAGATGTGTTGACAGATCTACCTGATTCGGAATTACTTCTGAATAAGCCGGTACAAGAAGAACATCATCAAATGTAATACCTTCCCCTATAATCTTACCCATTATACTTTACCTCTCTTTCTTAAGAACCCATGAAACTGCTTTGAAATGGCAGTTAATGTATCTAAAAATCTTTTGTAATTATTAACTGATATACTACAGAAATTCCCGAAGGATGTCAAGAGTATTTTCCCTGATGTGCTCATAATTTGTATTGATTTATTTTAACCTTTATTATTAAGTTTTACTTATAAGTACTCCTTTATTTATTATCTATGCGACAAACTGAGCCTTTTTTAGAACAAACAAAAGGTTCTATCTGACATTACGAAAATGTGATAGAACCCTCTGTTCCTGCTGCTACAGATCTCTATGTAACAGCTCTTTTATTCTATTCTTATAGAAATTCTGCAAATCTTCCTGATGGATAGATTACATCATTCCCATTCCACCTGCACCGCCTGCTGGCATAGCCGGTGTATCCTCTTTAATTGTAGATACAACAGACTCTGTTGTAAGAAGTGTAGAAGCAACACTTGTTGCGTTCTGAAGAGCACTTCTTGTAACCTTCGCTGGATCAAGGATTCCCTTCTCAACCATATCTACATATGTCTCATTGTAAGCATCGAATCCTGTTCCTACTTCAGACTCTCTTACTTTGTTTACAATAACTGCTCCCTCAAGTCCTGCATTCTTTGCGATCTGAGCCAGAGGAGCTTCCAGTGCTTTCAGGATAATCTTGGCACCTGTCTTCTCATCTCCCTCAAGAGTCTCTGCGAATTCTTTTACCTTCTTAGAAACATGGATGTATGCGGATCCACCACCACCGATGATTCCTTCTTCAACTGCTGCTCTTGTAGCATTCAGAGCATCTTCCATACGAAGTTTAGCTTCTTTCATCTCTGTCTCTGTAGCTGCACCTACACGGATAACAGCAACTCCGCCTGCAAGTTTTGCAAGTCTCTCCTGAAGTTTCTCTCTGTCGAAATCAGATGTTGTCTCTTCGATTGCTTTCTTGATCTGTCCAACACGATCTGCGATTGCGTTCTTGTCTCCACATCCGTCAACGATAACTGTATTCTCTTTCTGAACCTTAACAGATTTTGCACGTCCAAGCTGATCCATTGTAGTTTCTTTAAGATCAAATCCAAGTTCTTCAGAAATCACCTGTCCGCCTGTCAGAATTGCGATATCCTGAAGCATCTCTTTTCTTCTGTCACCATATCCCGGTGCTTTTACTGCCACAACATTGAATGTTCCACGCAGTTTATTCACGATCAGAGTTGTAAGTGCCTCACCCTCGATATCCTCAGCGATAATAAGAAGTCTTGCACCAGACTGAACGATCTGCTCAAGAACCGGAAGAATCTCCTGGATATTGGAAATCTTCTTGTCTGTGATCAGGATATATGGATCATCAAGAACAGCTTCCATCTTCTCCATGTCTGTTGCCATATATGCGGAAATATATCCACGGTCAAACTGCATACCTTCTACAAGGTCAAGCTCTGTCTGCATTGTCTTGGACTCTTCGATTGTGATAACTCCGTCATTGGATACTTTTTCCATTGCATCTGCAACCATCTGTCCGACTTCATCATCTCCTGAAGAAACTGCAGCAACTCTTGCAATCTGCTCTTTTCCGTTAACTTTGCTGCTCATCTCACGGATTGCTTCTACAGCTTTATCTGTAGCTTTCTTCATTCCTTTTCTCAGGACGATCGGGTTTGCTCCTGCTTCAAGGTTCTTCATTCCTTCGTGAACCATTGCCTGTGCAAGAACTGTAGCTGTTGTTGTACCGTCTCCGGCAACATCATTTGTCTTAGCTGCAACTTCTCTGATCAGCTGTGCACCCATGTTCTCAAATCCGTCTTCCAACTCAATCTCTTTGGCGATTGTCACACCGTCATTTGTGATAAGCGGAGCACCGAATGATTTATCAAGTACTACGTTTCTTCCTTTTGGTCCTAATGTTACTTTAACTGTATCAGCTAACTGATTCACACCTCTTTCAAGTGCTGCTCTTGCTTCTGATCCGTATTTGATTTCCTTTGCCATTTTAACTGCATCTCCTTTATATTCGTCTAGGTATTACTCTACAATTGCAAGAATATCATTCTGCTTTACAATGATGTATTTCTCTCCTTCAAGCTCTACATCTGTTCCGGCATATTTGGAATAAATTACTTTATCTCCAACCTTAACCTGCATTACAACTTCTTTCCCATCTACAACTCCGCCAGGTCCGACTGCGATTACTTCAGCTTCCTGTGGCTTCTCTTTTGCCTGTCCCGGTAATACGATTCCGGACTTTGTTGTCTCTTCTGCTTCTAACTGTTTTAAAACGATCTTGTCACCTAATGGTACTAATTTCATTGTAATTCCTCCTTACTTTATTAGCACTCCTTTCTCTCGAGTGCTAACCCATGAATATAAAATAGCACTCCCCATTTCATTTGTCAACACAGTTTACATATTTTTTATAAAAGAAAAGCTATGGGGCTTTCTCTGCCTCACAGCTTTTTCTTTCGTCTCTAAAACTTCTCTATGATCTTCTTTCGTTCATCTCATAGAATCCGTTCTCAATTTTAAATTTCAGAAGATTCCTGTCTTCAGACTGGTACCTCTCTTTCACAACACCGGAACAGCACAACAGCTCTGTCCCCGTTGAAATATAACATCTGTATTTTGCATCCAGCAGAATCGTTGTCAGAGGATTTTCCATCACTTCAAGATAAATGTAATCTTCTTCTGTATCATAATGATCCACCTTACAGGCTCTTGTTGTATCATCAAAAATAGCATCTGCTGAAATCACTTTTTCCATCTGCAGATCAACCGGATTTCCCTCGTACATCTTGTCTTCTCCTTCTGCTTACATCCGTTCTTTCTCAATCCTCTCGAGCTCTGTGAATACATAATCATTCAGAACTTTAATATAAGTTCCTTTCATTCCTGAAGAACGTGATTCAATGACTCCTGCACTTTCAAACTTGCGGAGTGCATTCACGATAACTGATCTTGTAATCCCCACACGATCTGCCACCTTGCTGGCAACCAAGATTCCCTCTGTACCATCAAGTTCTTTAAAGATATGAATGATTGCTTCCAGCTCTGAGAAAGAAAGTGTGCTGATTGCTGCCTGAACAACATGTTCTTTTCTTGTCTCTTCCGCACTTTCTTCATTCACTGAACGAAGCATCTCAAGTCCTACTACAGCAGTACCATATTCACTGAGAATAATATCATCAATAGAATACGTTGCATCCTGTTTGTAGATAAACAATGTTCCGAGACGCTCCCCGGCAATATCTATTGGTGTGATGATTGCCTGACATCCTTCCACAGCATCTGAAGAAAAACCAAGTGTCTCCAGATTAACATTCTCTTTTGTAGACAGAACACTCAGCAATCTTTCATTAAGCATATTATCAATATGAGATCCTACGGATTCTGTGATCAGTTCACTGATTTCTCTCACCTTATTGCTTTTGCTGACTCCAAGAATCTTTCCCTTCTTGCTGACTACCAGCACATTTGAGTCCAAAATCTCTGTCAGTACCGCACAGATATCATTAAACACAACTTTGCTGGAGTTATTATTATGCAGCAACTTATTAATCTTTCTGGTCTTATCCAATAATTGTACGCTCATTGTCTCCTCCACATGATTTGCTCTTATTTACTACTTCTAGCAAACAGTAACTATTATTTCCCAAGTTGTATACACAAATCAAATTTCAAATTCCTTACTAGCTTATATTATCATACAATTCAGAAAATAGCAACGTTGTGTTTTTCTGTTTTTTGAAATATTTAATCTTCTTTCTTAATTGTTTCCATATATCCGCACTTTTCATCAGCACAAACTAATTTATTGCCTTTTTCTACCATGTATCCACCACATTCCGGACATTTCTTACTGGATGGCTTCTGCCAGGACATAAATTCGCATTCCGGATTGTCCTCACATCCATAATACTTTCTTCCCTTTTTTGTTTTGCGGATAACAACTTCTTTTCCACACACAGGACACGGAACTCCGATCTTTTCTAGATATGGTTTTGTATTTCTGCATTCCGGGAATCCCGGGCATGCAAGGAATTTACCATGCGGACCGTATTTGATCACCATGTTACGACCACACTCTTCACAGATTACATCTGTTACTTCATCTTCAATCTTAACTTCCTCAAGCTCTTTTTCTGCAATTTTAACAGCTTCTTCAAGATCCGGATAGAAATTACGGATTACTTCCTTCCACGGAACTTTTCCTTCTTCAACCATATCAAGAAGACCTTCCATATTCGCTGTAAAATGAACATCTACAATACTTGGGAATGACTGTTTCATAATATTATTAACAACTTCACCAATCTCTGTCAGATAAAGGTTCTTGCCTTCTTTTGTAATATATCTTCTTCCAAGGATCAGCGAAATGGTTGGTGCATAGGTACTTGGACGTCCGATTCCAAGCTCTTCCATTGTCTTTACAAGACTCGCCTCCGTATAATGTGCCGGTGGCTGCGTAAAATGCTGTTTTGGATCAAATTCTTCTTTTGTAAGAACAGAATCCATGCTAAGATGTCCGACCAGTACATTGCTCTCTTCCTTCTCTTCCTCTGCCTCTACATACACAGATCGGAATCCATCAAATGCAATCCTTGCCGTTGATACAGTAAAGCAGTACTCACCTGCTCCAATCTTAACTGCTGTTGTCTCATACTTCGCCGGCTGCATACGGCTTGCTGTGAAGCGCTTCCAAATCAGCTGATACAAACGGAACTGATCTCTGCTTAATGAATCCTTGATTGCGGCCGGTGTACGTGTAATATCTGTCGGTCGGATGGCCTCATGCGCATCCTGGATCTTCTTGTCCGCGGACTTTGCTTTTGTTCCTTCTGCAACATATGCTTCTCCGTAAGTCTCAGCAATATAGCTTCTTGCTGCTGCATCAGCTTCCTCTGAAATACGTGTAGAATCTGTACGAAGATAAGTGATCACACCAACGGTTCCGTTTCCTTTAATGTCAACACCTTCATACAGCTGCTGTGCAATACGCATTGTCTTCTGTGTACCAAAATTCAATGCTTTGGCAGCCTCCTGCTGCAGCGTACTTGTCGTAAATGGAAGTGGAGCTTTACGCGTCCTCTCACTGTTCTTGATATCTGTAATCTGGAACTCTTCATTCTCTAATTTCTTCAAGATCTCGTCCATCTCTTCTTTTGAATGAATCGCCATCTTTTTCTTCTCTGTTCCGTAGAACTTCGCTGTCAGAGGACGTTTCTCACCTTTTACTTTCAGTTGTGCATCCAATGACCAGTACTCTTCCGGAATAAATGCATCAATCTCTGCTTCCCTGTCTGCAACAATACGAAGTGCGACTGATTGTACACGTCCGGCACTCAACCCACGCTTTACCTTTGCCCAAAGCAATGGACTGATCTTATATCCAACCATACGATCAAGCTCTCTTCTTGCCTGCTGTGCATCCACAAGATCCATGTCAATATCGCGTGGTGCTTTCAAAGATGCTTTCACGGCATTCTTTGTAATCTCGTTAAATGTAATACGACGCATTTTCTTCTCGTCCAGCTTCAAGGCCGCAGCAAGATGCCAGGAAATAGCCTCTCCTTCACGGTCAGGGTCGGTTGCAAGATAAACTTTGTCTGATTTCTTCGCCTCTTTTCTGAGTGCTGCAAGAATCTCTCCTTTTCCACGAATAGTAATATATTTTGGTTCGTAGTCATTCTCCACGTCAATTCCAAGCTGACTTTTCGGCAGATCCCTGACGTGTCCCTGTGACGCTGCAACTGTATAATTGCTCCCTAGAAACTTTTTAATCGTCTTCACCTTTGCAGGAGACTCCACGATTACAAGATAATGTGCCATAAAAACTATACTCCTATTTTATTCTGATATAATAATTCTTTGTTATTTCACGAATGTATCCCTGCAGTTCCAGTGTAACAAGAATGCTCATCAATTTTCTGATCTCCACCCGAGATTCCTGCGCAATCTGATCCACATTCTTAGGATACAAACCGACACAACTATACACCAAATCATCTGTACTTTCAAGCACTTTTTTATTTTTCTCGTTTTTTATCTCCGTGTTTCTGCACAAAACATTTGTTTCAACCCCCCATTCTTCCAGCAGATTTTCAGGATTCAGAAGGATTCCGGCTCCCTGTTGGATCAGTTGGTTACACCCGGCACTCAGAGGGCTGTCTAAAGATCCTGGAAGAGCATAAACATCCTTTCCCTGCTCCAGTGCCATATCTGCTGTAATCAAAGAGCCACTCCTCAACCGGGCCTCCATCACAAGAACCGCATCTGACAGACCGCTGATGATCCGGTTCCTCATTGGAAAATTCATTGCGAGTGGCGGTGTTCCCGGTGGAAATTCCGAAAGGATTCCACCTCCATGTTCTATGATATCCATATATAAGCCGATATGATCCCTTGGATAACAGACGTCAACTCCACTCCCTAAAACAGCATAAGATTTTCCTCCTGCATTCAACGCTGCTCTTTGTCCTGTTCCATCGATTCCTTTCGCCATGCCACTGATGATATCAACACCTGCGGCTGCCAGTGCTTCTGCAAATTCTCTTGTATAGTGTTCTCCGTATCCACTACATCCCCTTGCTCCGACAATTGCTGCTCTCTTTGGTGCTCCCGGACATGTTCCTTTCACAAAAAGAGCATACGGCGGATCTGGTATCTCAGCAAGCCCCGGTGGGTATTCTTTTGAAAAAAATGGAATAAATTCGATTCCATGTTCCTGCATTTTGCAAAACTCTTCTTTTAATTGCTCTTTCGTTTTCTCTTTCCGGGCTTTTTTTAATCCCTCTTTTTCTTTCTCTGTAAGGAATTCAATTCCTGCGATTTCAGTTTCTTCTATATAATATATCTTCTTTCCGGTTCCTATGAGTTCACGGAGCAGATACTTTTTTCTTGCAGATAGTTTTCGGATTGTGGAAAACCAATATTCAAAAATCATCTCTTCACACATCATACATACCTCCCCCAATATTTCTTGTCCAATGTCCGATAACCAATTGCCTCCTGTAAATGTTCCAGTTTTATCTCCTCACTGTGATCTAAATCAGCAATCGTTCTCGCAACCTTTAAGATACGGTGATAAGACCTCGCCGTCAGATTCAGTACATCATAAGCCTGCCCCATCAGCCGCATTTCTTCTCCGTTTAATCTGCAATACTTACTCAATTCTGCACCATGGAGCATTGCGTTACACTGAATCTTTGTGTTTTGGTAGCGAATCTTCTGTCTCTTTCTCGCTTCACACACCCGCGCTTTGATCACCGCCGAAGACTCCGGACAAGAAACAGACTCTTTCACCAGATCCCGATATTCCACTTTAGAAGCTTCAACACTAAGATCAATCCGGTCGAGAAACGGTTGGCTGATCTTGCTTAAATACGCCTGGATCTGTGCCGGCGTACAACTACAGGCTGTTGATGGGAATTTCCCACAAGGACACGTATTCATGGCAGACACAAGCATAAAATCAGCCGGAAAGATATAATTTCCGCTAGTTCTTGTGATCTGTATGCTGCGTTGTTCCAGTGGCTGCCTGAGTACTTCAAGAACACTTCTCTTAAATTCCGGAAGTTCATCCATAAACAAAATACCGCTATGAGCCAGACTGATCTCTCCTGGTCTTGGAACAATCCCTCCTCCAATCAGCGCTGCTCTCGTTGCAGTATGGTGTACCTCTCGAAAAGGTCTTCTGGAAATCAATGGTTCCTTTCCATCCAGCATTCCCATGACACTGTAAAGCTTTGTAAGCTCCATACTTTCTTCGTAATTCATCGGCGGTAGAATTCCTGCCATACATTTTGCGGTCATCGTCTTTCCGCTTCCGGGTGGTCCGACCATAAGCAGATTATGCCCTCCCGCCACAGCAATTTCCGCTGCCCGACGAACATTCTCCTGACCATATAAGTCTGCGAAATCAGGTACTTCTTCTCCCACTTTTCCTCTGTCTTCTATTTTATCAGCCTCTTTTTCACCAAGATATCTCTGTTCTCCACCTGTTCTGTCTCCATCTTCCAAATAACTGATACATTCCCTGAGACTTCCAACTGCAATGATCCGAACCCCTTCTACAAGTTCTGCCTCCTTTTTATTTTCTCTTGGAACAATACAGCTTGTAACTTTTTGTACCTTTGCCTCTGATACCATAGAAAGAATCCCGGGAACTTTTCTGACTTGTCCGTCCAATCCCAGTTCTCCGATGATCATACAGTCTTTCATTCTTCTATTCTGTTGTAAAACGCCAAGTGACGTCAGAATCGCCACTGCGATTGGAAGATCAAATGACGCTCCTCTTTTCCTCATAGTTGCCGGCGAAAGATTGATCACCACACGTTTCGCCGGAAATTCAAGACCTGAATTCCGGACTGCAGACCGTACGCGTTCTGCTGCTTCTTTCACCTCTGATGACAGATATCCCACCATGTGAAAAATCGGAAGTCCATTGCTGACATCTGCCTCCACATAGACCATTTCTACCGCAAGCCCTTCCATTGCCGCGGATTTTACTGTACTAAAACTCATATGCGCTCCTTCCTTTTCCCAGTCACAAGCGCACCTGTTCTTCTTACACCCCATTGTAAGCTGCTGAAATTCTGGCTGAATCAGCCGG
>SKED01000297.1_pt1 | contig 59710 bp, 50 predicted proteins | sample 4826651 | NCBI WGS metagenome assembly SKED01 (sample SAMN11008818, study PRJNA524170) | human gut metagenome | biome: Human fecal sample; material: Feces; isolation source: fecal sample from pouch patient p19 | host: Homo sapiens | place: Israel: Tel-Aviv | collected 2016-06-28 | reverse complement strand
GTCCCAATTCCCCCGGCAGCCCTACACTGCATGCCGCAACAGCCCCACACGCTAACCGCAACAGCCCGCCGCACCAACACCCCAGCTCTGTCAGAGTCCCAAATCCCCCACCCACTGGAACAAAAGGACGCCAAACGCTGTTTCACCGGGCAAATCCCTCCAGACACTGGAGGATTCTTCCCGCCAACAAGCCATCCGCAGTCCAAAACCTCCATCCACAGTCCCAAAACCTCCACTCACTGGAACAATCCGGGCCCAAACCAGCCTCTCATCGTCCCGATTCGTCCACCCGCTGGAAGAATCTTCCCGCTGAACGCTCTGCTGGAGTCCGGATTCCTCCAGAAGATGGAAGGATCCTCCCGCGGAAGGCCCCATTAGAGGCCAAAATCCTCCAGTCATTGGAACAAAACGGACACTAAAAGCAATACAACCGTCTAAAAACCTCCAGCCACTGGATGAATTCCCCACTAGCGCTTCGTCAGAGCCCCTATTCCTTCACCCAATGGAAGAATTCTCCCGCAAGCCAGCCATCCACAGTCCCAATACCTCCACCCAATGGAGGAATCTGGACTCTGAACGGCATCCCAATACTTAAAAATATCCAACCAATAGAAGAAAACAACAAAAATTCACACAAAACAAGCGGATACAAGCACTTATCTGCAAAACAACCACCCAGTTATCCACAAAACCCGTAAGTTATCCACAGACACGCCCGAAACAGCATCCTCTATCCACATTTGCCGATCGCACTTCCATAGCAGAGCCACAACAAGGTAACGTCAAATCATGAAAGCATATCCTCAAATCGATGCGCTGCTCGATCAAACAGAAAATGCGCAACGATGCGCACACAGCAGTGACCCTCTCATCCAGAAGGGACTATATCGCAGATACCGCGCGGGAGATTTGGCGCGCCCATACCCAGGGCTATTCGCCCGTGCCGAATATTGGAATCAGCTGAACGAGCCCGAACAATCGTTGCACGCGGCCCGAACCCTCAGCAGGCTCCACCCCAACTGGGTTTTCGCAGGAATAACAGCCGCCGCAGCCCACGGATTCGACCACCCGCGATTCCTGCACCGGCAAGGACTGACCATAACATTGCCCAATCACGGATCATACCGGCCGCACGACAAACTCAATATCATCTACAGCCCATATCCCAGAGAAAATGCGGTACTCGCAAACGGAATCCATGTCACTAATCCCCCTCGTACCTTATTGGACTGTGGACGGACGTTAGAGTTCATCTATTCCCTGCCGATTTTCGATGATGCAGCAGCAGACGGAATCGAAGAAAAGCAGATCTTGCAGGAATGCGCACGCACGACACTCGATTGCTCGCGCATCTTCAAATTGTTGAGATATACCGACGCAGGAAGTGAAAATGGCGGTGAATCTTTTGCTCGGGCAGTCATGATTGAAAACGGTTTTGCGGTTCCTCAATTGCAAGTCTCCTTCGCCGACTCGCTTACGGGAAAACAATTTAGGGTCGATTTTTTATGGCGCACAACCGATGGACGTATTATTGTCGGAGAACTTGACGGCACAGCAAAATACGTTGATCCGAAAATGACTGATCGTAGGAGCATCCAGGAGACCGTTCAGGCCGAGCGAGAACGCGAGCAAGCGCTTTTTCGCGCAGGAGTTACGGAAATTGTCAGATTAACTTTTGACGATGCAGTCCAGCAAAAACCGCTGATTGCGAAACTGCGGCGTGCTGGGGTTCCTTGCGTTTCATAGGGTAATCATCTGCGGGAAGATTCCTCCAGTAAGTGGAGGAATCGGAACGTTGAGAAGCTCGCCGCCGGGAAGATTCCTCCAGAGGGTGGAGAAATCTAGACTCTAGCAGGGCACTCAGCGGAAAGATTGCTCCAGTGGGTGGAGGTTTTGGGTCTCTGGTGAGGCTTTCAGAGGGAAGATTCCTCCAGCGACTGGAAGAATCAGGACTCTGACAGGCTTGTTAGCGGGAAGATTGCTCCAGTAAGTGGAGGAATCTTCCCGCAGAACACCGTACTAAAGTCCCAACCTCGCCAGTCACTGAAGGACTCACCCCGCCAGACGCCCCACAGGAGACCCAAAACCTCCACCCACTGGAACAATCATCCCGCTGACAGAACTCCAATCGTCCCGATTCTTCCAGTCACTGGAGGATTTTGGACGATAGGAGATGGAGGTTAGAGCTGGGGAGCGGCGTGCTGGGAGATCCATGCGTGCATGGAAACGGCGGCCGCGGCTCCGGCATTGATGGAACGCACCGAACCGAACTGGGAGATGTAAACCACATCGTCGGCCAACTCAAGCGCTTTTTCGGACAATCCCGGGCCTTCCGCGCCAAACAGCATGAGGCAACGCTTCGGAAAACGGTACGTTTCCATCGGCACCGCACCCGGAATAATATCAAGCGCAATAACCCGCGCCGCCTTCAACTCGGCAATACGCTGATCAATCGCAGCCAATTGCGCCATGCAGGTAGGCTCGAATCCATTCCCAACGCCGCTTGCATCCGAAGCATCCGTCGAAATGCCAGATGGAGCGCATCCAGCAACACGGCCTTCAGCCAACAAAGCATCGCTTACGCCGGCATCGTTTCCAGCTTCCACATTTTTTCCCGCGCTTTCATGCATACGAAATGCGATGGCGGCCGCCTGCGATTGCGCCGCCGCGATTTCTCCGGCAATGCGCAGCTTCCAGCATTCGACAAGTTCGGTTATGGAAGGGTGGTTTTCGACGTGCTGGTACAGCTCCGTCATCAGCGACCCCTTGCGATTCCACTTGTGCGGTCCGACGATATGCACACGTTTCGCTTGGAACGCGTTCGCCGTGCGCACCATGGATCCGATGTTGAAATCGTGCGTCCAGTTTTCCACGGCGACTTCGAAATCATGGCGACCGCGAGCGTCAAGATCGGCTTTGATGGCCGCGACCGCCCAGTAGCGATACTGGTCAAGCACGTTGCGACGATCGCCCTCGTCAAGCAAAGACGAGTCGAATCGGCGATCATAATTTACAGATTGCGGATCATCCGGACGAGGCTCACCCGGATGTGTTTCGGCCCACGGCCCTACACCCACCTCGCGAAAGACCGGCTCGCCAGACGCTTTCGCTGCAATATCAATGGGATGAGGCTGATGCACGCGATTCCTCCTTACGAACCTCGTATCGCCAATGGCTGGTCAACAGGATACCTAGTGAAGCTCCGATTCCTTGAACACTTCAACGAACGGCAGCTCGGATTCAGACCCATCCACCGGATTGATGACCTTGATCGTCGGCTCGGTCATGTCAACGCCGCCGATCAGCGAAGCGATGGCAAGCACCTCGGCGCCCTCGTTCTTCACCACGGAGAAATCAAGGCTCAACTCATTGCCATTGCGCAAGGTAACCAAAGAGGACGTCTGTACATACGACTTTTCAGACAGCCAGGAATCCAGCAACACCACGCGCTTACCCGCGATCGACGGTCCCTTAATGGACGGATACACGAAATCCATCACAAAACCGTTGAGATTCTCACCGCGCGAAGCGGCCGCCTGAATCATGGCGGACACCAGCGGAACCGCGGCCGCGGTCAACGCGCCCACGGCGTCGAAATCATCCACGGAATAGCCGGATTCTTCCAACGCGTCCAGCAGAATATGCCCGACAATCGAAGCGCCACGATGATCGAACAATACAGAGGAAAGCTCCGAGAACGGCTTGTCGGCCATCTCTGCCTGCAACAGCGACTTCAGCTGGTCACGCGGCTCAAGCATGGCGAAATCGATGTCGCTATGCTCAGGAGCATCGGCAGGCACAGCAACCGGATTGGTCTTACGGAAAGTCTTCTCTTCGATCATACTCCCAGCCTACCGTTTCTACTCGTCAAACCTTACTTATGCCGACACGTATTTAGTCAGATATCACTGTTCACTGGTTTCGGGAGCGGTGAGTTCGCGGACATCGGCCTTTTCTGGCGCGATCATGTTCACCGGCTCGATGATTCTGCTCTGGTCGACGCGCTGCAACTTTCGCGCGGTGACGAGCACGCGCGATTCCAGCGACGAGGCGAACGCATTGTAGGCACCGACCGTTTTGGTGATGGCGGACCCCAGCTTGGTGGCGCGATCGCCCAACACCGCGAACCGCTCATACAATTCGCGGGACAGGTCGAACAGCATTTTCGCGTCATCGGTCAGGCTTTGCTGCTGCCACGCGTACGCCACGGATTTCAGCACCGCCCATAGGGTGATCGGCGAGGTCAAAGCCACCTTGCGCGCAAACGCGTCGTCCATCAGCGTCGGGTCAGTTTCCAAAGCCGCCTGCAGCAGGGATTCGTTGGGAATGAAGGCGATCACAAAATCCGGAGCATCGTCGAACGCGTTCCAATAGGCCTTGTCGCCCAAAGTCTTCACATGTTCACGCACCGCCTTGGCATGCGCATGCAGCAGCTCCGACTTTCGCGTCAGCTCCTCGGGCGTGGCGGTATCGGGAATCTCGCACGCCTTCTGATAATCGGCGTACGGCGCTTTCGCATCGATCGGAATGGTTTTGCCGCCCGGCATGTGGATGACCATATCCGGACGCTGCGTATGCCCATCCACGTCAGTAACGACCACCTGCGTGTCAAAATCCACATGTTCCAGCAGTCCCGCGGATTCCACGATGTTCCTCAGCTGCGCCTCGCCCCACGCGCCACGCACCTTGTTGTTGCGCAACGCGGACGACAGGGCGTTGGTTTCGCGGTCAAGACGAGCCTGCTGCTCGCCAAGGCCTTTGAGCTGCTCGCCAAGCGCACCCATTTCCCGCTTGCGACCCTCTTCGATCTGCGAAACCTTCTGCTGCAGGGCGTCAAGATTCTTCTGCACGGGCGCGAGCGCGGACAATACCTTGCTCTGCTCCTGCAGTTTTCGCTCGTTTTCGGCCTGCTTGCGTTCCGCTTCGGCCGCGGCACGCTCACGCTCCCGCTCCACACGTTCCTGTTCGGCCCGCTGGGCCTGCGCGAGCTGCGATTTGAGATAGGTCAGCTGTTGGGCCAACCCTTCCGCCTGCGTGCGGTATTGGGTCACCGCCGTGGACAATTCGCTGATTTCCTGCCGATCAGCTTCGATCTGCGCTTTCGCCTCGTTAAGATCAGCGGTTTTCGCATCACGGGCCATTTCCTGCCCTTTGGAACGGCCCGCAAAAAAGCCGGCCGCGGCTCCAAGCGCGGCCACAACCACCAGAAGAATCACCACAAACACAGGATTGTCGAACATATGTTCTATATAACAGCATGACCAAGACATCTTGGAAGATCAAAGTTCGCAAGACATCCATGCCCAGCTGCATTATGCTTGGAGCCGAAAGCATGCTCACGAACATGCGGCAACGCGAGCACGCTGAATATTCGAGAGGCATTCAAGAGGCAATCCGGGGGTTCGGAAACACATGGGATTCGATTTGTTTATGACGGTGGCGGCGATTGTTGCGGCGGCCGTGGCCACTTGGGCCATCCTCAGGCTATTCCTAAGCGAAAACGATGACATAGCCCCCTCCCACCAACGCATCACCGATGACAAGCCCGCCAAGAATCACACCGAAAATCACACCGAAAATCCAGACGAGGCAGCCGGCGCAACACACCGAAGCGACATCGCCAAGAGTCTCGCCATCGCAACCATACTGACCGCTCCCACATTCACCGTAACCATGCTGACATTCGGCGGCATCACACTTCCCCACTGGCTGACCAATCCATGGCTGCACGCCATCATCGCCACGCCGGTCATGTTCTACTGCGCCGCGCCGATGCACAATCGTGGCACCGCCGCCCTGAAAAGCCACACGCCCAACGCGGATTCGCTGCTGTCGCTCGCCATGACCATCGTGTACGTCTACAGTCTGCTGGCGTGCGTGGTGTCGTGGATTTTCCCCGCGGGGTCACGCAATCAGTATTTCGCTTTCGCAAGCATGGTCGCCGTGCTATCGCTTGCGATTTCGCTGATCGCGCAACGCCCCATGGCAAAGAAAGCATCGGAAGGCGATATTCCGACCGCACAATCGCAAGAAAAGCAAGAAATACAATCTCAAGAAACGCAAGAAACACAGCAAAGCATGGATACGCTTATCCAGGCCAGCATCACATATGAGATTCGCACGCGGGTAACGCAGATTACCGCGACCGTGACGATGGTCATCGCGGTGTGGACGTTCGCTTTGTGGCTGATTTTCGGGCTTCAGCCGAAGCTTGCGATCGCCGTGTTGATCGGTGCGACGGTTTTGACGGTCGCAGGCTTGGTTTTGCAGGCATACGACCGCCAACCGTCACGGTAAAACGGTTTTCGCAAAAGAAAATCGCGCAATCGCACGAAAAATGGGCGGACCCGCATGTGCGCAGTCCGCCCACCGTCAACGGTTAGACCGTTTTGTGACTCGGCCAATCAACAGTCAGTCAGGCCAAACCGATCAGCCGAATGACTCCGACCGTCACTTAGCCTCTGCCGAAAAATCGTCGTCAATCTGCCCCGGCGCCCACGAGGAAAGCTCCAAATGGTCGCCGCCGGTCTGATCCACAAGCACGGTGTCGCCGTCGTGCACTTCGCCGGCCAGCAGCATGCGCGCCAACTGGTCGCCGACTTCGGTTTGTACCAAACGACGCAGCGGGCGAGCGCCATACGCCGGGTCGTAACCGGTGTTGGCGAGCCAATCGCGCGCCGAATCGGTAACATCCAGCTTGATGCGGCGATCCGCCAAGCGGGCCGAAACCTGCGCCACCTGAATGTCCACGATGCCGCCGAGCTCTTCGCGCGTAAGCGGGTGGAACATAACCAGTTCATCCAAGCGGTTGATGAATTCCGGCTTGAACTGCATATGCACGGCGTCCATCACGGCCTTCTTCTTGGCTTCGTCATCCAGTTCGGTGTTCACCAGGAACTGCGAGCCAAGGTTGGAGGTCATGATCAGAATCGTGTTCTTGAAGTCCACGGTCCTGCCCTGCCCGTCGGTCAAACGGCCGTCGTCGAGCACCTGCAACAGCACGTCGAATACTTCAGGATTGGCCTTTTCAACCTCATCGAACAGCACCACCGAATATGGGCGGCGACGCACGGCCTCAGTCAGCTGGCCACCCTCCTCATAGCCGATGTAGCCCGGCGCAGCACCGATCAGACGAGACACGGAGGCCTTCTCCATGTACTCGCTCATGTCAATGCGCACCATGGCCTTTTCATCGTCGAACAGGAAGTCGGCGAGCGCCTTGGCGAGCTCGGTCTTGCCCACGCCGGTCGGGCCGAGGAACAGGAACGAGCCGGTTGGGCGGTTCGGGTCGGAAATGCCCGCACGCGAACGACGTACCGCATCGGAAACCGCTTGAATGGCTTCCTTCTGGCCGATCACACGTTTGCCGAGATAGTCTTCCATGGTCAGCAGCTTCTCGTTTTCGCCTTGCATGAGGCGTCCGACGGGAATGCCCGTCCAGTCGGACACGATTTCGGCCACGGAGTCGGCGTCAACGCGGTCCGGCACCATCGGAATATCGCCACCCAAGCCACCGTCAGCACCGCCTGCCGCACCGTTCTTGGCCGCAGCCTCGTTTTGTTCGGCTTGCGCGATCTCCTTCTGGATGGCCGGAATTTCGCCATAGTTGATGGCGGAGGATTTCGCCAAATCGCCTTCGCGTTCATACCGTTCGGCTTGGGTGCGTAGTTCGTCGAGCTTCTTGCGCAGGTCGCCGATGCGGTTGTGTCCGTTCTTTTCGGCGTCCCAGCGTGCTTTCAGACCGTTGAGTTTCTCGCTTTTGTCGGCGATTTCCTTGTTGAGGTCGTCGAGACGTTCCTTGGCGCTTTCATCAAGCTCGTTTTCCGCTTTCTGCGCGTCGGCATCGTCTTTCGGATTGCCAAGCAGGTACGATTTTTCCATCTTGAGACGGTCGACCTGACGCTGCAGTTCGTCGATTTCCTCAGGCGAGGAGTCGAGTTCCATGCGCAGGTGCGATGCGGCCTCGTCAACCAGATCGATGGCTTTGTCCGGCAGCTGACGGCCGGAAATATACCGGTTCGACAGCGTCGCCGCGGCCACGAGCGCATCGTCTCCGATGGTCACCTTGTGGTGGGCCTCGTATTTCGGTGCGATGCCACGCAGGATGGCGATGGTGTCTTCCACGCTCGGCTCTCCTACGAACACCTGCTGGAAACGGCGTTCCAATGCCGGATCCTTTTCGATGTTCTCACGGTATTCGTCGAGTGTGGTGGCACCGATCAGACGCAGTTCGCCTCGCGCGAGCATGGGTTTGAGCATGTTGCCCGCGTCCATGGATCCTTCGGCCGCGCCCGCGCCGACGATGGTATGGATCTCATCGATGAACGTGATGATCTGCCCGTCTGCGTTCTTGATTTCCTGCAGCACGCTCTTCAGGCGTTCCTCGAACTCGCCACGGTATTTCGAACCTGCCACCATGGAGCCCAGATCAAGCGAGATGAGCTTCTTGTTTTGCAGGGTGGTCGGCACATCGCCGGCGACGATACGCTGCGCGAGGCCTTCCACCACGGCGGTTTTGCCCACGCCAGGCTCGCCGATCAGCACCGGATTGTTCTTGGTGCGGCGGCTCAGGATCTGGATGACTCGGCGGATTTCCTGATCGCGGCCGATCACGGGGTCGAGCTTGCCTTCTTTCGCGGCTGCCGTCAGGTCGGTCGAATACTTTTCGAGGGCTTTGTAGGAGCCTTCGGCGTCGGGACTGGTCACTTTCGCGCCTCCTCGGATCGTTGGCACGGCTTTGCGTAGCGCGTCGGCGGTCACGCCGTATTGTTCCATGATTTGCGCGCTCTGATTCGGCTTTGCCGCCGCGATGGCGATGAGCAGATGTTCGGTGGATACGTATTCGTCGCCCATCTGCTGCATTTCCTTGCCGGCTTGCGCAAGTACTGCGGATAGTTGCCTGCTGACTTGCGGTTGCGCGGTGGTCGATCCGCTGGCGCTTGGCAGCGCGTCCTGCGCTTGGTGCACGGCGGCGCTGATGTTTTGCGCGTTGCCGCCCGCGGCTTCGATCAGACCGCGGATCACGCCGTTTTCCTGGCGCAGCAGCGCGTCAAGCAGGTGCAGGGTTTCGACTTGCGCGTTGCCTGCTGCCGACGCGTTCTGTACGGCGTCGGAAATGGCTTCCTGCGCCATTGTGGTGAACTTCTGTTCCATATCATCCTCCATGGTTCGCGCCGATCGTCCGTTTTTCGCACGGCCGCGCCGACGCATATGTCGTTGTCTGATATGCTCAACCGACTTCACCACCATTCTATTCCCAAAAGTTGAGCCTGCAACACTCAACTTTTGTTCACTAAACGGGAAATCGCGAACAACGCAGCACAAAGGCCGTCGCCCACGAAAGGTGACGGCCTTCATATCTTCAATATGTCAATCAGCAATCGGCAATCAGCCGCGCACCACCACGTTGCGCAGGCTGCCGACGCCTTCGACGTGCACGATCGCCTCGTCGCCCGGATCAAGATGGCCGGAAGCGTTCGGCGTGCCCGTCAGAATCACGTCGCCCGGCAGCAGCGTCGTGAAGCTGGAAATCGCCGCGATCTGCTCCGGAATGCCGTGAATCAGATTCGCCGTGGTGCCGGAAGCCAGCTCGACATCCTCACCGTTCAGCGTGAAGGAGATCTTCGCGTCCTTCCAATCCAAATCGTCGCGGGTCACGATCCACGGGCCGAGCGGGCAGGAGGTGTCGAAGCCTTTCGCACGCGTCCACATCGGGTCAAGTCCCTGCAGGTCACGCAATGTCACATCGTTCACGCAAGTGAAGCCGAGCACGTAATCCATGGCCTGTTCGACCGTCACGTTCTTGGCGATGCGCCCCATCACCACGGCCACTTCCGGCTCGAAATTCATATCGTTCGAGTACGACGGGATCACGATCGGATCGTCCGGGCCGATCACCGACGTGCTCGGCTTGGAGAAGATCACCATGTCTTCCGGAGCGTGCTTGATGTCGGAATGGCCTGCTTCATGCATGAACTGCGCGTGCGCCTCGTAATTCTTGGCCAGCCCGTATACCTTCGACGGGATCACCGGAGAGAGCAGACGAATGCCATCGCCATCCACCGGAAAACGCTCGCCGGTCGGCTTCACACCGGCACCGGCCAGAGGATGCCCCTCAAGCGCCACGAGATAGTCCTTGCCGTCGCTTTCGTCGGTCTGCACGAAAGCGTATTGCGGTACATCATTATGCGAAAAACGTGCGATTCTCATGTCTGCCAGTCTACCCGCAACAATCGTCGAATCGTCCATATCATCGACATGCAACGCCCGACAATCAAAAACATCGAAAAAAAAAACGGGCCATCACATCATGCGAAGGCCCGTCACAGGAAGAAAACGTCAGATAAAAGCACGCTCGCCGAAAATCGCGGTGCCGACGCGCACGATGGTGGATCCTTCCGCAACCGCAAGTTCCATGTCGCCGGTCATACCCATCGACAGTTCGCGGCAGGATTGCGTGCCCGGCTCGCCGGATTCGAGAATATGGTCGCGGGTTTTGCGCAGGTGCTCGAATCCCTTGCGGATGGCGGTTTCGTCGTCGACATGCGCGCCGATGGTCATCAGCCCCTGCAATTCAAGTCCGTCCAATGTACCGATTTTTTGCGCGATGCGGATGGCATGCGAGGGATCGCAGCCGGATTTCGACGCCTCACCCGATTCGTTGACTTCCAGCAGCACGCCCACGGTGATGCCGCGCGCCACGGCCCTGCGCGAGATTTTCTCCGCCAAGTCAAGGGAATCAACCGATTCGATGGTGTTGACGACCGGCAGCACTTTGCCGATCTTATTGCTTTGCAGCTGGCCGATCAGATGGAACGGAATATGCTCACCCGCAATAGTGGAAGCGCCGGCATCGTCGGCAACGCCCAACGCGAATCCGCGCTCCCCGCAACGTGCCATCAATCCTTCGGCCTTCGCCATCACTTCCTGCGGACGATTCTCGCCGATCATACGCACGCCAGCGTCGATCGCAGCCATGATCTCACCCACGTCGCGCGTTTTCGTGGCGGCAAGCAGGCGTACGGAACCTGCGTCACGCCCGGCATGCTGCTCCGCCGATGCGATGCGGTCCAGCACACGGTGCACGCCATCGGCGATCTGCACGGCACGCACACCGTCGATCACCTCATTGGCAAGATTCTTATGGTCCATATATGCAGTCATGTTCAGCCTCTTGCGTTCAATCCCAACTACCTCTACCAGAGTAAGAAGAAGCCCGTACGACGGTCTGAAGTGAAGCGATAAAGCGACCGATATCCGTACGGGCTAATAAAACAGACGGCAGTAGAAGGGGGAACTTCAAAGACTCCGTCCGACAGCAACTATATGCAAGATTTACTAAACACGCGCCGAAAAAAACTTTTTTCTTCAAAAAAAAATTTTCTCAGCGAACTCAAATTCAGCCTTGCGATTCGTCTAATTTGCGTTCCAAAGCATCAACGCGTTCCTTCAACGCAAGCACCTGACACGTCAGCGATCGAATCTGCCCCAACTGCACAGTCACCAATCGTTCCCTGGTGTCGGAAGACAAGGCGCCCGTCGTGGAATTGCTTCTTGCGGCCGCCATAATATCCAGATCCACTTTCCAACGTGCGATATTACGTTCCACACGCTTGCGCCCGATGATCGCAGGGCTCAACCCAGCCGACGTGAAAATCGTGCTCGGCCGCTCGCCATCCAAATATCGGCGCATGCAACTGATCTGAAAATCACGCGAATACGTGATCCGATTTTCCGTAACCGACTCAACCGCCGGCAACGCACGAAGATACTCGACCTCCGTGTTACTAAACTGCCTTTTCGTCATATCGACCCCATTCATCCGACAAAACGGAATACCATTCTCGTGCTCGTAGATTACCATCACAAACGAACGCGCCCGAACAGCATATACTACCACTTTAACGTAAGGCTATGGGGGCTCACGCCACCTGAATCGCCCTACGCTAAACCTAGCTAAACCCCAACGGGTACAGTTGCGTACTGCCACAGTCAACCCACCAAAGGAGCAGCCATGACCGGCCGATTCGCACCAACCCCATCAGGACGCATGCACATCGGCAACGTTTACGCCATGCTCGGAGCATGGCTTTCCGCCCGCAAATCGGGTGATTCCATACGGCTGCGCATCGAAGACATCGACGAGCCACGAGTGGTTCCCGGCGCCGCCGAAACCATGATGCGCGATCTCGAATGGCTTGGTCTCGGTTGGGATGGCGAACCGGTATTCCAGTCGTCGCGACACGCCCTATACCAGGAAGCGCTTGAGCTTCTCAGCAAGCTGAGCTTTGACGAAATCAGCGATATTATCAGTACTGGTTTCAACGATTCCAAGCCCTGCAGCACTACAGCAGGCAACGAAGCGGCCACCTCTGAGGCAACACCGCTCATCTACCCCTGCTTCTGCTCGCGCGCCGACATCCGCGCCGCCTCTGCACCACAGGAAGGCGATCGTTTCACCGTGTACCCAGGAACATGCCGACGCCTCATCGCCAGCGAACCGCAGCGTGCGAAACAACGCCTCGCCAACAACGACCGCCACTCGATGCGCATCGCCACCGCCGACACCACCATCACCTTCCACGACGAAGTATTCGGCACCCAGCAATACAACCTCGCCCACGACATCGGCGACATCATCGTGCGCCGCTCGGACGGCATCTACTCCTACCAGCTGGCCGTCACCGTGGACGACCTCGACATGGGCATCACCGACATTGTGCGCGGCCGTGATCTGCTTCGCTCCAACGCTTTGCAAATCTACATTCGCAAAGCCCTTATCAACGCGGGATTCAAGCCTTCCGAACCGACACAGCCCTTCCATCCTGCCGACGGTTCCAATAAACCTGACGATGTGACCATCTCATACGCGCATCTGCCCCTCATCGACAACGCAGCCGGCCAACGCCTTGCCAAACGCGAGCGCTCGCTCGATCTCGGCATACTCACGGCACACGGCGCCACCGCGCAACAGATCATCGGCTATTGCGCATGGCTGCTCGGATTGCAGGGAGACCTGAAACACACCAAACCGCAGCCTATGAGCGCCGACGAAGCGCTTGGCGTATTCAGTTGGGATGCCGTTCGCACCAACACGTCAGACCGCACGCTCGATCAAGGCGAGTTCAACGCATATTTCGGACTGTAGGCCCTATTCTGCAGTTTTATTCTGCAGTTTTATTCTGCAGCTCTATTCCGCAATCGCGTTCAGCCAATCCATAATTCCGAATCAAGCGGATATTCGTTGATCGCACAGCCATCCAAAAATATGGACTGCTCCTGCATAAGCGGTGCCGCTTGGCCAGCCCCTCCCCATGCGCACGTCATCTCATTGTCGATATGCCCCAACCGGTGCCCGACCTCATGATTGATCACCATCGTGCGATATCGCGCCAAGTCGCCGCCTCCCGACATCCACACGTCCGTGCCGGAATTCCAACGATCGTCGTTGATAATCACATTGTTGCCCACACGGCAGCTGTATTGCTCCGAACATACCGACGAGAACGTCGGCAAGGTCGACGCTTGGGCGAGCACGATATTGAAATCGCAATTGCCGTCCATAGAAGGTTCGAAAATCGCGCCTGCGCGCCCATCCATGTTCGCTGTTCAGAATACGAAACACGGCATTCGAAAAATCTTCGACTGATCCGACTTCACCATTGGTGACCACACAGTAATGATATTGCACCATGCCATATCCGCTGTTTTGCGCCGTTTGCTGCGCTTTCGCAAGTATTTCGCTTTTCTGATCGTCCATCAGCGCGGCCGACTGCTCGCGAAGCGCTTTGGTGACGGCGTCTTCCTGCGGTTCCGCCGTTTCCTCCGCTGAGGCCTTTGCGTCTTTCGTTTCCGACGATTCCTAGGTTTTCTTCTCTGATTGTTGCGATTTCTTTTCGGATTTCGCGGATTGATCCGTTTTTTCTGAGCGTGTTCCGGAATTGCCGATCTGCGCCGTTTTCGCATGTCCGTTCAGCACCGCGTTGACCAGCACGGCATGCACGCTGCACGACGTACATGACACGATGACGCATAATGCAAGAATCCAAGCCACGACGCTTCTGCGGATGCGGAACGCTTCCGTCCGTTCCCGGCGGCTCATGGTGGCGGCCGCTTTCGGATCGAGCGCACGCAGAATGGTACGAATTCGCTTCAATCCGGCCTCCTTATAACCCTGCCGTCACGCAGGTGGCAGCATATCTCTTCCGCGGCAACACTACCAGCCAACAGTAGGCATGCAAAAAGCCCGCTTCCCCCGTACCGGAAATTTTCCGAGGAAAACAGGCTTTATGCAACAGTTCTCATATATCAAACGCAACTTATGCGACGGTCAGGCAAACAAGTCACGAATGATTGAATGCGATCAGGCGAACAACTTGAACACGAACGCACCCACGATAGCGCCCAGAATCGGGGCGACAACCGGAATCCAAGCCTCGCCCCAGCGGGAGGAGCCCTTGGACGGGATCGGCAGGATGGCGTGCAGCAGTCGCGGCATGAGATCACGGGCCGGGTTCAGGCCAGGACCGGTCGGGCCGCCCATGGAAGTCACGAGACCCCACACAATGAAGCCGACCACGATGGAAGCGGCAGCGTGGTCCGCTTCGCCCCACGGCATGGACAGGCAGCACAGGGCGCCGAACACGAGCACGAGGGTGCCGAAGAACTCGTTGACGAAGTAGTTGATGCGGTCGTTGTGGGCGTCGGTGGTGCAGAAGGTGCCGAGGATGGCGTTGGCGTTTTCGGTGTCCTTATAGTGCGGGTAGTAGGTGATGTACACCACGAGCTGACCTGCGGCGGCACCAAGCAGCTGGGCGATGATGTACGGCAGCACGAGGCTCCAGTCGAACAGGCCGTTCACAGCCTGGGCGATGGTCATGGCCGGGTTGATGTGCGCGCCGGAGACGGCACCGAACATGAGCACCGGGATCATCACGCCGAAGCCGTAGCCCATGGCGATGTTCAGCCAGCCCGCATGGTGGCCCTTGGTGTTCTTCAGTTCAACGTTCGCGACAGCGCCGTTGCCGAAGATCATCAGAATGGCGGTACCGAAGAATTCGGCCGCAAGTTTGACAAAAGTCGAGTATTCCACTGCTGTTTCCTCTATTGCTTCTTCTCAATAAGAATCAGATTGATGTCGATTCCGCTCTCGGCGGACAACAGCGTCCAACATTACTCCCCGCACTGGAAGTCAGTATGCCACTAGGTATGACGTCATAGCGCTGGTTTCATATGTTGGATATTGCACTCGTAGTTTGATTCGGCAAACCGCGGTTTCGCCAGTTCCACCATTGTCGTCAGTACTGCCGACCGCTGGGCAGCGTCACATCGAATTCGGAATTATACGATTGCGTTTCGTTGATATGGTATGTGGATCCGCCTTGGCTGACCCAAGTACCGCCAAATTGTTCGGCTTTGTCGTCACCTGCGGATTTCATGCTGCCGGTCCACGTACCGCCAGTCTGCATAGTCATCTGCATTTCGGTAATGGTCAGACCTGCCGCCTTGGCAGAGAATCCCCATGTGCCAATGAGATTGCCTTTCGCAGCCTTCTTCGGTGTGGTCAGCGTGGCCACAACCATGGTGCTGGCTTTATCTATAGATGATGAATCCACTCCGAAGAACTCTGCAATACCGATGTCTTCGCCATCCCTGTAGAAATGAAGATTAGAGATGTCGTACTGCGCGTTGGAGCCTGTCGACCTGCCCTTGCCAAGAGTGCCCACAATCTTGTCTTCTGCAATCAGAGTAACACGTCATTATTCTCAGACAAAGAAGCAAATCGATGATCGGACCGCACGTGGGCCTTTGAGCATATAGGAACCAAAGTTATTGTCTATACCCTCGGAAGTTATTACCAGGGTGGACGCGCCGGGGGGGGGATTGAACCTGGAACGCGTGTCTTCATGGAGTGATGAGGCGTCGGCCGGCATGCGGGAGCCATAGTGAGTCCGTCGCGGGAAGCCAGTAGGGCCGGTGCGTAAGTCCATCCACGGGAATTCATCGCAAAGCCTTTTCCTTAGCATCCCATTTCCTCCACCCGCTGGACGTTTTGCCCGCTGGAAGGCTTGCTTCCGGGTAGATTCCCCCAGTCACTGGAGGAATCAGGACTCCGAAGCGTGCGCCAGCGGGTAGATTTCCCCACCGGCTGGAAGAATCAGGACGCTGAGACGCCAGTCGATGGGTGGATTCCTCCACCGACTGGATGTTTCGCCCCGCTGAAAGGCTTGCTTTCCGGGTAAATTCCCCCAGTCACTGGAGGAATCAAGATGCTGAAGCGTGCGCCAGCGGGAAGCTTCCCCCACCGACTGGATGTTTCGCCCGCTGAAAGGCCCACTTCCGGGAAGATCCCTCCACCGATTGGATGTTTTCGGACTCTGGGATGCTTACAAACGGGAAGATCCCTCCACTGACTGGAGGAATCAGGACGCTGGAGAACCTTGCCGATAGTACGGATGCGGAGTACGAGGAGGATAGGCCCGAGAAACAGTTTCTACGCAAACTGCAGTGGATGTGGGAGTAGACATGCGAGCATCAGAAAACAAAAAAACCTTGGAACCGGAGTTCCAAGGTTTTGTCTGTGCCCCCTCAGGGATTCGAACCCTGGACACGCTGATTAAGAGTCAGCTGCTCTAACCAACTGAGCTAAAGGGGCGTTGGTCTTGCGAGGTTTTGTTCTCGCTGAGCACGAGAAGTAAATATACTCAGAATCAAGAAGAACGCAACTCTCGGCGTGTCGCGATTGTAGAACCGCTATTTTTCAACGATTTCAGCATATTGCATAAATTACAGAAAAATGCGATCCAGCCATCATGTTCCCTATCTAAACAGCACAGCCAAGGCAGGAAATCACAATTTCTTCACAACTGTCGTTCCGCGTAATCCAATCACCCCAAACACTTCCGCCAATTCATTTCGCTAATTTATTTGCACGGCCATGCAATCATTCTCCCCGAATCCATTGTCCGAACACCATGCACGCGCATCAGCCACCGAACCGAACTCCTCCCCGGAAAGAAGCACGTAATAATCGGCCTCATGCCCATACCGCGTGTAGTAGCTGTAGTCCGCGGCCCACGCCAACACCGCCTTCGGCCATGAAGCGCGCGATGTAAGATACTGCGCGTAAATATCGCGGTATTGCTGGGTTTTGCCGTCGACTTCCATACCGTATTTACGACTGAACAGCTGCGTTGTCGGAATGTCGTACAGTCCGGAAACCGCCGACCGGTCATGAGACAGCTGCCAGCTCAACGCCAGCTGCGCATAGCGTTCCGCATCGGAGTCGGCAATGTTCGCACCACCCCTTGCGTCTCCCACACTCGCAACCGCATTACCGTTCGGCGTCGCACCCTTCTGCACCACCATGCTGGTCGACTTGGTTTCGATCTGGTCGGACGCACGCCAGTACTGCCCTATCGCGTACGCCAGCTCGAGCGTCGCTGTGCCGCTTGTGAACTGCATCGGATCGGATGCGAAGTCGTACACCGCGGACGCGATCACCTCATTGCTGGAATCCTTGATGGAGATTGTGACGTCCTCGCCTTTCCACGCGGTGTCACCGCAGGCGTGTGCAGAGAACGCGACGGTCGCAATCATCGTGGTTCCATTTTTCTCGACACTCTCCAAGCCCGCGTCGGGCGTTGTCGCGCAATCCTTGGTTTGCTTGGCCGCATCGTTCTGCTTGGTTTTGTTGGATTGCTCATCCGCGTTTTGCGCCGTCGAAGAACCGTTTTGCGCCGAATCGTCACCGCTATTACGATTGGTTGATTTCCATACAACAAATCCCGCGATTAATGCTATCACCGCAATAATTACAATAATTGCGATGATGATTGGCTTCTTGCGGTTCTTGCAATCATTGGCTTGCGGATCAGATTGCGTTCCGGACTGCATGTCTAGCTGCAGGCTTGATGGCACGGGCATGGGAACCGGAGGATATGCGGCCGTTGCCGGCGGAACATCGATGTGAGTGGTCTCAGCCGGCTGAGCACCTTGTGTCCCCAACGGAAAACCGCAGGAACCACAGAATCGCATATCTGCGGTGACGGCAACGCCGCACTGCGGACACACGGAAGGAATTCCCGCAGCCGCATGGCCATCCTGCAATTGCGCGGCGCCGCACTGAGGGCAAAACCGTCCATCTCCGTTCCACTGAAATCCACAGCGAGCGCACTGGCCGGTATACTGCTGATTCCGCTGCTATTGCCTGCCGTACCGTTCGTACTGTTTTCCATATCTTCGTTCGGTGGTGTCACGGCTTCGGTTTCCGGGCAATCCTCCTACACGCTTTCCCTGTTCAATGTCGCCAGCGTCACCCAATACGCTTGGGCACTGTGGATTTGCTTTGTGCTTTTCATCATTGCAACGATTTACATTGCGCTTCGTGAGACGGCCCGCAACATGTATGACCCGTATTATGCGAAGTGGGAGAACACATGGAAGGCTCCTGTCGCCGTGATGGTGTTCTGGCTTGTCGCGGAATTCCTGTGCACGAATTTCCTTGCCGGATACAGCTCGAATACGGTTTCGACGATGGTGCCGATGTGGTATTTCATCGTCGCCGGCGTCTGGGCTTTCCTCGTTGAAGTGATTGCGATGACGTTTGGTCCGACGTTGGTTGCGTCGACGCCGGGATTGTGGAAGATTCTTGTTGGCGGTACCGTACAGCAGACTCCGCAGAACGTCGTCGATTACGTCAAGGCTTGCGATCCGCATTTCGGCCAACCGAAGGCAGCCAGGACCGCAGCTTCCGCGCAGACCACGCAGACCGCGCAATACAACGCGCAGTACGCCAATCCGTCCGCGCCAGCAACGTCACCAGCCGCGCAGACCGCTCCTACGCAAGCGATGCCCGCTGTTCCAATGCCAACCACGCCAATCCCAGCGCCAGCCGCTTCGGTTCCACCAGTACCGCAGCCAACGGCTTCGGTTCCTCCCATGCCACAATCTCCGGCCGACATTCCGATGCCGGCCGTTCCACAGGGTAAAGGAAAGCCACTCGACCCAAAAACTAAGAAGACGATCCTGATCGGCTGCATCGTCGCCGGTGCACTGATCGTATTGGGCATTGTCTATGGTGTGCTCAATTCGACCGTCTTCAGCGCGAAATCCATGGCGGAAAGCTATGTGTCGGCAATCGCCAGCGGCGATTACGGCAAGGCTAACGACATTGCCGATCCTCAAGTGGGTAAAAACCAACGCAAGCTGCTTTCCAACAGCGTCGCCAAGACCGATAACGCGACCATTTCGAATGCGCATGTCAATGGCGTGAAATCCGGCAATGGCACAACCACCGCATCAATCAGCTACTCGTTGAACGGCGAAACCGTCGATGAGGAACTCACGATGCGCAAATCCGGCAACAAATTCCTGATTTTCCCGAACTGGCAAATCACCACGCCACTGATCAAGTCCATCAATGTTTCCGTGCCAAGCAGTGTGGAATCGTTGACGGTCAACAAGGTTGCGGTCACAGTCAAAAACGCGGAGAAGACGGATTCCGGCGAATGGCAGTTGCGCGTATACCCGGGCACGTACAACATTTCCGTTACGAGCACGGATTATATCGTCAGCGAAACGGTGGTATTCCGCACGAACGAAGACAGTGATTCGCCGACCACGCTGAAGGTGACGACCACCAGCAAGTTCAAGGATGCATTAAGCACCGCTGTGAACAACGCGCTCGACAAGTGCGCGGAATCCACCGACTATGCGCCGGAAAACTGCCCGTTCGGCTTCCGCGTATGGGATGAGGATAATTACCGTAATTTCGCGTGGTCGATCAGCATCTATCCGAAAATCGACGAAGTCGACCTTGATTATGGCGCTTTTGATACTAAAACCGGTAAGGCAAAGTGCACATACGAGGTGAAAGACGGCGATTCTTGGGATCCGGATGATGATAGTACGACGTTCAATGCGAGCGGATCGTTCGCTATCAAGGATGGTAAGGTCACGGTCACGCTTGATGACGGTGGCTACAGCTATTAAATAAAGTATGAAAATCCCCCTGCATAGCTGTTTTCAGCTGGTGCAGGGGGATTTTCCATGCTTAAGCTCAGACGTATCTCAGTCTGAAGTCATTCGCCGTAACCGCAATGAATGCAGCCATAGCGAATGGGGCCGAATCACTCAGCGACAACCTTCACGGTGAAGGAAGCGGAGATTTCCGGGTGCAGAGCGACGGTTGCAGCGAACTCGCCGGTGGTCTTGATCGGATCCACGGTGATGTTCTTCGGGTTGACGGCAGCCTTGGAAGACAGCGCGATGGCGATCTTGTCGGCGGAGATGCCACCGAACAGCTTGCCGGACTCGGAGACCTTGGCGGCGATTTCGACGACGGAACCCTCGATGAGTTCCTTGGCGGCAACAGCCTCTTCGCGGGTGGCAACGGCTTTGGCCAGACGAGCGCGCTTCATGGCCTCGATCTGGGCGGCAGCGTTCTTGGACCATGCGAAGCCCAGACCCTGCGGAATCAGGTAGTTGCGAGCGTAGCCGGCCTTGACGGACACGACGTCGCCCGGGTGACCCAGGTGATTGACGGACTTGGTGAGAATAACCTTAGTTTCAGCCATTTTTCAAACCTCTCTAAGATCAGCGACCGGAAGTGGCGTACGGCAGCAGAGCCATCTCGCGGGCGTTCTTGATAGCCTTGGCGAGCTCGCGCTGTTCCTGCACGGAAACACCGGTGATACGACGGGAACGAATCTTGCCGCGATCGGAGATGAACTTGCGCAGCAGGGCAACGTCCTTGTAATCGATCTCGGTGACCTTAGCGGCCTTCAGTGGATTCGGCTTCTTCTTAAACGGCTTGACCGGCGGCTGCGGCCTCTTGCGTGACATCTTGATGTTCTCCTTACAATCTGGAAATTGCTTTTCTTTTAAGCTGCGATCCGGGTCGGATCAGAATTCCGGTTCGTCGCTGCTTCCACCAAATTCGGAGGAGCCAAAGGAACCGAACGATGAGGAACCGGAATTATCCGAATTGCCCCACGGATCCGATGCCGGAGCAGGCTGCACGGCGGGCGCGGCATTGGCTGGAGCGGCAGCCCCACCCTGATAGCCAGCGCCACCGGAATACCCGGCACCGCCCTGATAGCCACCGGCATTGCCGGCGAAGCCACCGTTGTTGAACCCGCCGTTGCCGCCAGCGAAAGCATTGCCGCCACGATTGCCGGCAAAATTACCACCGTTGGCACTGGAGGTTCGGGTGACCTGGGCGGTCGCATAGCGCAGGGACGGACCGATCTCATCGACCTGAAGCTCAATAACCGTGCGCTGGGAACCATCGTTCGCCTGATAGGAACGCTGCTGCAAACGACCCTGCGCGACCACACGCATGCCCTTGCTCAGGCTCTGCGCGCAATGTTCGGCCATGTCGCGCCACGCGGAGCAGCGCATGAACAAAGCCTGACCATCTTCAAACTGGCCCGTATTACGGTTCCAGGTGCGCGGAGTGGAGGCAATGGTGAAGCTGGCCACGGACGAGCCGTTGCCAACCGTACGGATTTCGGGATCAGCCGTGAGGTTACCCACCACAGTGATAATCGTTTCGCCTGCCATCGTTACCTACTTACTTTGCAGCTTATTGTTTTGCAGCTTGAAAAGCTTGGAATTACTTACTTGCGAAGAATCTTCGTACGGATGACGGATTCGTTCAGGTTCAGCAGACGATCGAGTTCGTCGCTGGTGGCCGGCTCAGCGGAGTAGTTGACCACAACGTAATTGCCTTCGGTCTTGCCAGCGATCTCGTAGGCAAGCTTGCGACGGCCCCAGATGTCGATGTTCTCGACAGCACCGCCTTCCTTGGTGACAGTTTCCAGATACTGCTCGGTCAACTTCTTCAGACCGCGCTCATCCAGCTCAGGATCGGCAATGAACATCAGTTCGTACTTATGCGCAGACATCCCCCACCTCCTTCGGACTATCGGCCATGGACCTTCCATGGCAGGAGTGTGTATGCGTACTGCCTTCACGCATCTATATATGAAAGGTATAAAGATACAGTTCAGACAACCTGTTCAGCATAGCCCTTCTGCTGGACGAGCGGCAATTGCGCACGTTCTGTGGTGCAGGCGCGTCATGGGCACCCGCATTGTTATATTGAATACGGCTATTTTTGTACGGTTGGTACCGTATTTACGCGACTCTAGATTTGTGGAAGGCGAAGCATGTCGGCGATTCTCGAAGGCACCCCGGATAAGAAATTGGCTTTGGTGACGGGTCGTGCGTACCCTGAGCAGGCCCATGAAACCGCGAAATACCTGGGAATCGACGTACTTGAGACCACGGCTTACGATTTCGCCAACGGCGAGATGTATGTGCGTTACACCGAGCCGGTGCGTGGCGCCGATGCGTTCGTGATGCAGGCGCACACCGAGCCGATCAACAAGTGGATTATGGAGCAGCTCATTATGGTTGACGCCATGAAGCGCGCTTCCGCCCGTTCCATTACCGTGGTCGCGCCGTTCCTTGGCTATTCGCGCCAGGATAAGAAGCATCAGGGCCGCGAGCCCATCACCGCCCGACTGATTTTCGACCTGTTCCGCGCAGCCGGCGCCGACCGTATTATGACGGTCGATCTGCATGCCGCCCAGGAGCAGGGTTTCTTCGATGGACCGGTCGACCATCTCACCGCCACTCCGGTGCTGCTTGACTACGTGCGCAACAACATGCCGCTTGAGAACACCACCATCGTGTCTCCGGATGCCGGCCGCATCAAGGTTTCCGAACAGTGGGCCGCGAAGCTGGGCAATCTGCCGCTCGCGTTCATTCACAAGACCCGTGACACCACCCGCCCGAACCATGCCGAAGCGCATGGCATTATCGGCGAGGTCGAAGGTCACGACTGCGTGGTGGTCGACGACATGATCGACACCGCGGGCACCATCTGCGAGGCCGTGCGCACACTGAACAACGCTGGTGCGAAGTCCGTGACGCTGGTTGCCACGCATGGCCTGCTGTCCGGCCCGGCCGTGGAACGCCTGAGGAATTGCGGTGCCAAGGAAATCGTGCTCACCGACACCGTGCCCGTTCCGGAAGAGAAGCGCTTGCCGAACATGACCGTGCTGTCCGTGGCTCCGCTGTTGGCCGCCGGCATCCGTTCCGTGTTCGAATCCGGATCCGTTTCCACGCTGCTCAACGGTCTGCCCGAAGACATGCGTCCCCGCAATATCTACGCCTGATTCGCGCAATCTTTTCAACGTAACAAAAACTCGCCCCCATCCGGTCGGCGAGTTTTTTAATGTCAGATCTTCCCAAAAACGGGGTGCCGCATCCTACGTCGGTAGGATGCGGCACCCCGCGTATCAAGAGAGAAAAGAGAAATCTGGCTAGCGTCCGATAGGCATCCTCGCTTCCGTTATTTGGCGAATGCTTCGCGGATTTGCGCGGCATTGCCGTAGGAGGCCTGCGCACCATACCCTGTGGCGGCGTATGCCGAAACATACGAGGCAAGCTCGGCCGCTTCGGAAAGCGCCATGCCCGAGGCAAGACCGGCTAGCACCGTGCCCATGAAGGAGTCGCCGCAGCCGGTGGTGTCCACCGCGTTCACACGCACGGGGGCAATGCGCTGGATCGGCGTTGCCGAAGTGGAATCCAATACCACGGAACCATCGCCGCCGAGCGTCACGATCGCCTGTTCGAAACCGAATCCACGCATTGCTTCCAGCGCATGATTCCAATCGAAACCGTCCCAATCGTCGTTTTCCGGCTCGTCAATGCCGAGCAGCTGCACCATCTCATGCTCGTTGACGAGCAGAATATCGGATGCTTCCACCAGTTCGGCCGGCAGCGACGGGGTGAACGGCGAATCGTTGAGCAGCACTTTCACGCCCGCTTCATGGCACATGCGCGCGGCGGCCGTCACCGTTTCGATCGGGCTTTCCAAGCACAGGCCAAGTACGGAAGACCGTGCCAGCGCATCGCGCACGGATTCCACATAATCCACGGTGACCTGCGCGTTCGATCCCGGCGAGTACACGATGGTGTTTTCGCCGGTTGCGTCCACGGTAATCACGGTTGTGCCGGATGGTCCGAGCACGCGGCGAACATGCGTGGTGTTCACGCCCGCCTCGCCCAGAGCGCCGAGTAGGAAGTCGGCGTTGGAATCGGAGCCGACCGCGCCGAACATCTGCACGGTTGCGCCGATGCGCGCTGCGGCGGCCGCCTGGTTGCCGGATTTTCCGCCCGGCAGCAGCTGCAGCGGACCGCCGGTGATGGTCTCCCCCGGCCCTGGCAGACGCTGTGCGGTGACGGTGTAGTCCGCGTTCATCGAGCCGATTACGGACACTGTGCCGTGGATGCGGTCCAATGCGGAGAGAACTTCAGTCGCGCTCATCTTTACCTTCCTTACATCAAAAGAAGATTTATGAAAATGGAGATTTGCGAAATAGTGTTGTTCAGTAATCGCAATTATCGCAAATCCCCATTTTTATTATATTGAGGATGTAATGTGCGATTACTTTGCCGATTCCTCGGTTTCCAGCGCATGGTTGCCTTCGTAGATCTTCTTCTTGAAGACGAAGAACACGATCAGGCCAAGCAGTGCGGTACCGGCGGCGACCAGCAGCAGGTTGGCATAGTTGGCGGCAGTGCCGGTTGCGCCGGTGATGGAGCCGCCTGCGAGGGCGTTGGAGCCGAGCAGGCTGCCGATGATGGCGATGCCGATGGACGGGGAAACGTTCATGGCCAGATCGTTCATGCCGACGCCACGGCCGGATTCGTCCTTTTCAATGGTGCCCAGCACGGTGGAGACCACCGGGGAGTACATGAGGCCGCAGCCTGCGTAGAACACACATGCGCACAGGGTCAGCACCACGAAACCGGAGTTCACGCAGAATGCCGCACCGGTCCAGCCGAGGAACATGAAGGTGCCTGCGGTCACGATGCCGGCCTTGATTCCGATCTTGCGGATGATCATGCCGGAGCAGGTGCCCACCACGGCGGCGACCACGAAGGCCCACACAATGTGCAGGGAGACCTGGGTGGTGGTCATGCCGTAGATGTTGGTGCCGATGGCGTTGAAGATCGGGCTCAGTGCGTAGTTCACGAAGTAGAACACGAGAATCAGGCAGATGGCGCGCAGCCAGCGGGTGTTCTTGAAGAACGCCGGGGTGATGAACGGGTTGGAGGCCTTGTTGATGTAGAAGGCGAATGCCACGAACAGCAGCAGGGAGACCACGAGCATCCACCATGCCATGTACGAGAAGAACAGGGTGAGGAATGCGGTGGCGAAGCCGAAGATCACGAAGCCGAATGCGTCAACCTTCTGGCCGTTGCCGCTCTTGGACGGCAGGGTCTTGAGCAGGATCGGCAGGAACAGGATGGTGACGGACGGGATCAGGAACAGGAACTGCCATGCGATGGAGCTGAGCATGCCGGCTGCGAACACGCCGATGGATGCGGAAAGCTGGTATGCGGCGGTGAACAGACCGAAGAAGATGACCTTCAAATCGTTACGCAGGTACTTGGTGGCCACCACCAGGAAGGCGGAACCTGCCACCTGTTCGCCTGCGGTCTGCAGCACGCGTGCGATGATCACGGTCCACAGGTTTGCGGCAAAGAAGTAGTTTGCCACGAAACCGAAGATGGAGCCGACGAACAGCGTCACGAGACCGACGGTCACAAGCTTACGCAGGGAGACGAAATCGCCCAGGGAACCGTAGATGAAGCACACGATGCCGAGCACGATGCTCGGAAATGCGGTGATCAGGGACGCCTGGTTCGGTGCGCCGACGTCGGCGCCGACCGGCTGGAAGAACACGATCAGGCCAAGCAGTGCGGTACCGGCGCCGACCTGCTGGAACACCAGGTTGAAGCCCTGCAGGCACAGGGTGCCGAGCACGAAGGTGATCAGCAGCGGGATCAGGGCGCGGATGGCCATCTTGTTGCTGGTCACCGGATCATCGAACGGATCGGCGGATGCGGTACCGGTCACGGCGGTTGTGTTGTTAGACATAATAAAAATCCTTGATTCTCTCGAATTGCGCGATATGCGATACGCGATTGCTTGGCCGGTTACGCTTATTCAGCCTTGGCTGCGAGGCCGGAGATGCGGGTCATGAATTCGTTCAGGAAGCGCGGCACGTCGACGCCGACGGCAACCTTCATGGTCTTGGCCGGGTCATTCAGGCGGGTTTCGTCGCCGATGGTGCGTCCGCGGGTCGGGCCTTCCACGTCGACCTTCATATTGATGTCGAGGGTGGTGACGAGGGTCGGGTCCACTGCCACGCCAACGGCGAGCGGATCGTGCAGGCCGCAGCCGCCCAGATGCGGGGACGTGGTTTCGTAAGCCTTGATGTAGAAGTCGGTCATGTCGGCCAGGAACTTGCCGGCCTTGGTGCCGAGGTCGCGCCACTGCTGGGTTTCCTTGTAGGTGAGCAGGGTCTGCAGGGTTACGTCGAGACCGATCATGGTGGTCGGCGCCCCGGAACGGAACAGGTAGTCGGCGGCTTCCGGATCCTGCGAAATGTTGGCTTCCATGCAGGCGTTGCAGTTGCCGGGTACGGTCAGTGCGCCGCCCATAAGCACGATTTGGCCGATTTCATCCTTGATTTCCGGTGCTTTCTTCAGTGCGGCTTCGATGTTGGTCATCGGGCCGGTCGGCACGTAGACGAGATCCTTGCCATAAGTCTTCACTGCGTCGATGATGAAGTCGACCGCAGATTCGGTTTCGACGGAACGGCTGGAATCGGGGATTTCCACATCGCCGATGCCGTTGTCGCCGTGGATGAACGCGGAGATTGGCAGTACTTCGAAGTGATCGGTGGTGCTGGAGTGCGGCAAACCCTGATACACCTTGACTTCCGGGTGGCCGAGCAGGTCGGTCACGGCCAGTGCGTTGCGCACACCCTGCTCGACGAGCACGTTGCCGTAGGTGCCGGTGATGCCGATCAGTTCAATCTCCGGGCTTCCCAGAGCATACGAAATGGCAAGCGCGTCATCAACGCCGGTATCAAGATCAAGAATCATCTTTTTCATGTGTGTGCCTTTCCTCTTTGACGGCCTGACGACGGTCCGCCACCATACGGGTGCATCGTCAGTTATACATCGAGCGCATTCTCGATTGTGTTGTGTTGACAAGATTTATGATAAAGCGTTTTATCAAGAACGCAAATTCTTCACCTATACACGGCGTGTTGCCTGTATTCCCAACGATTACAGCATATTGGAGATGCTTACGTCACCACATACCGAGATTGATCTGCACCACCCGTTTTGCACCAGTCTGCAGCATCTAAAAATGGCGGTTTACGCGCAGGCCGCCTGCACCAGTTTCGGCGTAAGCACTTCAACCTGCGGATCGGAAAGCCACGGACGGGCATCCCCTGATTCCGTACCGGACTTGGCACGAACCGCAACATCAATCCGCTTACGCAACATACCCCAACAAGCGGCGGCCAAATCAGTCACGCTCTGCTCAACGGTGGTCATACGCCAACCAAGACCGAATCGTTTGAGAATATTGTCGTAACCAATCACCTGCATATCCTCAGTAACATGCAACCCACGCTCCGCCATACGCTGACGGAAGCCAAGCGCCATCACATCGTTGCAGCAGAACACGGCCGTCGCCCCGCCATCGATGATCTGATTCGCGGCACGATAGCCGCTATCGAAACGGTAATCACCCTCAACACACAGCGAAGAATCAAAATGCTTCCCCGACTGCTCGATGGCATCCACAAAACCACGACGACGCTCCGCGGCACTCGACTCCGCAATATCGCCGGTGACAATGCCAATACGAGTATGACCACCTTCCAACAGATACTGGGCAGCCAAACGACCACCAAGATAGTTGTCAAAACCGACGGCATCGCACCAGCCGCACTGCGTCAAACGGTCGATCAGCACCACCGGGCACGACACAAGCGCCACATCCTCACACAGCTGCTCAACAGCACTCCCAACACACGACTCACGCGCCGGGATCAACATCACCCCATCCACCCCACGGGCAGGAAGACGCTGCAACAACTCATGCTCCGCAGCACGCGAATCATCGGAATTGGCCACAATCAGCGAATACCCCTGCGCGGCGCACTCATCCTCCACACACTTGGCAAGCGCCGCGAAAAACAGGTTCTCAATATCAGGCACGATCAGCGCAACCAGCTGGGACTGCTTGGTCACCAAGCTACGCGCGCTCTGATTCGGCACATAATTCAGCTTCTTCGCCGCGTCGGCAATGGCCTTACGCTTCTCCTCAGACACGCGAGCCGGCCGATTATTCAACACCAGCGAAACCGTCGTCACAGACACCCCCGCAGCAGCGGCCACATCCTTCAACGTCGCACGATACGCCATTCAAACCCCTTAAAACGTTTCTCCTTCCAGCATAAATGCCACGCACTCCTGACGCGCCCAGCACCCCCATCCACAAACAAATTCCTTTCATAGCAAAATAATCCACATTATTTCCAGTGGTAAATCGTTTCTCAGAAATGTTTTTGTATACTCGCAACGTTTTGCTTAATACGAAAGCCACAGAGAAGAGAGGAACCCCAATGCAACCAACAGCACAGAAAAACAATGCGAGACAGCGCAAGACCATCGCCATCGTCGCCGTGATAGCAGTGGTTGCCATCGCGCTCGCAGCCGTTGCCATCATCGCAGTCGCCAATAAGCGCGAAATGACGCAAGCCGCCAGCGACACCTGCACGTTGAACGCGAAGGCGCTCGCCACGCATCAGCAAAACTTCGAAGAGGCTCAGAAAGAAGCCGAAGATGCGGCAAAACTCACCGTGGACGACGTGGCCGACGGCACCACGCTGGAAACCCTGAAGGATGCGATCACGCTGGCCGAAGCCGTGGAAAACGCGCCAACATGCCCCGCGAACGGCAATGCCAGCGACTTCACCAAGGCGACAGACGATATTCGCACGTACGCCGACAACCTGCGCAACATCACCAACGAACTCGACGCGGCCGCCAAGTCGGTGATCGCCAGCCAGGAACTCAAACTCGAGTCCGCCAAGTAAGCCGTCCGAGCCAGACGAGCCGACAGGGCGCCGCCCCTAGCTCCGCCACCTCTGCGTTCAACGGGGCCAAGTTGCGTTTTCAAACAACTTTGACCTCGTTAAAGATGACTTTCGCAACGTTTTCACAACCCGATAACCGCCCATACCGCAAATCGATACCCCTTCCAAAAACCCGAAAGAGCTTATTAACGGGGTCAAAGTTACGTTTTGGACGACTTCACCCCCGCACAAGCGCTTTCGCACCGTATCTGGCTTATATATGGCAGATTCGACAGTCCGACCGGAGACATTTCCTGACGAAGTCAGCTACTTGCAGCACGTTATTTTCCAATCGCCACTTACCGAACCCAATTGCCAGGCTGCGCCGCATCCACCATGACGCACCGTCACAAACGTTCCCATCCGACGCGCTTTACTGGCCTTGGGCGCGGTAGCGGGCTTCGGTGGCGGCTTTGGCGGGCTCCCACCAGGCGCGGTTGGCAGCATACCAAGCGATGGTCGCTTGCAAACCGGCTTCGAAATCGGTGCGCACAGGCTTCCATCCAAGTTCGGTACGCAGCTTGCTGGAGTCAATCGCGTAACGCCGATCATGCCCGGGGCGGTCACGCACCCAGTCGAACGCATCTTCGGCACATCCCATAAGCCGCAGGATCATACGCATCACGGCAATATTGCTCATTTCACCATCCGCGCCGATCAGGTACGTTTCGCCGATTCGCCCGCGCGTAAGAATCTCCCACACCGCGGAAGAGTGGTCTTCCGTATGGATCCAGTCGCGCACGTTCTCGCCCGTGCCATATAGCTTCGGCCGCACGCCCTCCATGATGGACGTGATCTGCCGCGGAATGAATTTTTCCACATGCTGGTACGGCCCGTAATTGTTGGAACAGTTGGAGATCGTGGCGCGAAGCCCGTACGTGCGAACCCAGGCACGCACCAGCTGGTCGGACGCCGCTTTCGACGCACTATACGGACTCGACGGCTTGTACGGCGTGCTTTCGGTGAATTTGCATGGATCGTCGAGCGCGAGGTCGCCGTACACTTCGTCGGTGCTGATGTGGTGGAATCGCACGTCATGCTTGCGTGCCGCTTCAAGCAGGCGGAACGTGCCTTCCACGTTTGTTGTGATGAAGGGTTCGGGATTGGCAATGGAATTGTCGTTATGCGATTCGGCTGCGAAATGCACGATCGCGTCATGATCCGGTACGATACGTTCCAGTAATGCGGCATCGCAGATATCGCCTTGCACGAGTTCGACTTGCGATTGCGGAAGACCTGCGATATTTTGCGGATTTCCGGCATACGTCAGCTTGTCGAGCACGGTTATGTGCACGTCAGGATGGTTGTGTGCCACGTAGCGCACGAAATTGGCTCCGATAAACCCACATCCGCCGGTCACAATGATGTTGCGCGGCTTGAAAATCTCACTACTCACAATTTCAGAGTACCGGCAGGGTTGCATCATGGAGCGCTCGTGGGCGATGTCTCGAATCACTAATTCACGTAACCCGCGCAAGCCGAAAAGTTCAATGGTTGCACGGCTTCCCCCGTGGCGGATGCGATATCTATGACAGATTCAGCAGGTTTTTCGCACTCCAAACCTTGATTTGGTGTATGAACGGCACCTCAGTTACCCTTGATTTGGTGTATGAGAGCGCCTTTCGCAACCCTTGATTTGGTGTAAAGACCGCATAATCATTGGCTTTTCAAGCAGAGCACCCATTGAACTCAAACGAGCACCCTAAAATTTAGGTCCTGGCAGAAGAGAACTTCTGGATTACATGGCAAGATTCGGGCTCTAGGCCAAGTATGAGTCAGGTCCCGCTTCTGTCTCCAGTGAAGCCGACTCGCTTGCAGCATGACATCTTCAAAAGCGACGCTTACCGAATCTCAGTTGTCAGACTGCGTCACATCGCCATGGCGAACTGTCATAAGCGTTCCCGTCCGACGCACTTCACAAATTCGTCTTTCTGCGGCTTGGAACCCTTATAGTCGGCAAACAACACTTCAAAATCCGGAACAGCAATGGTCTTCATACGAGCACAAGTTGGAACGGCATGTTCAGCAGCAATATGTCCAGAAGTCGGAATAGTGCGTTCATGGTCTGTCATGGCAACCACGTTACACCTCACGTCAACGGTCCAACTGCGCCAAGCCACGCACCGAATCCGCCGCCCGTCTTCTCGTCGCCCCATACAAGCCACGCTTTCGGCGCATTATCAGCTGGTGGCATCCAACACTTGCGCGCGCATATAGTCGTCCACCTTGAACACCAAATCCGTCTGCCGACCGTCGCTCGCAGCAAATTGAGCAAAAAGATCCGCATATCGAGCCTCTCCCCCAGTCTGCAAATCAACCAATTCCTGCGCTACGACCCTTCAGATTTCGCATACATTTTGTTGCCCTTTCCCACTAACGTTGTAGGCAGATACCCCACGTAGCACAGTTAACCTTCCAGCTACCTTTAAGACATCCGCTAGGTACCCGTTCGTCCACAGCTGAACACTAGAATATACCCGGTTTAATTGTACAGAGCCCCTAATTACAAGGGGCTGCTTTTTGAAGGATGCGACGATGCCTATTTTCTCGCCTGACCGTCACGCTTGTGCACCTTCATACGTAAAACTTACTAAGCAGCCGATTGCGGGTGGAACATATCGCCCTCTTGCGGACAACGAAGACAGCAACGCCTGTGCTCCATTCACCCTTTCAGGTCACCACAGTTCAAAGCTGTATACGCAGAAGTCGGCAATTCACGCCACCTCCGACAACACAAGCGTTTTCATTCCCAACGTCGACGCGCTCCATCTGCCAGAAACGGCTGATAACAAGTCCGGCAACGGAGCATTTGGCGAAGCAGGGAACGACAATATCCATTTCACCCCCCTATCTGCCGAAATTCAACTCGCGCAAACTGACGAACATCCTCTGATGCAGGCCTTTGAAGTCTGCAAGCAAGCAGCCCGCACCACAACAAAAGCGCTTTCCACCGCAGGGCACGCAGTCGCAAAAGCCGCCAAAACTACTGGCCACGCCATCCACACCGCTGCCACAGCAGTAAAAAACGCATGGCATACTTTTATTAATTTCAAAGCCGTTCAACTCATCATCAAATTCTTCAAAAAGGCGTACGGCCTCTGGAAGAAACGCATGAGGTTCTCCTATGCGTTCTACGCCATTGTCTTCACCTTATTGATTTCTGCTGAGGTCATTTTCCTTCAGTGGGGTATGTATAGCGAACCAGCATATGATAAAAGCGACGAAGTCGATCAGACAACCAAAATTCTGAACAGCGTCGCAGGGCAAGTCACCAAATTCGTCAGTCAAATGTGGCTTGAGCAGAAATCTCTCTTTTTGGTTAATTTTGTCGGGCTCGGTCTTATTTATCTCGCACTCATTTTTGTCACCAACAGATTCTGGATTGCGACACTTCTTTTCGGAACAGCTATAACAGCTTTTGGCGTAGCAAACAGCATAAAAATACAATTACGCAATGAACCAATCATTCCAGCGGATTTTACTTTTATATCTGGAGGAGACGCCGGCAATATTGCTTCATTTATTCCTGACAATTCACAGCAATTCGTCGAAAATGCCGTCACAGTCGTCATTTGGATAATTGCTATCTGTTTGTTGCTCTTCCTACTCGATAGACGTAAATGCTTTATCTGCTGTTCATGGCGCAAACCATTCGCCAGTGCGAAAAACACCGTCGGCACATTCAGCCGAGCCCTCGCCGCCGTGGTTAGCGTAGTCATCCTGGCATCCTATGCAACAAACTTAGGAACTGGTGGGTCATGGTCAAATATGTGGGCAGCCAAACAAGGTTATACGCCCACACTTTTCGACGCAGCAGAAGATGCCCGGAATAACGGTCCTGCGACGACCTTCTTAAGCCTGACAAAAGCTCCCACGATGGATAAACCTGAAGGTTATTCAAAACAGAAGATGCAGGCAATTTCAAAGAAATATTCAAAGCTTGCAAATACCATAAATAAGTCCCGAACGCAGCAATTGACCGACAGCACTGTCATCATGATACTGTCAGAAACATTTGCCGACCCTACCAGACTCCCTGATATTACTTTTGATGAAGATCCCATTCCGAATATTCGAAATATCATGGGAACCACTACATCCGGCACCATGCTTTCGCCTGGTTATGGAGGTGGAACCGCCAACATTGAATACCAAGCTCTCACAGGTCTTTCCTTGGCGAATTTTAGCGATTCAATGATTGTTCCTTATCAGCAACTCGTACCGACTCAATCTAACCCATATTCGTTTAATCAGATCTGGACACAGAAATATGGAGAATCCGGTTCCGAGGCAGTGCACCCTTACTATCAAAGCATGTATCTAAGAAACACAAATTATAAAAAGTTTGGTTTCTCGCACCTTTATTCTCTCGACAGCGCAACCCCTGTCGAGCATACCGAAAAAATAGGAGAATCACCATATGTGAGTGATTCCTCCACCTATCAAGATGTTTTGGATTTGATCAAGAATCAAAAGAATCCAGAATTTCTGCAAGTCGTCACTATGCAAAACCACATGCCTTACAGCAACTACTATGAAGCGGAAGACGTCCTCCAATCTTCTGTTACCGATGACACACCTGACGATGAGCATAGTGCGATTAACGTTTTTTCTACGGGCCTGAAATACACGGATCAAGCAACACTTGACTTCCTCAGCCAGTTGAACCAGATCAACAAGCCTATTACAGTCATTTTCTATGGAGATCATCTTCCAGGCATCTATTTAAAAGAAGAACAAAATCCGGACGATTCGTTCCTACTTCATGAAACCGATTATTTCATTTGGTCAAACGATGCGTCACCATCTGCAAATGTTAAGCTTGACGACTCTGAAGCAGCTTTTTCTTCATCTAATTATTTCATGTCATCCGCAGCTGAGCATATGAATGCAAAAATTTCGCCATACCTAGCTTTGCTAACTAAACTCCACGAGGAAATACCTGCGATCAGCCGTGTCATCTCGAATAGGGGCGGAATCGGGCTCGGAACAGCAACTTATCTTCAATCCGACGGCACAGTGACTGATTCTGCCAGCATGAGCAAGACGCAAAAGCAACTACTAGCAGACTACAAGCTTGTACAGTACGATCAGACCTCCGGAAAGAACTATCTAAAAGAAAGCGACTTCATGAGTGTAGACTGAAGAAAGCTTTGAGTCCGAAGACAACACGATAGAAGGAAACAATGGATAAGACGCCACTCGTTTCAATCATTATCCCCGTTTATAATGCAGAACAATATCTGCCATTTTGTCTCGACTCAGTCAAAAACCAGTCTTGGAGCAATCTCCAGATTATTCTTATCGACGATGGTTCCACTGATTCTTCGCCGCAAATTTGTGATTTGTATGCTTCTACCGACAACAGAATTATCGTAAGACACCAAGAAAATGGAGGTATTGCCAAAGCTCAGAATGCTGGACTGGATTTGGCGAAAGGTGATTACATCGCTTTTATTGATAATGATGACATAATGGCACGAGACAATATTGAAATTTTATTTCATGCGTTAGTCTCCAATCATGCTGATATGAGCAAAGCCCGTTGGCAACAGTTTGGCATTTCGCAGATCCAAAAAATCAAAACGAAAGCTTCAAATGGCACAGCTCTTACAGGCAAAACAACATCTTTTAGCAATCCTCTGCAGTCATATCAAACTGTTTTCAGCAAGCTATTTCGCGTTCTAGGAAAGATGGCTGGCAAAAACACTGAAGCTCGTTATTTTAATGAGGCGAATTGGTGCCGTTTGTATGCACGAAAAGTATGGGATGGAGTTCGGTTTCCCGAGGGTATTTACGCTCAGGACACTGCAATAGCCGGAGAGTTATATCTTCGGATGGAAACGGTAGTTGACGTTGATGCAACCCTGTACTACTGGTTGCAGAGGCCTGACTCTGTTACACATAAGATGCGTAGTGCCTCGTTCTATCATGATCACATCGTCGCAGCTAAGAAAAACTTCATTCTGTGTCAAGAGAATAGTGTTATACCAGCGCGAAGCTACTACACTCTTACGGGCAATCTTAAAGATGAGGGAAAGGCTGCGAAGAGTTCTGCTGAAAAGCAACAGTTTAGAATTGACCAATTGCAAGTTTCAAATCTAATCAAGTCTCTTTCTCTTAAAGATAGAATGATTTGCAATTCGCTTAAGCGGATGAGACTGATAGAAAAAAGAATATACGATGCGAAAATTAAGAATATGAAATAGTAAACGTGCGGCAACTTAATGCCGCACGTTTACTATTTCTCTTGCTGCTTTTCCAAAGAATTTGCATCGATTGTCGCTTGATCGTTTAAATCAACAGCAATAGCTGCTCGCACGCCTTTCCATTTCTCAGCGACAAAAAGTGGATTGACTACCAGCCAATACAATTTGCGTTTCCATGAATATTGATGATCTTGCAGGATAAACTTTGAGCCTAACGTATAGGCACGAATCATCTGTTTAATGACGAATGGCATGGAAATTGGGTCCATTGTTTTGCCAACACGTCGTACGCCGACAATCTCATCAAACATACGTTTCTTGTAATCACGTAATTTGATCTCATTAGTATGCCACACATTAGCTCTTGGCGCATAAGCTTTAACATAACCGTGCTTGACGAGATCCTCGCCAAACTTCTGATCTTCAGCATACGGCACGTCCTGGTATGGAACGTCTCCAAGGAGCACAGACTTACGAGCCGCCGAATTAACGTCTGAATAGAATGTAACTAGATCAAAAATTTGTTGAGAGTCGATAAAGTCATCCTCATAGAAAAGCGTCGTTCCGAAGTCTGGACCAAACTGCTTAAAGGTCCGTATTATCTCCTCTTTCAGCAGGGGAAGAGCATTAGGACGAGGATCTTGCTTGCCCATGACACCGGCAACCATCGGGAACCGTTCCATCGGCTGAATAATCTCGTACAGCCACCGATCATGAGCAGGCGTTGCATCTTGAGTCAGATACACAACATACTCGCCCTGAGCCATTTGAGCCGCCTGCTGACGTACCCTTCCGTGTGAGAAATCAGGCTTTGCAATGGTTTCATACCGAAAATGCTTAAACTTGGGCAACCAGGCTTTAATTATTTCAGGAGTACGATCTTTTGAGCTCGTGTCAATGACAAGAATCTCGTATTCGAAATTTGTCTTTTGCTTAATTAGGCTTCCAAAAAGCTCATCAAGATTGTCTTCACCATAATAAGTAGGAATGAAAACAGTAGCTTTAATCTCGCTCATGACTGGCAGTAGTCACCTCTCGCATGATAATTTTCGCAAACTTCTCATATGACGCATCCCATGATGAGCTTTCCGCGCTCTTAGAAATGCGTTGGCATCTTGCTTCAATGTCAGGATCAGAGACAACTTCATCCAATCCTTTGGCCAATTCGATTGGCGAGTCCAGAGTGTAGACAATATCTGAATTCTCACCAATTACCAAACGATTGTTCTCTCCATCGTTCATTACAGGAACACATCCTGCAGCAAGCAGTTCAAGAGGAAGAAGCGATGCGTTCGTTAAAGAAAGCACCAAACATGCCTGAGAGTCATGGTAAATCGAAGAAAGCTCCACAGGACTGACGATTCCTCGATTTTCGTACGGGAATGGAATGTCATAATCAGATACATCCCAGCCAAAGAAAACGATATTGTAGTCAGGATGTATTTGGTGGAACTTCGCCAAAGTCAAGACGCCAATTTCAAAGGCGCGTCTCTCAGTCACAGGTCTTGCATAGAAACAAATCTGCTTCTTTTTTGAAGTTTTTCCAGTAGGACGATAAATATCTAGATCTGCACCAAAGTCAAAGAAATCAGCTTTCATGCCGTATTCTCCGACCTTTTTCGTCAGCCAACGCCCAGCTGTAATACCGTAAAAACCAAAACGATAAGTGTTCTCAGCTAACACCGCTTTAGAGCCCATTCCGTAAAAGAGCGGCTCGAAATCCTGAACGAAATACATTTTATGGGCAGGATTCTTCATATTGAAAACAGGATAAGCGGTTTCCCATCCCGTCGCGAACAGGACGTCGATGTCTTCGTTTTCAGCCTGACTCATAGGCAGACAACGAACATCAATATCAAAATGCTCTTTCAACAACTGGTGAGAATAATCAGCTGGCTGTTGTGAGATGCTCTCGTAGATGAAAAAGGTGACATTATGTCCGCGCTCTTGCAACGATTTCGCAAAACGAGCGATTGTATGCTGACCGCCGCTACCAATGCTGATGGGCGAAAGAACCCATCCAATATTTAACTTAGTTTTATTAATTCTCTTAGGCGCAATATAAGGTTCAGTGACAAAGTCAGCTTTAACGACGTCATCCACAGACGTCATAACATCAATAGGACGCTTCCCTACAACATCCTTAGAAACCAGTCCTCTTCGAATCCGCCTTACGCATACTTTCACAGACCTCTTCAACGCATATATAATTCCCTTGTCTTTTGCATAGGAGACAAAGGAAGCTACCAAGTTCGTCACAATTATAAACTCCTATTCCTACAATCTTCAGCTTTTCCGCTTAAATATAGACCGAAGTTGATGCAGCCAGTCCAAGACCATCGATGAGTATCTCCAGCGTTTTGAGTTCTGCATTTGCTCCAGCTGTCCCTTGACTTCGGCATATTTTCCTTTATCGATCTCATACGCTTCTAACTGTGCAATCATTCCATACAGAATGTCAATCTCAGCACTGAAATAGCAGAACTCAGCCGGATAACTATGGTTGTACTTTTGCCAGATATGATGTCTCACCAATAGTATTTTAGAAAGGTCATTCTCCTGGGCATCGTTCCTCGATGACGCTTCCGTATGCTTGCGGTAAAAATAAAGCGGCTCATCAACTCTTGCTGCTACAGCACCAGAAAGGCAAGCTCCAAGTGCAAAATCCCAATCCTCGTATCCCAGATGACCGAGGTATTCGTCATACTCAAGATTATGTTCAACAATGAACGCTATTCGTAAGAGAGAATAGGCGCCCATATAGTTCTCATGCTTCAGCTTTTCCAGATCGTATTCAGGATACTTTGAATCGAACTCAACTCTTCCAAAATAGTGTACCTGGCAATACACCAGATCTGCGTTTTCCTTCAGTGCGCATGAAACCATTTTTTCGACAAAATATTTATCCAAGTAATCATCCGCATCAAGTTGTACGAGATAATCGGCGTCTTTCGCAAGGGAAATCGCTTCATTACGTGTTTTTACAACGCCTTGATTCTGTTGGACACAGACATGTACCCGCTCACTATAAGATGAAATCACCTCAACGGAGTTATCTGAGGAACCATCATCTATGACATAAACCTCAGTACGCGAATATGTCTGAGCAAGCGCACTCTCAATCGCCTGACCAACAAATTCTGAGTAATTATGATTAATGATCACTATTGCCACAAGAGGAAACGCCTCATGAGCTGCATCGTCCAAGTTCATGACCTCGTCACTCATAGGCGACATGATATCAGTATGTCTAGGCAAGTAACCCGTAGCGTGAAACATTTGTCAAGAACGACCTTCCCACTACCTTCTGTCGCACCACATCGTAAAATCTTAGAAGGATTCAGTCGGCAACATTGCCCAAAGAATGGAGTTTTTGTGACCAAAATCGTCAAAAAACTTGAGGAGCGGTACCACTATGGTCTGGTTGTCTTCAAGGAACTCGTTAAAACTGACTTTCAATTGCGCTATCAGGGTTCTTTTCTAGGCATGGCGTGGTCGGTCCTCAAGCCACTGATGCTCTTCGCTGTCATGTACACCGTTTTCGTCCGGTTTTTGAAATTCTCTGATGGAACACCAACCTTCACCATCTCGCTCCTCTGCGGCACCTGCCTTTGGAGTTTCTTCTCTGAGGCAACTTCCGTTGGCATGCAATCTATAGTTGGCCGTGGTGACCTTTTGAGAAAAGTTCACTTCCCGAATTATATTATTGTCGCTGCAACAACCATGGGATCCATGATTTCCTTGGGAATCAATTTGGTCGTTGTCATTATCTTTGGCTTTTTCGCTCATGCTCAATACACATGGCACATGCTTCTTGTTCCATTGAATATCATTCAATTATATCTTCTTGCCCTAGGGTGTGCCCTCCTAACATCTACCTTGTATGTGTATTTTCATGATGTAGCTCATATTTGGGAAGTCGTCCTCCAGGCAATGTTCTATTCCATTCCTATCATTTACCCGATCACAATGGTTTCCAACAGCTACCCGGTTATCGCAAAGATAATGCTCCTTAATCCAGTTGCTCAGGTAATCATGGACATTAGGCATAATCTTGTAGCACCGGACTATGTTCCGACAACATGGACCATGATTTCCAATCCGCTGATTGTTTCTATCCCCTATATCTGCACGTTTGTACTCTTAATCGCTGGTATTGCTGTGTTCCGCAAGTACAGCCGAAAGTTTGCTGAGGTGATGTAATTGACAAATTCTATTGTCAAGAAAGACGAAGACACTCGCCCCGTCGTTTTGTCTGTTGAACATGTGTCCAAATCCTTCCGTCTGCCCACAGAGCAGGCTAGCGGTTTGAAGCAAGCATTCATCAACTGGACAAAAGGAATCAAAGGCTACACTGAACAAACCGTTCTGAAGGACATTAATTTTGAAGTCCGACAAGGCGATTTTTTTGGCATTGTAGGTCGAAATGGTTCAGGAAAATCCACGCTTTTGAAAATTATTTCTGGGATCTATGTTCCAGAACATGGACGCGTGACAATCAACGGCAAACTTGTCCCGTTTATTGAACTGGGCGTTGGATTTAATCCTGAGCTTACCGGTCGTGAGAATGTATATCTCAACGGCGCTTTGCTCGGCTTCACCAACGCGGAAATCGATGCGATGTACGATGACATCGTTGAATTCGCTGAATTGGGCGACTTCATGGATCAGAAGCTTAAGAATTATTCTTCCGGCATGCAAGTCCGATTAGCTTTTTCTGTTGCCATTAAGGCACAAGGAGACATTCTTGTGCTGGATGAGGTTCTTGCTGTAGGAGACGAAGCTTTTCAGGCAAAGTGTAATGACTTCTTTGAAGAAATCAAGAAGGATCCGACCAAGACGGTAATTCTTGTGACCCACGCAATGTCCTCCGTCGAAAAGTATTGTGATAAGGCAATCCTAATTAAAGACGGAGAAGTTCTAGTTAATGGCGACAAAAACGACGCTGCCAAAATGTATACGGAAGAAAACCTTCGTAGCCTTCAGAATAAAGCGAAAGAGTCTAGCAATGGATATCCTGCTGGTCTTAATGAGGACGTTCCGTATCTTAAATGCGTCCCTACTTCAAATTTGGTTCTTACCCACAATGATTCATTCGAATTTGACGTGGAGTATGAGTACACGAAAGAAGAAAGATTCTATCTGGCATTTTCTATGCTGGATACTCGTAGAGGTGGAATTCCATATGATTCCGGTTCCTTAGACATGGGAATTGGTGGCAGGGGAAGGCAGAAAACACATTTTTCCATTCCTCTTGACATGTTTAACAATGGAACTTTCAAGATCATTGCTTCGCTTCGAAAGGATGATCCAAAGGATCCAGATCATACTCTCTTAGCTGGTTTTACCAGTGACGTTAATTCTTGTCTCTTTTCTCTTAGCGAAGACGCGAAAGGCACTGATTATGCGTTGCTTCGTCGCGAAAAGATAGATGTAAAGAGAAGCTAATGCTTTCACAGGATCAACAGATTCAACAGGTCCAGCAGAGGGTCTTGGATATATACAAAGTATTTAAGGCTCTCTGCGAGAAGCATGATCTACAGTTCTTCTCATCAGGTGGCACTTCAATTGGCGCAGTTCTTTACAATGGATTCATACCTTGGGATGATGACATCGATATTAATATGCCACGTGAAGACTATGATAAGTTCATAGAAATAGCGAAAACAGAGTTGCCAAGTCATCTTGAGCTTTTCAATGCGGTCAATAGCACTCATTCCGACATTCATTTTCTCAAATTACACGACAATAGAACCATGTTTACCGCGGATATTCTATTAAAATACCCGGATTGTTATACGGGTATTTTCATAGATATCGAACCAGTTGATAGCGCACCTACAGATTCAAAAGAGCGCGAAAAGTGGTACTACGAGGTAGATAGACTTTATTGCTATGATCTTGTTCGAAAATTTGGGAAAACATATCTTTATCCAGATACAATGGAATGGATTTACCCAAATAGAGTTAAACGAGCTATAGCCTACTACATGCTACATCTTTTCCCGTCTGATTTTTTCGCAAAACTTTATGAAAAGAAGCAGAGAAAAATTAATCGCCTGTATTCTTTTCATGAAGCAGCGCATGTCACTTTCCCACGTTATGGGATGTTCCGAAGCAATCACATGTGGGAGACGAGTGCATCAGACTGGAACAGCTACGTAGAATACCCCTTCGAGGATACAACCATCCGCGTCCCAATCGGATATGAAGATATTATGCTGCACCAATACGGCTTTATTCCGACAATGGAGAAACAAAAGGCGTACGAGACCGCTGCAGACACACACCACATTGCTGGCGGAAAACTGGATCTTCAGCGCTCCTATAAGGAATACCAAAACGACATGCGCAAAAAGAAGTAAGCGTTCCTATCTTACTTCTTTCTCGCTTGAGACAAGCAGGATATTGCCATCTGCAATATCCTGCAAATGTTTGCCGTACGGGCTCTTGCCGTACCGTCTCGCGGACTCGAGCAGCTGTTCGCGCGTGATCCACCCGTTCTCGTAGGCGATCTCCTCCACGATCGCGATCGGCAGGCCCTGCGCCCTCTGGACCGTGCGCACGAACTCGCCCGCCTCGAACAGGCTGTCCATCGTGCCCGTGTCCAGCCACGCGTAGCCACGCCCCAGCGTGCGCACGTGCAGACGCCCCTCGTCCAGATACATGCGGTTCAGGTCCGTAATCTCCAACTCACCGCGGGGGCTCGGCTTGATCTGCTTGGCGAATTCGGTGACGCGCTCGTCGTAGAAGTACAAGCCGGTCACCGCGTAGTTGGAAGCCGGATGTTCCGGTTTCTCCACGATGGAAATGGCCTTCTTGTTCTCGTCGAACTCGACCACGCCGTAGCGTTCCGGATCGTCCACGTAATAGCCGAACACCGTCGCGCCCCCGCCGTTCTCGGCCTTGCGGACAGCGCCCCTCAGCGTGGCGCCTAGCCCGTTGCCGTAGAAGATGTTGTCGCCCAATACCAGCGCGCACGGCTCGCCGTCGATGAATTCCTCGCCCAGCAGGAACGCCTGCGCGAGCCCGTCCGGGCTTGGCTGGACCTTGTACGAGAACCGTACCCCGTAATGGCTTCCGTCGCCCAGCAAACGTTGAAAGTTCGGCAGGTCGTGCGGCGTGCTGATGATCAGGATGTCGCGGATGCCCGCCATCATCAGGACGCTGAGCGGATAGTAGATCATCGGCTTGTCGTACACCGGGAGCAGCTGCTTCGACGTGACCGTGGTCAACGGATACAGGCGGGTACCGGAACCACCGGCAAGGATGATGCCCTTCATAATCGTCCTGCTTTCTGACGTATCTTTGATAATAAGCGTTTCCAGCTTAGTAGGTCAATCCAATATTGAAAAACCGCGCAGATGAGTCTGCGCGGTTTCATCGCATTATCAGGAAGTTTCTTCCTTGTGGATTACTCGGCCAGTTCCTTGGCGACGTACTCTTTGAGGGTCTCCTCCCAGTCCGGAGCCGAGTATCCCGTCCCTTCGATCTTCTTGAGATCCAGGGCGGAATGGGTCGGGCGCGGGCTGACCGGACCCTTCGCGTTCCGGAAGTACTCCCCGGTCGAGATCGGACGGACCCTGTCGCCGTTGCCGTTCGTCTGGTCGAACACCATGCGGGCGATGCCGGCCCAGCTCTCCACCCTGCCGGAACCGGTCAGATCATACGTGCCATACTCCGTATCGGAATCCAACAGGTGGAAGATCGCGTCCGCCATATCCGAAGTGAACGTGAGGCGGCCGTACTGGTCGTCCACCACCGTCACCTCGTCCAGACCGTCCCCGGGGTCGGCGACGCGGTTGGACAGCATCATCATGGTCTTGACGAAGTTACGGCCCTCGCCGATCACCCAGCTCGAACGCAGGATGTAATGGCGCGGCGCGTTCGCGACCGCCAGATCGCCCGCGGCCTTCGACTGGCCGTACACGCCCAACGGCGCGAACGCCTCCTCCTCGTCATGCAATTCGGCGGTCCCGTCGAACACGTAATCGCTCGACACGTGCACCAATGTGATGTTGTGCTCCGCGCACACGCGCGCCAGCAGGGCGGGTCCCTGCGCGTTCGCCTTCCACGCCAGCACGCGCCCCTCCGGCGATTCGGCCTTGTCGACCGCGGTGTACGCGCCCGCGTTGATGACCGTGCCGTACAGGCTCCAGTCGAACCGGCCGTACTGTGCCGGGTCGGAGAAGTCGAACGTGTCGATGTCGTTGAACTCGAAGCCCTCGAGGCCGTGCTCCTCCACGTAGTCGCGGATGGCGTGGCCGAGCTGGCCGTTGCAGCCGGTGACCATCGTGCGGCGCGGGGCCATGGGCTTGGCGTCCCTGAGCATCGGGTGGTGCAGGTCGGCCTCGCTGCGTTCGGCCTCGTCCAACGGAATCGGCCACTGGATGTCCAGGTCCGGGTCGGCGAGGTTCACGAACGTGTACGTCTTCTTCTGTTCCAAAGACCAGTGCGCGTTCACGAGGTACGTGTACACGGTACCGTTCTCCAACGCCTGGAAGCTGTTGCCCACGCCGCGCGGCACGTAGATTGCCTTCGACGGATCCAGCACGGTCGTATACACCTGGCCGAAGCTCTCGCCCGGACGCAAATCCACCCACGCGCCAAACACGCTGCCGGCCGCGATGCTGATGTACTTGTCCCACGGCTCCGCGTGGATGCCGCGCGTCACGCCCTTCTTCGCGTTGAAGCTGATGTTGTTCTGCACCGGTCCGAAATCCGGCAGGCCCAGCCCGGTCATCTTCGCGCGCTGCCAGTTCTCCTTGAACCAGCCACGGTTGTCGCCGTGCACCGGCAGGTCGAACACCAGCAGTCCCGGAATGTTCGTCTCCTCGACCCTCAGATCCTTCTCGAAATCCATACCCTCGTAAATCCTTTGCCGTAGATGGGAATCATCATGGGGCCACGCCCTTTGGGGTGTGGCCGTTCTCGTATGTGTCTTACTGGCCCTGCTGCTTGTACCTGGCTTCGGTGGCGGCTTTGGCCGGCTCCCACCACTGGCGGTTGTCCGTGTACCAGTCGATGGTGGCCTTCAGGCCGGACTCGAAGTCCGTGTGCGTGGGCGTCCAACCCAGTTCGGTCCGCAGTTTCGTGGAGTCGATCGCGTAACGGCGGTCGTGGCCCGGACGGTCCTTCACCCAGTCGAACGCGTCCTCGCTCTGGCCCATCATCCTCAGGATCATGCGAAGCACGGTGATGTTGTTCCTCTCGCCGTCCGCGCCGATCAGGTACGTCTCGCCGATCCTGCCCTTGGTCAGGATCGTCCACACGCCGCTGGAATGGTCCTCAGTGTGGATCCAGTCGCGCACGTTCTCGCCCCTGCCGTACAGCTTCGGCCTCTCGCCCTCGAGGATATTCGTGATCTGGCGGGGAATGAACTTCTCCACATGCTGGTACGGACCGTAGTTGTTCGAGCAGTTGGAAATCGTGGTCCTCAGGCCGTACGTGCGGGTCCACGCGCGCACCAGCATGTCGGACGCGGCTTTCGTGCTCGAGTACGGGCTGGACGGATGGTACGGGGTGGACTCCGTGAACTTGGCCGGATCGTCCAACGCGAGGTCGCCATACACTTCGTCCGTGCTCACGTGATGGTAGCGGATGCCGTACTTCCTGACGGCCTCGAGCAGGCGGAACGTGCCTTCCACGTTCGTCCTCAGGAACGGTTCCGGATCCGCGATCGAATTGTCGTTGTGGGACTCGGCCGCGTAATGCACGATCGCGTCATGCCCCGGCACGATCCGGTCGAGCAAATCCGCATCGCAGATGTCGCCCACCACGAGCTCCACACGATCCTCGGGCAGGCCCGCGATGTTCTCCGGATTGCCCGCGTACGTGAGCTTGTCCAGCACGGTCACGTGCACGTCCGGGTGATGGTCCACCACGTAGTGCACGAAGTTCGACCCGATGAAGCCGCAGCCACCGGTCACGATGATGTTCTTAGGAGTAAACGTCTCTTCAGCCATATGTGCAATAGTACTTTCCCTCTTAGTCAAAAGCACACTAAACACTTCATTGACCAGATTTCGAATTCTGAGCGAAGGAACACTGCCTTCGGCTAAAGAACAGCAAAGGCGTTCCAATATCCGTCACCAGATTTTTTTCGGCCATACTCTATCGAAGAGCTTCGTCCACAACCGATCCACAGCAACCCTATACAAACTCTTTCGCACGAGCTCCAACACAGTCGCAACACAAAAAACAACGAATATCGACAACACAGACAGCAAAATCGCGTATTTGTCGTTATAAAAAACAGACAGGTTGACCCAATTGAACCATAGCTGCTTAAGAATAAACGGCTGCTCAGTAATCAGATAAACACCAAATGATGCCGAAGCAATATGATTCACTATCTTTGAATGGAAATGCATCCCACGAAAAAGACCGAACAAGGCAAAACTTACCGCGAGAATAGGAATCGACCATTCGTCCTGAACCGGTTCAAGATAGATGGGAAGATTGTCCGCATCTCCGACCCATACCGCCGACAAGACAGCATTCCAAATCACAATAGCGAACAGCCCCAGCAAACCCGCAACGTTTAAAGCGAACCGAGATAGCCTCAATGAATACCACTTATAGTAAGCAAGTAACGTGAAAACATAACAGAAACCAACAAAATTAAGCCCCATACCTAGATTCGCCCCGGGAACAAACCTTAAAAGTCCCCACAAGACAATCATTAAAATACATAATTGCAGGTGAGGCCTTTTGCCCATCTTCTGTAAAGACGTTCGCACAAAAGGCAGCAGAAGCATGAAAACCGAGTAACTGCTTACATACCACCACTCATTTCGAGTAAGCGGGAACAAAAGGTCAAGCCATGTCGAGGCAATTACAGAAGTCGGATCAATAATAAACTGCAACACCAAAGAACTCAGATTCCAGAAAAACAGGATGCTCCACAGCGACCAAATTTTTTTCGCAGCCTGTCGAAGCGATATTTCCTTATCGGCAAGGAACCAAACGGTGATAAGAAGGAATAAAGCGATTCCAATCTTTCCTGACGCCCTGTAGAGAAACTGGAAAAAGAGACGTTTCAGACAAAAAGGTTCTGCCCACAAATCAAAGGGACAATGAACAACTAAATGATGAGAAACAATAAGAATGATTGCAATTATCCGGAGAAGCTCCAGACCGGATTCTCTGTTTTTCTCTGTCTTCATCTGTTATTTGGTTTCTGAATGGTTGTCATGTCGCTCTGCTCGACACAATCAAATATAGACCTTACTTTCCACTACCGTTTTCCAACTTATTAAAGGGCATGCACACGGAAATAATCAAAAGTACTGGTGCCGAAAAAACTAGAGGAAGAGCATATCTTGCGCTCTCATTCACGGGAGACAACAGACATACGCAGAAAACCAGAACACAAGGAACCATTGCAATCAATAGCTTATAATTGCGCTTAAAGCAAGCTAAACATATAGCAAGACACCCAATCCAAAAATATGTTCCTGGTTTTACAATCAGATTTACGACCGGGATTTTATACAGCTTCGCAAATGACTGCAAGAATTTCTCACGCAGATTTTCCGTTTCCCCTAAATATGTCGGATACAATTCTTCATCCGGAACACCCATATACTGTTTCCACCCACTAACTGTCTGAGAATTCATCCATTGGAAACTGTCATATACAGAGCCTTGTCCAATACTTGCCCTACATGGGTAGAAGAAACCAAATGTTCCAGAAAATGTCGCCGACAGATAGGTATCTGGATGTATAACAAGATGGCGGCCCCATACCTTCAGAAATGCTCTCAACGAAAAATCTTTTCTGAAAAGAACTTTCACAGGATCAACGAGTTCGGGCGAATATTTAGCACCAAGATCACTCCATAGCGCATCATCTACAAGCATCTCGTTTAACTTTTTCTTTTCATCAGCCGTAAACGAAGATGGATTATCCCGAACCTCCCTCGAAATCTGCTGAACAGGAATCGTTAACATTTCAATACGACTCCCCTTCTGCGGATTAATCAATGCCGAGCTCATCAATGATGCAACAGCAACGACACCAACCAAGCCCACGGAAAGAAAAGTGTATAATTTCTTTTTATCTTTCACCTGAACAAAAGAAACAAGAGCGGCACATGCAATCGCAATAATCAAACCCTCATTGCGGAAGACACTCATCACCATAAAGGCACAAGAAAAGAGGACGACAAACGTCCTTTCATTTATCACTTTCTTGTCACCGATCACTTCCACGAGTAAAACCGTCATCACCGCAATCGCGGCAGCATAAGGTACATCTTTTAAAACAGACAATGAGTACAGCGGGAAAAGCGGGTTCAGCGCGGAAAAACCAACAAGCATACACCACAAGCAAAAGACTCGATTGATCCTCTCTTCACCTTCTGCAACAAGCAGACGCTGATATACAAAACATGCTATAAACGCTAGAACAGCGGAAACAAGCAGTACTTGAATACTCGTGTAGATAAAGAACTGGGAATTTGTTCCCAACGGTTTCCCAATTGAAAATAAAACACCAATAACAAGAGTTGCCAAGACAGGGTGCTGAGAATTATATGAAGTATAGCCATAAAACTGCGACAGCTGCCAGAGACTATCATAAAACCCTAGTCCCGGCGCAAATAACGCATAATAAGGAATCCAAGCAACAATAATCAGTACCCAAGCAGAAAAAAATGGGTGACGTACTTTCCTGCAGTTCTTCGACAATTCCGATTCTTTAGGCACGCTCATACGAGAAAGAACCGCGTACATAATCCCAAATACTATTAACGAGATAACGCAGAATGAGATAAACGATTTACAACTATCAAAAAATAGAAAACTATGCGTTTTAGAAAAAGAGTATCCTAATACCATTAAAAAGGAGAACAGTAAAGAAAAAAGACTTGAAAAAATCATTTTCCTTCGGAAACTAACAACATGTTTTTCCAAAATTTTCTCATTTCTTCTCTCTTAAAATAGAGTGACGCATAGAGGTACATCACCCACTATGCGCCACTCTATTTTTTTACTTCTCTTCGTGATACTCTTTGTCGGTATTCACATTCCAGACGTTCTTTTTATCTCCACGACCACTCTTGATGTTATCGACTGCTTCAAAAGCAGTAGCCATGGAATGATCCATATTGTTGTAGCGGTGTTGGCCATTACGTCCAACACAATACAGGTTTCCGAAGGAATCTAGCCACTTCACCAGATCATCGATCTGATACCAGGTATCAAAGTAAGCAGGATATGCCTTCTTCACACGTTCACGATGAGAATCCCGAATATCGTTCTTTGATGCGATAATTCCCATCTTCACAAGCTCATCAGCCGCGAAATCAATGCACTCCTGATCTGTCATTTCCCAGAAAGCATCGCCTTCATTGCAGAAATACTCCAGACCAATCCAGACCTTGTTGTCGACATCCTGAACCAGATACGGACTCCAGTTGTTGAACACCTGAATACGTCCAACCTTCACGCTGGTATCCTGTACATAAATCCAGCAGTCCGGAACGATTTGCGGATTGCCCAAGGTCGGAATATCCGTTTCATTCTTGAGATTCAGGTGATCAACAAGGAAACCAACCGTCACGAAATCACGATACGGAAGACCATCGGCAATCTTCTTCATATCCGACGGAACCGGCTTCGTAGCCTGGTCTCCCGCTGCAATGGAATCAACCAGATCCTTCACAGGCATGGAGGAAATAAACTCATCACCCGTAAGAGTCTGCTCATGCCCTTCGCTATCGCGATAAACAACAGAAGCGATCTTTCCTTCGGCCGTTTCGTTGATCTTCACGACTTCAGCATGCTTAATAATATGCGCACCGAACTCTTCATCATGCTTAGCGACGGTTTCCCACAGCTGGCCCGGACCGAACTTCGGATACCAGAACTCTTCAATCAATGAGGTCTCACCCTCGCCAGCCTTCTTTTCTTTGCCAACAAGCTTGCCCCAAGCATCCTTAAGCACCGCCATAATGCTGATGCCCTTCACACGCTGCGAGCCCCAATCAGCGGAAATAACAGACGGGTGACGGCCCCAAAGCTTCTCCGTATATCCTTCGAAGAACATTCCGTAGAGGGCTTTACCAAAACGATTGATATAGAAGTTTTCCAGATTATCTTCCGGAAGCTTATGAATAAGGGACTTCAGGTAGGAGAAACCCACTTTCATGGTCTGAATAAAGCCCATATTCTTCAGGGTCTGCGGTTTCAGGCTCACAGGGTAATCGAAGAACTTGCCATGCCAGTAAATACGGGAAACACGGTGACGCTTCAGCATTACTTCGTCTGTTTTCTCCGGATCAGGGCCGCCAGGCTCCATGTCATGAGCACGGTTCAACTTCTTATCGTCATAAGACGGAGCACCCTGCAGAGGAAGAATGGTCTTCCACCAATTCATCACACGGTCATCCTTCGAGAAGAAGCGATGGCCACCGATATCCATACGATTCCCGTTGTGGCGCACAGTACGGGAAATACCGCCAAACTCGCCGGAAGCTTCAAGGACGGTGACATCATACTGCTCAGAGCCATTATCCTTAAGAAGTTCGTAAGCCGCAGTCAAGCCAGCGGGACCGCCGCCAATAATTACAATGGATTTTTTAGCCATTATGAAATAATCCTTACCTGCATAAAGCTGGTATCAATTCTTTACGGAAACAAACTCTACTACAGAGTCAAAACACCATTTCTAATGTGCGTAAATCGACTCTTTCTGGAAATCCTGCCTCCAGATCGAGCCCAGATTACGCTCCTCCGAAACCGGGCCTCCAAGCTTTGAGAAACCACCCTTAGCGTAGTACTCTTTTCGCAGATTCAGCATCACGATGTACTTCTCGGAAGCCCCGTTACGGGTCCACACATCACCGTTCTCGCAACGCTGACGCCAATAACCGTTGCCCATGTTCTCCTCGTTCGCCACAGGCGCGCCCAACCAGGAGAAACCACGATGCTGGTTCCACGAATCACGCAGATCGAACTTGATCACGAAACGATGATCCGTGCCGTCCTTGCTCCACACATCGCCATACTGGAAACGCTGACGCCACCAGCCACGGCCCATGTTCTCCTCATCGGCCACGGGACCGCCCAACGACGAATACCCGCCATTCTTATAGAAAGAATCACGCAAGTTGTACAGAACAATGCGGCTCTCTTTCGTTCCGCGAGACCAGATATCGCCATTCTGGAAACGTTGATATTTCCAATCATTCGACAACTTCTTCTCGTCTTCGATCGGATACCCCAAGACGCCATGCTCATAATTACGACGAGCCCATTCCTTGCGTATTGCACCAGTCGTATAGTGCGCACCGGTTGACGGAGTCCAAGAAATCGCACCATTTTCGAAATTCTGATAGCAGTTCACCCTACCCTGAGTCCAATCGCAAACTTCATTCGCAATTGGTTTGCCAATAACGCTTTTCTCCGCGCCAATCGAGCGCCACTCAACTCCCATATTGCCCTTAACTTCATAAGAAGTTGCGCTATTGCTACTCCCGCCATTCACATACGCTTTATTCCCAAACGCATTCATGTCCACATTGCCACTGATGCCATTCACTTTGCCGGAGCTGGTGTATTGCCATCCGCGACTGTTGGTCGGGAACGAATCGAATCCCATGCGAGCGCCATACTGCGCCACCCACGTAGTTTTGGCGTAAATGTCGGCATGCTTCAGCGGTCCTTGCAGGTAACTGGTGTACGAGTAGACGCCCAGATTCTTGTATCCGGCGGACTGCAGTGCGCTGTACCAGTTGTTGACGATATTGTTGTACACGCTCGGATCGGTGGGCGGCTGATGCCCCTCCCAGGTCCACTTTTCCAGGTCGTAGTACACGGGGTACGCCAAGTCGCTCGGATTCACACCGAATTGCTTGAGTTTGGCGACCACGTCGGCACCTTCTTCTTTGGCGAGCGCCGGCGTGTCCGCGTAGGAATACCAGTAGATGCCGAACGGGATGCCAAGCCGCTTGCATTCGGAAATGTTGCGTTGCGCTTTCTTGTCGGCATTGTTGCCTTCGCCGTAGCCGAGGCGGATGATCACGCCTTCCACGCCGTCGGCTTTCGCTTTGGCCCAGTCGATGTCGCCTTGCCATCCGGAAACGTCGATCACGCCTTTGGCTTGCTGCACGAACAGGTTGTTCTGATAATCGAAGAAGGCTTTCGTATTGTTGTAAGTGCCCCAGTGCGCGCCGTATTCATTGCTTTCGAATTTGGAGAGCTGTACGTTCGCGTCGGCTACAGCATTTTTGACATCTTCCGCACTTACCGGAATGAAGGATTCGCCGTTAGTTTTGGCGAGCGGATCCGGCTGCTGATCATGCGTACCGACCAGCGTCGCATCGGTTACGGTTTCGCCGGTTTCAATATTTTTGACCTCACCTTCGGAGGTGACGGCCAGATCTTCCGAAACCACGGTGGCATCGTCGGAAATCTCGTCACTGACGGTGTCCGGAAGTTTCGCATTCGGATTGTCAGGCATGCTGTCTTGCGATTGTTGGTCGCCCGTCTGATCATCCGACTGCATAACAACGCCATTATCTGCAGTAACGGCACCTCTCTGTGCAACAACAGCATCCTCAATCGCAATATCCTGCAATGCGTAAGCCGGCGTAACCGCAACGGAAGCAGTCAACGCAACCGCAGACAGCACAGTCACGATCTTCACAACATGATGTGGCGAAACCATTCGTCAGCCTCTCTTGAATAAAGTCATCAACCCCAAATAATTCGGCGCAAACGCCCTAACCGTCAACTCTAACTGCAACCCACAACCCCGTCCATCCCCAACTCCAAAAATCATTCCAATCCCCACATCTCACGCATTACACACTGATAAGAATCGACTAGCTCGTTAGGGGCACCGATATGGCATCATCCATTTCCATATCTCCTTTCCAGCATTCTCGCTGACCTTCCCATCACGCTTCGTAGAGGGACCATTTCCAGGAGGGGAGTACGTGGATCGTGCCAGTGGAATCGGGAAGTTCAATGGTTTCTCCCTCGTTAAGCGTGAGAATCAGGCCGGAATCAACGTTGGTACGTTGCATAACCGCTTGCAGAGAGCCGATTTCTCGCGCTCTGGTTTTCTCATTTCCCATATTGGCACACACTTGAATAAGCCCATACGGTTCCGTAGCAAGAGCATCGCCGATAAGAAAGTCAACTTTCTCCTGTTTGGACGTCGGCATAGTGTACGAAGTGATTGTTTCCGTACGCCTACCGGAAGTTCGTCTCTGCAGTTCGCAGAAAATCGCAGTTTCCAGTCGTTTTCCAATATCTTGCTGGTTGGCGCGTGACACCGCGTAAACCATACCCTGATCGACGGCATACATTTTCGGCACCGCAGTACTACCCGGCTTGAGCATGGTGGAATACTCCTCAAGCTGATACACCAGAAATGCCTGCTTGAACAGCTCGAGTAACGTATTCGCCTTATCCCAATAGATTTTCCAGCCGACCGCTCGCAACGTTTCCACAAGACCATTGGTAGACAGCTCGCAGGCCGTATTGCGCAGCAAAAACAGCGCTATCTGCGTGGCGAGAGTAATGTTTTCACGACCAAGACGCTCGGCAACGTCACGCGCAACCACGTCCCGCACGTAACCTTGGAGCGTTTCAATACGATCAGCTTCAACCATACGTTGCACTGCAGGGAAGCCGCCAATAGTTAGGTAATCGTTGTAGGCAGCTTCAAACCGGGTGACCTCTCGCGGCGAAAACACGGCATCGGCAAGAGTGCTGCCCGCTGTAGGCGTTTCGATTCCCCGAAAGTCGCAGAATTCACGGAAAGACAGTGGCGCCATGGCATGCGGATGCGATCTTCCTCGGAAATTCGTTGCGATTTCTTCGCTGGACAGTTTCGAAGACGATCCAGTAATGACTAGCGTCACAGCTTCATGTTCGGCTATGCGCTGGCAGAATCCCTGCCAATTGGCGCATTCTTGCACTTCGTCAAGGAAGAGGTAGCAGCCATGGTCACGAGAGTCGGGATATTGCCGCCAGTATTCCGTAACAATATCGTTGAGCACGGTGTCTTGCATTGGTTGCAGACGATCGTCAGCGAAGTTGAAATAGAAAATATCATTACGCGAGACGCCGTTTTGTAACAAATCATGAATTTTCTGGAAAAGATAGAACGTTTTGCCGCAACGTCGGATGCCAGTGATGATGTGCACAGCATTGAACACTGCCGGCTGCGGCAGCTCGCGTATGATTTCGATGCGGCGTGACGGCGTAGGAATGTCAAACTGCATGGACTCACGAACCAGCATGGCATACGATTCACATGGATTATCCGGCACCATAAGTTCTTCCTTTCGCCGTCCGTTGCGAAACACCCAACAATCCCAGCATAACACTTCTCAAAAATTTTAAGAAGTTTCCACCAACACTTCTCAAAATTTTTAAGAAGTTACCACAGACGAATAAAACTCCAGAGAATACCTGAATGCATTAACGACTACAACACGAGTATGGGAAATCGGGGAAGGACGGGTATCGTACGCTGTATATTGGCATTTCAGGTGGACTCTCGGAACGTGATTCAATTGCCCTGAATCGGGAGCTGTCACCGGGGAATACAGAATAGTAGGCAGATTCTGGAGGGGTTATGGCACGGCACGGCAAGAAGCCAAGCGAGGAAAGTACCTCGTCACACACACCGAGAACACTTGCCGGAAGCGCAACGACCTGCACTTCTGCCGACAGCACTGACGCCGCTGCCAGCGGTATCGCAGTCAACAGCTCGACCGCCAACAGAACATTTGCCAGCGAATCCCGCCAGCCGCAAGACCTGTTCGACGCAGCCATAACGCAAGGCATCAGCGACGGTGACGCTTGGATGAACCAGCACGTAAAGCGCATCTACCGCCAGATCATCATCACCGTGGTCGTCGTGGTCGTCGTTCTGGGCGCGATCTTCGGATTCACAGGCGTGCGTGCCTCGCAGCAAATGCGCGGTCTGGCCGCACTCAACGACTGCAAGGAAGCCGTTACAGCCATGAACACCTCCTATTCGAAGGCGTTCCAGCTGAAAGCGAAGATCTCCGAAGCGTTCACCAGCCTCGACGGGTCCTACGATCTCGACAAGCTTGCCGAACTGCACCAGACGGAAGTTACCGCGCCGAAAACGCTGAGCTGCGCAGCAGACACTTCCGCTACCATCAGCAAAGCCAACGCCGCAAAAGCCGAGTACGACAAACAGGCCAAGCAGTTCAAGCAGGCTTTGCAGAAGAGCGACGAGTCCGAGGCCACCGATGGCGGTGACGGCGCTGATGGAACGGACGGAGCCGCAGTCACGGACGGCGCTGCCGACTAGTCCAACGCAACCGACGCAACCGACGCAGCCAACGCGACGCTGGACGATTAATTCCTCCAGTAAATCAGTTGATCGCAACGCGACCAATCAAACCGGCCATCAGCCTTACCGCTTTACGTTTCTCCCGACTCTCTTTCGCGTTATTTCGCACACTCAGCGTTTCTTTTGATCATAAGATCAAAAGAAAGGCAAACGGCAGGCAAAAGAAGAAACGCTGAAATTCCGCCATTCTCAAGACTTCGCAAACGCAAAAACGTTAACGATCCAAAAGAAACCGCCCTCAGTCAGATGACAGGCAAAAGAAACGACTCCGACAATACAACAGGCAAACAACGATCGGATGACCATATTCGTGCGTATCGTAGCAAAAATGGCTAGGCTACGACATGCAGACATGCTTTAACCACGTCATGCGGAAGGGGCTGCTTTGAACAGGAAACGACTGGCACGCGTGATTATTGCCGCGGTAGTGACCGCGGCAATTCTGGTGGCGATCATTGTTGGTTGTGGGCCGAAATGGGGCGACGGTTCAGCAAACGTCAACGGCAGTAATTCCAATAGCAGCAACAGCGCATCAGATAATGTCTCCAGTAACGACAACGCCACGCAATCCAACAACAATTATGCGACCCGCATCACCGTGAAACTCCCCTCCTACTATTTGGAGAACATGGTTTTCCAACGTGGGAAAACGCTGGTAGTCAAAGGAACGGCCACCACTTCACAACGCGGAAAAGTTGTTGACCCAACGCAACTGATTACAACGATTTCCCAAGGAAAGAAATCATCATCAGCACAAGCTATAATTTCCAAAAATGGCGATTTCACCTGCACCTTACCTAAACAAAAAGCAAGTCTTAAACCATATTCATTAACGATTTTATACAACGAAACCACTTTGTTGACTCTGAAAAACGTGTATGTTGGCGACGTATTTGTTGCTGCCGGGCAGTCGAATATGGAATTGAATTATTCGCAATACTACGAAGGTTCAGGCAATGCCTATAATTTCGGCGGTGGTTTGGTAACGACCGACGATTTGCCGAAGCAGCTTTCCGACAACAACGTACACTTCGTTGCGAGCGCCAATTCCTCGAAAGGTACGGATTTTCCGTTACGCGACGTGAATGGGCAGGCTGGCACCTGGCTTGAGGCGACCGCCGATAATTCGCAGCATTTCAGTTATCTGGCGCAGCAGTTTGCCATGCAGCTTCGTGCCGCGCATCCGAACGTGCCGATCGGCATTATTCAAACCGCATGGGGTGGCACGCCGATTCGACGTCACGTGCAGGGCGGTGATATTTATGCGAACCATATTGCGCCTTTGGAAGGGTTCCATGTGGCGGGCGTGCTGTGGTATCAGGGATGCAATGATTCCACGAACGAGGCGACCGCGCTGGCGTACGAGTCGCAGATGACGCTGCTGATCAACCAATATCGTGAAGTGTTTGATCAGGATGATCTGCCGTTCCTGTATGTGCAATTGGCACGCTGGCCTGGCTACCAGTACACGCAAAACGTGCGATTCGCGCAGTTGAACACGTTGAGCAATGCCGGATTACGCAATGCTTCCAACATTGCAATGACGGTGTCACTGGATACGGACAAGGGCACTTCAACGTTGATACATCCGCTTGGCAAGGATATTCTTGGCGCGCGCATGGCCGCGCAGTATCTGGCAATGTCGGAGGGCGAAGCCATTCCCAACGGACCTCTTATCGCACATGCGAAGCACGCTTCCGACGGTACGATCGTATTGTCGTTCCAAAAGGGCACCGCAACTGGTTTGCAGGCGGAAAAACCCAATTATTCGAAGACTGCACGCGCGACCGTACCCGATTATGATGCGAATCCGGACGCGACTCCTTTGGATGGTATTTCCAACGTTGCAACGCCGACTTCCACGCCATTGCAAGGTTTTGAAATTGCCGACGATTCCGGAAAGTGGGTTTCGGCAACGGCAACGATTAAGGGTGATCAGATTGTGCTGAGTGCCGCCGATGGAAGCTCGAATTGCAACGCGGTAACTCAAGTGCGTTACTGGTGGAGTGGAAATCCGGTTATTTCCAGTCTGCTGTATAACGATCTCGGATTGCCTGCAAGTCCGTTTATTGCTGTTGTTGAGTAATACGGCAGATTGATAATCGGGCATTATCCGGCTGCGACGACTAATCGATAAAGCGGACTGTAATTAGGTTAGAATCAGGCCTGTTTCATCGAACTTAAGTCGAAAGCAATGTCGACTCAAAATCGACGATCAATCGACGTAGTGCGGGGCGCTGGACGCTATGCGGGGCGTTATGGAGCCTCTATTGTCGTTGCCGTCGGTACTACCGTCTGCATCGGAATCTTGCGATTTACGAAGCGAGCCGGCAGCCAGCGAACGTATGGATCGGACGGAACGGCCAATCTGCGCCTGTTTTTCCTGAGCATCCGACTGTATTGCGGGAATCGTGCCCGTCACAGGGCGAATGCGGCCGGTCGCAGTGGGAATGAAGCTTGGCGGCAACACCTGCGTGGTAACGGCACCCGGCGATGACACATGGTAGCGGGCCATCGAAGCCAGGGAATCGCGGGTATCGAGTTCACGCTGCATATCTAGCTCATCGTCGAACTCAGCCATCGCTGCCCTCCCTCTCTTCAAGCAATCTCTGCCGGCAATCTCTCCACTGGTAACGGTCACCGTTCCGAGCGTAACGCAAGGTAGCATACCGTTACGAACGAAATCAGCGATATGCGCAACTCCCCCACTGTTTCGCAACTTTTCCGTCGCACCTCTACGTAACAAGCCATTGGAAAAACGCCGTTTTCGGCATGAAAAAAGGGCTCCCGGAACCATCCGGAAGCCCTACTGGCGGAGAATACGAGATTCGAACTCGTGAGGCTGTTACACCAACACGCTTTCCAAGCGTGCGCCATAGACCACTAGGCGAATTCTCCAATTATGCAACGTCTCACAGTGTCTATCCGCGAAACGCAACTTGATCAGAATACAACAGTTTCTTCCAAACCCCAAATCGGCGTGTCGCAACGTCTCAGATCGCCCACCCGCTGGAGGAATCTGCCTACATGCGGACTTCCCGCGTACCGAATTCTCCACCCTCTGGGATAATTCACCCGCCAACGCACCTCTCAACGTCCCAGATCGCCCACTCACTGGAGGAATCCGCCCGCTGCCAAGACTCTCACAGTCCGAATTCCTCCAGTGGCTGGAACAATCAGTACGCCCATAGGCCTTCTACAGTCCGAAAACCTCCACCCACTGGAGGAATTGATACGTTGGTATACTTCCCAGCATCCGGATTCTCCCACTCACTGGAGGAATCTGCCCGCACATACACCCCCGAATTGTCCAGATTCTTCCAGCGAGTGGAGGGATCCGGACACGAGCTCACGTACCGTGAGCACAGCAGCTATCGTTTGGACGCGAAGGCACGCAGGTTGGCGAGCATGGCGCACGCCATCACCACTGCAAGGAACACAAACCCCCAGTGCGCGCCCGATTGGGTGGCAGTCACGAATTCGGCGTCCCTAGCCGAACCGTGTCCAGCCTGCGCAACGCCCAGGAACACGGCCATGACCGTGGTCGCAACCGCGCCGGAAAGCTGCTGGAACGTGTTGAACAGCGCATTGCCGTCTGCTTTCAGTTCAGGCGGCAGCACGGCCATACCGCATGTCATCGTATTGGCGAAGCACATGGAAAAACCGAGCATATACACGAAATACCACAAGCCGAACATGACCATCGACGATCCTGCGCCAATAAACGCGGCCATCAACACGGTTCCCAGCAAGCCGACGATCATGGCAGTGAACATCGGGCGGACCGGACCGAACTTATCAAGCAGCGATCCCGAAACCGGAGCACTAGCCGCTCCCAGCAACGCGCCAGGCAGCAACACCACGCCTGCAGCAAGCACAGACGCGCCGAATCCCAGTTGCGAAGCGTTCGGAATCATATAGCCGTAACCGATCGTCACAAACTGCAGCAGCACATACGCAAGCAAATGCCAACGGAATTTCACGCTCCGCAACACGGTCAGACGAGCCAGCGGCGAGAACGCACGATGCGACACCCAAGCGAACACTAGCAAAGCGGCCATGGCAATCAGTAGCAGAACCACTGCAATCACACATTGCGTAGTCGCGGTAGTATCCCCATTACTCACTGCGGTAACGGCGGATCCGCCACGGTCGAGCGCAAACACGAAACAGACGAATCCGACTGCTAGGCAAAGCACATGCAGCGGATTGATATGCGCCTCTTCGGTAGGAGTGACCTGATGAATCGTTTTAAGGCCGCACACCAGCGAAACAAACAGGAACGGCAGCAGAATCACGAAAATCCAACGCCACGGCATGAACGTGCCGACAAGACCGCCCACAGTCGGTCCGAGTGCCGGCGCCACAGCCACCACCATGCCTCCGACGCCCATAAGCATACCTATTTTGCTTTTCAGAGACTGTTCAAGAATGATATTGAACATCAACGGAAGCGCGATTCCCGTGCCCGCTCCCTGTAGTATTCGCGCGGTCATCAGCATAGGAAAGTTCAACGTGCAAGCTGCCATCAGGCAGCCGGTGATGCAGAGCACGATTGCGGTAAGGAAGATGGTACGCAACTTCAGTTTGCGCTTGAAATAGCTTGAGAGCGGCGTGACAAGCGCTACCGTAAGCAGATAGCCGGTCGTCAGCCATTGAACAGTGGACGTGTCGACGTGGAATTCTGCCATTAATCCAGGGAAAAGCACGTTGGTGAGGGTTTCCGTAAGGATGCCAATGAAGGCCATGATTCCAGTTGACAGAATGGCAAGAATAAGATTGATGGAGATGTTCTCGTCATCTTGCGTTGCCGTGTTATTGTTTCGCGCAATGGACTGTGACAAGGATTTGCGGCCGTTCCCGGCCTTCCCTTTCTTGACCCGGCTTTGCTGAGCCACCATTCCGTTATGCCGGGCAGTTTGCTGGAATGGCGATTATTTGCCCAGAAATACAAAAAGATCCTTGGGAGCGGAGCGCTCTACCAAGGATCTTCATATTTTAAGTTGAATGCGGCGGCGTGCTACTCTCCCACACCCTCTCGAGTGCAGTACCATCGCCGCGACCAGGCCTTAGCTTCCGGGTTCGGAAAGGGACCGGGCGTCTCACCTGGGCCATGACCACCGCAAAAC
>SKED01000293.1_pt1 | contig 60177 bp, 68 predicted proteins | sample 4826651 | NCBI WGS metagenome assembly SKED01 (sample SAMN11008818, study PRJNA524170) | human gut metagenome | biome: Human fecal sample; material: Feces; isolation source: fecal sample from pouch patient p19 | host: Homo sapiens | place: Israel: Tel-Aviv | collected 2016-06-28 | reverse complement strand
CATAAAGTTCGTTTACTACAAGTCATTCTGCGTAAGGGATGATATTGGAAGTTACATCCGAACCGTGTATCACATGGTAAGCCATACTCCTAAGCGAAAGGCCGCGCGTTCGAATCGCGCCGGGGACATTGGAAAAGCCGCAGACATGTGCCGGTTGGTGCATGACTGCGGTTTTTTGCATAAATAAAGATTGACAAGGTTTAGAGAAAAGCGTATTATTAAAAATACTAAAAATGTTGTCAGAATGTGAAAAGCATTATCCGATAACGATTTGAACGGAAAAATATAAGTGTAGGAGGAAATGATGAAAAAGTATCTGCTGAGCATCCTGATGGCGTTCTGCATGGTGCTCTGCCTTACGCCCATGGCGGCGTTCGCAGACGAACCGACAGATGTCATTTATGTCGATGTGGGGGGAGGGAACGTAGATAACGACGACTACATAATTGAGGATAGTCGAATTTTTCTTTGCAAGAAGGATGTAATCTACGAACTTATCGGAACGACGAATAAGTATATTGACATCCGTGGCACAAGTGTGAGCGGAAACGCATTTTATATTCGCGCCAATGGTGTGGCCGTGAACGGTGGTATTACCGTGACGAATAACCCGGTCAAGCTGGTGCTGGAAGTACCAGAAGGAACGGACAACACGATTTCGAAGGTGATGCCCAACGATCTGACAATCAAAGGGCCGGGCACACTGAGAGCAAACTACCTTGGTAGTGCACAGAAGGCAGGCGACATGCCCAGTGCACTGCACATTACGGATACGAAGGTTATCGTAAATTCTCCAGCAAATGCGGGTGACTCCTGCGAGTGGAATGGTGCTTGTGTACTGGACGGTAATGCGGATGTGACCTACACGTCCAGCAGTGACTATGCACCGCTGAAAATTGGTGTGGAGTCTGGCGACAACACCCACTCGGTAACGATGAAGGACAACGCCAAGCTGCACTGTCTGCATGCGAAACCGGATGAGCCGTCGGAGAATTCGGTGAACGGATTGGAAATTTTTAATGGCGCAAACCTGACAATGAGCGGCAACAGCCATCTGGAAGTGCAGGGTAGGCCTACGTCCGGCAGCTATGCAGCTTATGGTCTGGTTTCTCCTGCGAATGTCAGCGTGACAGAAAATGCTAGCATCAAGGCGACTGGGTATGACGTGGCGCTTAGTGTGGGTGGAGATCTTGCAATTTCCGGCGGCAATGTTGAAGCAAAGAGTGAGAACAGCAATGGCATTTACGCAGGCGGGAAGCTGACAATCTCTGATGGTGCAAAAGTGAATGCTTCCGGCTACTTCCCAGCGTTGTTTGGCAATGGCGGTGTTTCCATTGAAAACAGTCAGATCGAGGCAACCTCCACCGGAGATGTAGGAATCTTCTCGCGTGGGGATGTTTCGATTCGGAACAGCACTGTAAAGGCCAGTGCAGCTGAAAACTACTATGCCGTCGCTGCAAATGGTGAGACCACTGTAACAGGCTCCTGGGTCGAGACGAACCACGAAAATTCCGTCAAGGGGGGCGACATTACCAACAGTGTGCTCTTCAACGGCAATTCCGGCACGGTCATCGGCAATGCGACACTGCTTGGCAATACAACGCTGGACGCGGGCAAGACGCTCGTCATCCCGGAGGGCGCGTCCCTGTCGGTCAATGCGGGCAACACCTTCACGAACAATGGCGTGGTCACGGTCAAGGGCGGCTTCTCCACCGGGAACGGCGGCACGCTCGTCTGTAACAGCCATTCCGGCGGCACGGCCACCTGCGCGGCGCCGGCGCTTTGTGATGTCTGCAGGACGCCCTACGGCGACAAGAACCCGGCCAACCACACGGCGTTGCAGCATGTGGACGCCAAGGCAGCTACCACCGAGGCCGAGGGCAATATTGAGTACTGGTACTGCGCAGGCTGCGGTAAGTACTACAGTGATGCCGCTGCGGCGAACGAGATCACACAGGCGCAGACGGTGACGGCAAAGCGGATGCCGGAGTCCACCGCGACCCCGACGCCTGCCCCCACTGCCGCACCGACCACTGCACCTACGGCCACCCCGAAGCCGACTACGGCTCCGACAGCCGCGCCCACCCCGACGGCGACCCCGCAGGTGACGGCAACGATCCCCCAGACCGGGGACACCGGCAGCGTGACGCTGCTGCTTGCCCTGTTCCTCCTGAGCGGCGGCGCATGTCTCGGCATGGCGGTTTCCAAAAAAGTAAAACAGTAAACGCATTAGCGGCAGGTAAGGCACCTGCCGCTATTTGTTTACAATTTCCCGGTGGATTATCCTGCCTGCGGCGTGGTACAATACACGTATCATAAAACAAAAGGGGCGTTCCGCATGTGTACAGCTGCAACCTATACAACCGACAGTTTCTACTTTGGCCGCAATCTCGATTATGAATTTTCCTACGGTGACGAGGTCACGATCACGCCGCGCGCCTACCCGTTTAGCCTGCGCTGCATGGGGGACTTCCGCACAAAATATGCGATGATCGGCATGGCCTACGTGGCGGGGGAGTACCCGCTCTACTATGACGCCGTCAATGAGAAGGGCCTGGGCATCGCAGGGCTGAACTTTGTCGGCAATGCAGTCTACCACCCGGCGCAGGATGGCAAAAGCAACGTCGCCCAGTTTGAGCTGATCCCCTGGCTGCTGGGCAGCTGTGCGACGCTGGCCGAGGTGCGCACGCTGCTTGCAAAAACCAACATCGTCAATATCCCCTTCAGTGAGCAACTGCCCCTCGCGCAGCTGCACTGGCTCATTGCCGACAAAACGGGGAGCATCGTGGTGGAGTCCACCGCCGACGGCCTGCACATCTACGATAACCCCGTCGGTGTACTGACGAACAATCCGCCGTTCCCGCAGCAGCTTTTCGCACTGAACAACTACCGCGCACTCTCGCCGCGCACGCCTGCGGTTGCTTTTGCGGACGGCCTTGACCTGCCCGTCTACAGCCGCGGTCTCGGCGCACTGGGCCTGCCGGGCGATCTGTCCAGCCAGTCCCGCTTTGTGCGTGCGGCCTTTGTGCGGATGAACGCGAAATCCGGCAGCGGCGAGGCCGAGAGCGTCGGGCAGTTCTTCCACATCCTGCACGCTGTCGAGCAGCAGCGCGGCTGCTGTGAGCTGGACGGCGGCAAGTACGAGATCACGCTCTACACAAGCTGCTGCAACGCTGACAAGGGCATTTACTACTATACGACCTACGGCAACCACCAGATCACTGCCGTCGATATGCACCGGGAAAACCTTGACGGGGACAGGCTGGTCCGCTATCCGCTGGTGCAGGGCGAACAAATTGCGCTGCAAAACTGATTTTACACCCAAAACGTGAAAAAAGCGCTTGCAACGTGCGGCAAACTATGCTATACTGTACGGTGCATGAGACTTTTCACGTCACGACGACGTGGATAGAAATAGAAGGAGTGCTAATCTAATGAACTGGTATGAGATCGTTCTCGGCGTCGTCCTCATCGCCGTGTCCGTGTTGATCGTTGTTTTCACCCTCGCGCAGGAGCAGAAGGGCCAGGGCCTGTCCGGCGCGATCATGGGCGAAAGCTCCGCCACGATGGCAGCAGGCCGTGAGCGCGGCGTGGACGCCAAGCTGGCCAAGCTGACCAAGATCTGCGGCGTCGTTTTCTTTGTCGTCACGCTGGTCGTCTGCGTTTTGAGCGCACGCCTGTGATTTTGGCAGGGTAACAAAGATGAAAAGGGTCCGCCAAGCGCTTTGGCTTTGTAAGCAGCGCCCCGGCGGGCCGTTTTTTGTGGATGTATATAAAGGTAGGGCACCGTCGGATGGCGGTGCGACGTAAATTAAAGGAGCAACTATGACACCGTTACAGAAATCTATTTTAAACGCGGTCAAGCGCCGTCCCATGACGCTGCGCGAACTGCAGAACAACCTGCAGGTGGACAACTCCCGCCTGCGCACCACCGTTTCCGCTATGGTCGCCACCGGCGAGCTGTCGATGCGCAACGGCACCTATGTGCCCGGCTTTGCGACCTATGAGAATGCTGCAGCCCCCAACACGATTCCCTGCACGCTCGTCAAGCTGGCCGCGCGCTTCGGCTTTGCCAGCCGCGACGACGGCGAGGGCGACATCTTCATCCCGGGCCGCGCGCTGCACGGCGCAATGCCCAACGATAAGATCAACGTCAAGCTGTTCGACCACCCGCGCGTGGAGGGTTCCTCCGAGGGCGAGGTCGTCGAGGTCACGGTCCCGAACAACCGCTTTGCGGGCACGGTCTGCCTGTCCGAGGATGGCCGCATGGCCGTGGAGCCGGACGGCTGCCGCGACGTGAAGTTCCTGCTGGCCAAGCAGGGGAGCGAGGGCGTGCACCTGGGCGACAAGGTCGGCTTCCTCATCACCCACCGCGGCAACCGCCACAGCGACCACCGCGCCGCCGTTGTCGAGAAATTCGGCTCCTCCGACTATGCGTCCGAGTGCGCCAAGGCCATCCTGTATGGCCGCAGCGTCCGCCAGGAGTTCCCGCCGGAGGTGCTGGAGGAGGCCCGCGCCTACGACAACGCCACGATTGACCCCGCCGAGGCCGCGAAGCGCCTGGATCTGCGCGGCATTCCCATCTTCACGATTGCCTCCGCCGAGACGAAGGACATCGACGACGCCATCAGCCTGCAGAAGCTGGACGACGGCTACGAGCTGGGCGTTCACATTGCCGACGTCAGCCACTATGTCCGCCCCGGCTCTGCGCTGAATGAGGAAGCGTTCGAGCGCGCGACGAGCATTTACTACGCCGACAAGGTCATCCCGATGCTGCCGACCCAGCTGTCCAACGGCATCTGCTCGCTGAACGAGGGCGAGGACCGCCTGGCGTTCTCCTGTCTGATGCGACTGGACGAGAATGGCGAGATCCGCAGCTACAAGTTCGTCAAGAGCGTCATCTGCAGCCGCGTCAAGGGCGTGTACAAGGAGATCAACGCCCTGCTGGAGCCCCCGGAATCTGAAACAGACGCCGACCTGACCGACCTCAAGACGAAATATGAGGCCGTGCTTGACCAGCTGCCCACGATGGACGAGCTGTACCGCAAGCGCCTGGTCCTGCGCAAGGCCCGCGGCGCCATGGATATCGAGTCCAACGAGGCTAAGCTCGTCATGGACGAGAACGGACGCTGCATCGACATTGTCAAGCGTGACCGCGGCACGTCCGAGTGCATGATCGAGGAGTTCATGCTGCTGGCGAACCAGTGCGCCGCCAACGCGGGCCGCACGAACAAGGCCCCGTTCGTCTACCGCGTGCACGAGGCCCCCGACGCCGAGAAGATGGAGAAGCTGTCCGCCACGCTGTTGGCCTGCGGCCTGAACGCCAAGTTCAAGAACCCCATCCCGACGCAGCTCGAGCTGGCGGCCCTGCTGGACGAGACTCGCGGCCAGCCCATCCAGATCCCCGTCCACACCGGCATTCTGCGCAGCATGCAGAAGGCCCGCTACGCCCCGCAGCCCCTGGGCCACTACGGTCTGGTGCTGGCGGACTATGCCCACTTCACCAGCCCCATCCGCCGCTACCCCGATTTGGCGATTCATCGTATTTTGACCGAGATGCTGAACGGTGTCTCCGCCAGCCAGCTGCAGCGCGACTTCAACGAGTTTGCCCAGCAGGCCAGCGAGAAGTCCAGCAAGCAGGAGGTCGCCGCCGTGCGCATTGAGCGCGATGTCGAGGACCTGTACAAGGCCGAGTACATGCACAACCATCTCGGTGAGGTCTACACCGGCACGGTGGCCGGCATCACGCCCCGCGGCGTCTTTGTCGAGCTGGATAACACGGTGGAGGGCTTTGTCCCCGCCGCGCAGCTCTGCAAGGGTGAACCGCAGGTCATCGACGGCGTCAGCATGCTGGACCCGCTGACCGGCAAGAGCTGGATGCTGGGTTCTTCCATGAAGATCCAGGTCGCCGCCGCCGATGTGGCGCTGGGCCGTATTGATTTTGAGTATATGGTGGAGTAATTTCCCGCGCCATACAACAGAAAACTCCCTGTCCGCACCGGGCAGGGAGTTTTTTGCGTCTTATATCACCTTATGCTCCATCCATTTCCCGCGGGCAAACCGCACAAGGAAACACAGGCTGCGGCAGATCCAGTCGATGAACATACCGAACCAGACGCCGGTCAGTCCTAAGTGGAACTGCAGAACGAAGATATAGCTCAGAATCACGCGGAACAGCCACATGCTGACGATGCTGACCGACATCGTAAACTTGGCGTCGCCGCCCGCGCGCAGGGCGTTGGGCAGGGTAAAGCTCGTCGCCCAGAAGAAGATGCTGAACAGGTTGAACCAGTGGACCACGTGGGTACACATGGCGGACGCCTCCGCCGAGAGATTGAACCAGGTCACGACCTCGGGCATCAGGAAGAACAGCGCCGCGTTCGTGACGGTCAGCCCCGTGATGGCGATGCCCAGCAGCGTGACGGAATAGCGCTGCGCCTGCTTTTTCTCGCCTGCGCCAAGGCACTGCCCGATGACCGGGATCATGGCAAGGCTCATCGTGTTGCCGGGGATGTTCGCCAGCGTCGAGACCGAGTTTGCCACGGCATTGGCCGCGATGGCCGAGGTGCCTAAGGTAGACGTCAGGCTGCTGACACACAGCTTGCCGATCTGGAACATGCCGTTTTCCAGACCCGACGGGATGCCGATGGACAAAATCTGCATGATGGGCCTGCGCCGGGGCCGCAGGTCAGCGAAGCGCTGCACGCGCAGGGGATTGTGCAGGTCCTGGTTCTGCCACAGGATGAACACCGCGGCGAACACACGCCCGATCAGCGTGGCCAGCGCCGCGCCGATAACGCCCATGCCGAAACCGTAGATCAGCAGCGCGTTGCCCGCAATGTTGATGACGTTCATGACAAGGCTGGCCAGCATACTGATGCGGCTGTTGCCCTGCGCACGGAACAGCGCCGCGCCGCCGTTGTACAGGCCGATGAAGGGGTAGGACACCGCACTGATAAGGAAGTACTGCTGCGCAAACCGCATGACATCCTCATCAATGCTGCCGAACACCATCCGAAGGATCGGGCGGGAGAGCAGCATACAGACAACACCCACCGCAACCGTAGAGATGCCCAGCACGCTGTACAGCTGGGCGGCGCTGCGGCTGGCGTTTTCCTCATCCCGGCGGCCCAGATACTGGCTGGCAATGACCGCACCGCCGGTAGCCAGCGCGGACAAAATCTGAATAATCAAAATATTCAGGCTGTCCACGAGCGATACGCTGGAGACAGCGGCCTCACCCACACCGGCGACCATCAGCGTGTCGGCCATGCCCATCGTGACGCTTAATGTCTGCTCCAGCAGCAGGGGCCAGATCAGGGTGAACAGCGCCCGCCTGGTAAACAGGGAACCTTGCGATTTTGCAGTGGATGTCATTGTAAACTCCCATCCTCTTTTACTTGGATTTTACCATTAGTATACAGCAAAATCTATGCGAAATCAAGGATTTGACACTTGTACAAAAAATGCCCGCGAACGCTGTAGCTGCGCTCTGTACAGCAAAAATCCGCAAAAATTAAATCGCAAGGATTTTGCCCACTTTTGCGGCGGCAAAAAGCCCCGGCCACAAAAGCTAGTGGCCGGGGCAGATCATGCGGCGGCTTGCAGGAGCCGCAGAGGGGCGGTGGTTAGAAGTCGACCTCGGTGTCGTAGTAGCAGCACTTCAGCAGTTTTTCCATCTCCTCCTGGGTCGGCTGGCGCGGGTTGGAGCCGGTGCAGGCATCGGCAATCGCGTTCTTTGCAATCTCGGGCAGTCTCTCGAGGAATACGTTCTCGGGGACAAAGCCCTGCTCGGCGGGGTAGGAGTCGGGGCCGTAGTGGCCGATGCAGTGCGGAATGTTCAAATCGTCGTTCATGCCGCGCAGATACTGGATGAGCAGCGCGACCTTCTCGTCGTCGTTCTCGCCGCCCAGGTGCATCTTGTCGGCAATGACGCCGTAGCGTGCCTTGGCGGTGGGATCCTTCGCGTTGTAGGCGATGACCTTGGGCAGGTACATGGCGTTGGCTGCGCCGTGGATGATGTGTGCGCCGTAATCGGCAAACGCCGCGCCGGTCTTGTGGGCCATGCTGTGTACGATGCCGAGCAGCGCGTTCGAGAACGCCATACCGGCCAGGCACTGGGCATTGTGCATCGCGTCGCGCTTATCCATATCGCCGTTGTAGCTGCCGACCAGATCTGCCTGGATCATCTCGATGGCGTGCAGGGCCAGCGGGTCGGTAAAGTCGCAGTTCGCGGTGGAGACGTAGGCCTCGATGGCGTGGGTCATGGCGTCCATGCCGGTGTGGGCGACGAGCTTCTTGGGCATCGTGTGGGCCAGCTCGGGGTCAACGATGGCGACATCGGGCGTGATCTCAAAGTCGGCGATGGGGTACTTGATGCCCTTCTGGTAATCGGTGATGATCGAGAAGGCCGTGACCTCGGTGGCCGTACCGGAGGTGGAGGAGATGGCGCAGAAGTGGGCCTTGCGGCGCAGCGGCGGGATGCCGAACACCTTGCACATATCCTCAAACGTGATGTCGGGGTACTCGTACTTGATCCACATGGCCTTGGCTGCATCGATGGGGGAGCCGCCGCCGATTGCGACGATCCAGTCGGGCTGGAACTTTTCCATGGCGGCAGCACCCTTCATGACCGTCTCCACGGACGGGTCGGGCTCGATGCCTTCAAACAGCTCTACCTCCATGCCGGCCTCTTTTAAGTAGGCCTCGGCGCGGTCCAGGAAGCCGAAGCGCTTCATCGAACCGCCGCCGACGCAGATCATGGCGCGCTTGCCGGGCAGCGTTTTCAACGCTTCCAGCGCGTGGGGGCCGTGGTAAAGGTCACGGGGTAAAGTAAATCTAGCCATAGGGTTTGCCTCCTTTAAAAATAGCTCTCTCGGACTTTGACAATTAAATGCCAAAATTTGCTATTAACAGTATACACCTTATGTGTCTAAACGGTCAATCGACAATACAGAGAATTTTCCGGCGATAATTCAGCATTTTGCCAGTGGAACACTCATAGGCTGTTCTATGGGGAAGGGGGCAGGAGCTATGCGTCCGATCACGCCGCAGCAGAATACAAAAATGCGCCTGCGCATGCGGCTTTTGGCGGCGGTGCTGGCGGTGGGGTGCCTGGGCGGGCTGGCGGTGCGGCTGTTTGTGCTGATGCTGCGCGACCCCGGCGGCTACGCGGCACGCGCCGCCGACCAGCAGCTGCGCGGGGCCACGCTGCCCGCCGCCCGCGGGGAGATCTATTCCGCCGACGGTACGCTGCTGGCCGCCAGCGAGACCTGCTGGACCATCCGCGCCGCCCCGCGGGAGATGGCCGACGACGCCGTAGAACCGGCTGCGCGGGCGTTGAGCAAAATTTTAGAGCTGGACTACGCCGATACGCTGGCCAAATTCAGCCAGCGAACCTCCAACGACTGCCTGCTGCGCCGCCGCGTGGATAGGACGATGGCCGACGCTGTGCGGGACTGGTGCCGGGCGAACGGTGTGGACGGCATACAAATTCGGCAGGATACCCGCCGCGTCTACCCGCAGGGAAATTTTATGGGCGGCATTTTAGGCTTTACCGACGTGGACAACGCGGGCCTGTGGGGGCTGGAGCTGCGTTACAACGACGAATTGACCGGGCAGAACGGGCGCATCCTGACCGCCAAGAACGCCTGGGGCTACGATATGCCGACGCACTACCAGACGCTGGTGGACGCCGTGCCCGGCAGCACGCTGACGCTGACCATCGACGCGAACATTCAGCACTGGCTCGAAAGCGCACTGTCCGCCGCTGTGACGGAGCATCATGTGGCCGAGCGCGGCGTCGGCATCGTGATGGACGTCCACACCGGGGCCGTGCTGGCGATGTCCTGCCAGCCCGACTACGACCCGAACGCGCCGCGGACCCTTATAAATAAGGAAGTCCGTGACGCTGTGAATGCCCTGACCGGCGAGGAGCGCAGCGCCGCGCTGCAAAAGGCCCAGCAGGCACAGTGGCGCAACAAGGCCATCAGTGACCTGTATGAGCCGGGCAGCGTGTTCAAGCTCATCACGGCGTCGGCGGCGCTGGACTCCGGGGCGTGTAAGGCCACGGACTATTTCACCTGCGCGGGTAAAATAACCGTCGCAGGCACGCGGTTCCGCTGCGCAAACGGGCATATCCACGGCACCGAGACCTTCGCCCGGGGGCTGGCTGTCAGCTGCAACCCCTGCTTTATCCAGATCGGTGCGCGACTTGGAAAAGAACGCTTCTGCGATTACTTTGCGGCCTTCGGCCTGCGGGAGGCCACGGGCATCGACCTGCCGGGCGAGGTCAAGCGCAGCGAATACTACACGGCGGACCGGATGGGCCCGGTGGAGCTGGCGAGCTGCTCGTTCGGGCAGAGCAGCAAGGTCAGCTACCTGCAGATGCTCACGGCAGTCTGTGCGGTGGTAAACGGCGGCGAGCTGATGCAGCCCTACGTTGTGGCGAAAATCACGGCGCCTGACGGCACTGTTGTGAAGAAAGTGCAGCCGACGGTGAAGCGCCGCGTCATCAGCGCGGAAACCTCAGCCACGATGTGCCGCCTGATGGAGGGTGTCGTTACAGGCGGCACGGGAAAGCAGGCCGCGCTGGCGGGCTACCGCATCGGCGGCAAGAGCGGCACGAGCCAAAAGCTGGACAGCGCCAACGAGGGAGCGCGCATTGCGAGCTTTGTCTCCGTTGCGCCCATCGACGACCCCAAGGTCGCTGTGCTGGTCTGCCTGGATGAACCCCACAGCTGGACGACGAGCGGCGGCGCTCTCTCCGGGCCGGTGTGCGCCGAGGTACTGGGAAAGGTGCTGCCGTATCTGGGGGTGGAGCGGGAAAGCGGCGAATAAAGGCAGCCGGGCACGGGCGGATATGGAATCCGCCCCTACGTTGAATCGGGAAAGCGCAGGGTGACGGGGCTCTGCCCGTTTGCCGTTGCACTATATAAAAAACTCTGCGCCGTCCCTCTTGACATTCCCCGATCCGGTGTTATACTGGTAAAGTACGCAAACGAACAGTTAGACAACGAACAATTCGGAATCTAACTTCTTGGACCCAAAAACCGTAAAGGAGGGAAGAAATGCACGAATCATCGTATGATGACTGCGGCTGCTGCGCGGATGTCCACTTCGGCGCACTGCTGAACCAGACCTCGCGGCTCATCCGCCGTGCGCTGGATGCCCGCATCAACGCCGAGGTCAGCTCGGAGCTGTCGGGCGTGCGCGGCATGGTGCTGGGCGACATCGTCCGTGCCGAGCGCCAGGGCCGCGACGTCTACCAGCGCGACATTGAGCAGTGGTTCAACATTCGCCGCTCCAGCGTCACCGCCATGCTGCAGGGCATGGAGCAGGATGGCTTCATCACCCGCAGCGCCGTGGCGAAAGACGCCCGCTTAAAGCGCCTTATCGCCACAGAGAAGGGCCGCGCCTGTCACAAGCAGATCGAGGCAAGCATTGCGCGGTTTGAGGATGACCTGCAAAGCGGCATTGACCCGCAGCAGGTCGCCGCGGCCCGCGCTGTGCTGGAGCAGACCCTGCGCAACGCACAGCACTTCCTGCAAGAGGAAAATACCAAACAAGAGAGGGGAAATACCAATTGTTAAAAACACTCGGACGTGAAACCAAGGGCTTCCGCCTGGTCTCCGTGCTGACGCCGATCTTTATGATCGCGGAGGTCATCATGGAAATGATCATCCCGAAGATGATGGCCTCCATCATTGACAACGGCGTCACGCCGGGCAATATGCAGGTCATCTACACCGTCGGCGCACAGATGGTCGTCGCGGCGCTGTTCGGCCTGCTGTTCGGCATTCTGGGCGCGGTAGCCGGCTCCCACGCGGCCACGGGCTTTGCCCGCAACCTGCGCCGCGGCATGTTCCGCAACATCCAGACCTTCAGCTTTGCCAACATTGACAAGTACTCCACCGCGGGCCTGGTCACCCGCATGACCACCGACGTCACCAACATCCAGAACGCCTACCAGATGCTGCTGCGCATGTCGGTGCGTGCGCCCGCCAGCATGATCGTGGCGCTGATCATGTCCTACACGGTCAACCGTCGGCTGGCAAACATCTATTTGATCGCCGTCATCCTGCTGGGCTGCGCGCTCGCCTTTATTATGAGCCGCGCCACCAAGTACTTCGGCGAGGCATTCCGCAAGTACGACGACCTGAACGAGAGCGTGCAGGAGAATGTCTCCGCCATCCGCGTTGTCAAGGCCTATGTGCGCGAGAAGTTTGAGGGCGAGAAGTTCCGCAAGGCCAGCGAGAATGTGCGCAATCTGCTGATGCGTGCCGAGCTGATCCTGGCCTGGAACGCCCCGCTCATGCAGCTGACCGTCTACAGCTGCATCCTGCTCATCTCCTGGATCGGTGCCCAGCTCATCGTCAGCTCCGGCGCAACGACCTTCACCACCGGCGACCTGATGAGCATGCTGAGCTACTGCATGAACATCCTTATGAGCCTGATGATGCTGTCCATGGTGTTCGTCATGATCACGATGTCTGCAGCCTCCGCCAAGCGCGTGGCCGAGGTGCTGGACGAGCAGTCCGATCTCACGAACGGTGAGGATCCCGTTATGGAGGTCAGGGACGGCTCCGTCAAGTTCGACCACGTCAGCTTTGCCTATAAAAAGGATGGCGAGAAGGCCCTCGAGGACATTGACCTCGACATCAAGTCCGGCGAGACCATCGGCATCATTGGCGGCACCGGTTCGGCTAAGTCCAGCCTTGTGCAGCTGCTGCCGCGTCTGTACGACGTGACCGAGGGCAGCGTGAGCATCGGCGGCGTTGATGTGCGCAGATATGACCTCGACACCCTGCGCAACAACGTTGCCATGGTGCTGCAGAAGAACGAGCTGTTCAGCGGCACGATTGCCGAGAACCTGCGCTGGGGCAACCCCGACGCCACCGACGCCGAGATCGAGGACGCCTGCAAGCAGGCCTGCGCCGATGAATTTATCGAGCGCTTCCCCGACAAGTACCAGACCCACATCGAGCAGGGCGGCAACAACGTCTCCGGCGGCCAGAAGCAGCGTCTCTGCATTGCCCGCGCACTGCTGAAAAAGCCCCGCATCCTGATCCTGGACGACTCCACCTCCGCCGTCGATACCGCGACGGACGCAAAGATCCGCCATTCGTTTGCGGAAAAAATCCCCGGCACGACGGTGTTCATCATCGCCCAGCGCATTTCCTCCGTGGAAAATGCGGACAAGGTCCTCGTGCTCGACAACGGCAGGGTCAGCGGCTTTGACACCCCGGCCAACCTGCTGAAAACAAATGCCATCTACCAGGATGTCTACAACAGCCAGACCAAAGGCTCCGGCGACTTTGATGAGAAGGGAGGGGAGGCATAATGGCACAGCAGCCTAAAGTTGTAAAGGTCGGCCCCGGCGGGCGCAGCAATGGCCCCCGCCCCAAGGTCGAAAATCCCGGCAAGGTGTTCAAGCGCATCCTCACCTATGTCATGAGCCGCTATAAGGCACAGGTCATTGTGGTGCTCTGCTGCATTCTGCTGGCCGTATTCGCCCAGCTGCAGGGCGTCATGTTCTCCCAGACGCTGATCGACAGCTACATTCTGCCGCTGCTCAAGGCGGGCAGCACGGACTTCAGCGGCCTGGCCGCGGCTATCCTGCGCGTGGCAGTCATCTACTGCGTCGGCATCGCTGCTGTCTTTGTGCAGAACCGCCTGATGGCAAGGATCACCCAGGGCACGCTGAAGGACCTGCGTGACGAGATGTTCACCCACATGCAGACGCTGCCCATCAAATACTTTGACACCCACGCCCACGGCGACATTATGTCGGTCTACACGAACGACATTGACACGCTGCGCCAGATGATCAGCCAGAGCCTGCCGCAGCTCGTCAACACGGTTGTGACCCTCGTCGGCGTGCTGGCCTCGATGCTCTATCTGAGCGTCCCCCTGACGGTGCTGGCCCTCGCGATGGTCGGCGTCATGCTGCTGGCGACGAAGTACCTGACCGGCAACTCCGGCAAATACTTCATCAAGCAGCAGCAGGAGCTGGGCAAGGTCAATGGCTACATTGAGGAAATGATGAACGGCCAGAAGGTCATCAAGGTCTTTTGCCATGAGGAAATTGCCATTGAGGAGTTCGACAGGCTCAACGATGAGCTGTTCCACAGCGCCGACAAGGCAAACTCCTATTCGCTGGTAGCAATGCCCGTCAACGGCCAGCTGGGCAACCTGTCCTACGTGTTCTGCGCCATCCTCGGCGGTGCGCTGGCTATCAACGGCTTCGGCGGCTTTACGCTGGGCGGTCTCGCAAGCTTCCTTGTGCTGACCCGCCAGTTCAACCAGCCTATCAGCCAGATCTCCATGCAGCTGAACTCCGTCGTTATGGCGCTGGCCGGCGGTGCGCGTATCTTTGCGCTGCTGGATGAAAAGCCCGAGGTCAACAAGGGCGACATCACCCTGGTCCACGCCAAGTACGAAGCGGACGATACTGTCACCGAGGCGAACGAGTCCACCGGCATGTGGGCGTGGAAACGCATGGATGCCGACGGCAAGCCCCGGTACACCAAGCTGGAGGGCGACATCGTCTTTAAGGATGTGGACTTCGGCTACGACGAGAAGAAGATCGTCCTGCATGACATCAACCTGTATGGCCGTCCGGGGCAGAAGATCGCCTTTGTCGGCTCCACCGGCGCGGGCAAGACGACGATCACGAACCTTATCAACCGCTTCTACGACATCCAGAAGGGCCGGATCCTGTACGACGGCCACGACATCAAGTCCATTGAGAAGGACGCGCTGCGCTCCTCTCTGGGCATCGTCCTGCAGGATACCCACCTGTTCACCGGCACGGTCATGGAGAACATCCGTTATGGCCGCCTGACCGCCACCGATGAGGAGTGCATGGCCGCCGCGAAGCTCGCGAATGCGGATACCTTCATCAAGCATCTGCCCGACGGCTACAACACGATGCTGACCGGCGACGGCACGAACCTGAGCCAGGGCCAGCGCCAGCTGCTGGCGATTGCCCGCGCGGCTGTCGCAGATCCGCCGGTGCTGATCCTGGACGAGGCAACGTCCTCCATCGACACCCGCACCGAGAAGCTTGTGCAGGACGGCATGGACGGCCTGATGTATGGCCGCACGACCTTCGTCATTGCCCACCGTCTGTCCACCGTGCGCAACTCGGACTGCATCATGGTGCTGGAGCAGGGCCGTATCATTGAGCGCGGCACCCACGACGAGCTGATCGCCCAGAAAGGCCGCTATTACCGCCTGTACACCGGCAACTTTGCCGAGAACTCTTAAGCGCAGAGAGGTCGAAAAAAGCCGCAAAACGGCATAAAATCAATCAAAACTGCCGGGATAGCATCTGCCGTCCCGGCGGTTTTTGTGCAAAATGCCGCAACAGCGCCAAAAAGTTGACGGGAAGGTAAAAAGTGGTTATAATAGGATACGTAGACACGCAAAAAGCGGTGTTTGACCACGCGGCATGAGGGAAACTACAAACAAGATTTGCCGCATAATATACATGATATACCTATAGGAGGAACAAATATGGCACCGAAGAAGATTGCACAGACCGTACTTACCGAGGGTAAGTTCTATACCATCAGCGCCGCCAACGGCAAGGTCGTTGAGGTCGCTGACTATAACATTGACAATGGCGCGAAGATCCAGCTGATGGACAACGCCAACTTTGAGTGGCAGCAGTGGAACTTCGTCGCAGCAGGCGACGGCGTTTACCGCATCCAGAACCGTTTCACCGGCAAGATGATGGATCTGGACATGGGCGGCGTCAGCGACGGCACCCGCGTCCACCAGTGGGAGGGTGCCCAGGCATCCAGCCAGCTGTGGGTCGTGGAGCCTACCAACGATGGCCGCGTCAAGATCAAGTCCAACCTGGCCGGCAAGCTGCTGGACCCCGGCATGGCTACCGAGAACGGCACCGTGCTGCAGATCTGGGCTGACGTCAACGGTGACAACCAGTTCTGGACCATCAACGAGGTCACCCGCAAGCCCAAGACCAGCGTGAAGGCCACCACCGTTAAGGCCAAGGCCGCTGCCGAGAAGGCCGCTACCGAGGTCGTCAAGGCTGCTGAGCCTGTCGTCGAGAAGGCCGTCAAGGCTGCCAAGCCTGCCGCTGAGAAGGCTGTCAAGGCTGCGAAGCCCGTCGTCGAGAAGGCCGTCAAGGCTGCCGAGCCCGTCGTTGAGAAAACCGTCGAGGCTGCGAAGCCCGTCGTCGAGAAGGCTGTCAAGGCTGCCGAGCCTGTCGTTGAGAAGGCTGTTGAGGCTGCCAAGCCCGCAGCCGAGAAGGCCGTCGAGGCCGTCAAGACCGCCGCTGCTAAGACCAACACCCGCAAGGGCGGCAAGGGCAAGCGCCGCAAGTAATTTGCTTTGAACTTTTTCCCTGCAATTTTTGTGCTGTAACGAGAAAACCCCGCCCCGTCAGGATGCAGTTCCTGACGGGGCGGGGTTATTTTTTGTTTGTGGCTGAAAAGCCTTCCCCTACGGGGGAAGGTGGCCCGAAGGGCCGGATGAGGGGCGAGTGTGCCGGTATTGCCCGTGAACGAGCTGCGGCGGAAACGCTGCCCTCATCAGTCACCTGCGGTGGCAGCTTCCCCCACGGGGGAAGCCTTCAGACTTACCCCAGCGCCGCAATGCTCTCCTTGATCTTGGCGGCCTTGTCCTGAGCGGCAGCCAGCTTGGCGCGGGTCTCCTCGACGAGCTTCGCCGGGGCCTTCTCGACGAACTTCGGGTTGTTCAGCTGGTTCGTGAACATGCCCAGCTCCTTCTCGGCCTTGGTCAGCTCCTTGTTCAGGCGGGCCAGCTCCTTGTCGCGGTCGATCAGCTCCATCATCGGAATAAAGCCCTTCGCGTCGGGGGTCGCCACGTTGACCATGCCGTCGGTGCTGCCCTCGTACTTTGCCGTGACCGTCACGTCGGTGGCAAAGGCAAAGCGGGCCAGATATGCGCCGCCCTTCTCAAACGCGGCGGGGGAGGCAGTCTCAATGACCATGCTCGTCTTTTTGGCCGGGTGGACGTTCATCTCGGCACGCATGGCGCGGACAGCCTTGATGTAGTCCATCAGCTTTTCAAAGTCGGCGCAGTCCTCGGCCCAGACCTTCATGTTCTCGTCGCCGGGCCACTTCTCGTTCATGATGGTCTCGGCGCTGCCGGGCAGAGCCTGATAGATCTCCTCGGTGATGAACGGCATGAAGGGGTGCAGCAGCTTGAGGGCCTTGTCCAGCACGTAGACCAGCACCTTGCGGGCCGCGTCGGCGGCTGCCGCGTCCTCGCCGTTCAGGCGGGTCTTGCAGATCTCGATATACCAGTCGCAGTAGACCTCCCAGATGAAGTTCTCGACCTTCTCGGCGGCCAGGCCCAGCTCGTACTTGTCGAGGTTGGCGGTAGCCTCGGCGGCGACCTTGGCAAGCTCGGACAAAATCCACTTGTCGCTCATGTCGAGCAGGCTTTCCTCGGGCAGACCCGGCTCAAAGTCCTCGGGCAGGTTCATCTGCACAAAGCGGGAGGCGTTCCACAGCTTGTTGGCAAAGTTGCGGCAGGCAAGGACTTTTTCATCGCTGTAGCGCATATCGTTGCCTGCGGTGGAGCCGATGATCAGCATCATGCGCAGTGCGTCCGCGCCGTACTGCTCAATGACCTCCAGCGGGTCAATGCCGTTGCCCAGGGATTTGGACATTTTGCGGCCCTGGCTGTCGCGGACAATGCCGTGGATCAGTACCGTGTCAAACGGTGCCTTGCCGGTGTAGGCCAGACCCGAGAAGATCATGCGGGACACCCAGAAGCCGATGATGTCATAGCCGGTGACCAGCGTGTTCGTGGGGTAGAAGTAGTTGTAATCCTCGGCGTTCTCGTTGGGCCAGCCCAGCGTGGAGAACGGCCACAGGGCAGAGCTGAACCAGGTGTCCAGCGTGTCGGGGTCCTGGGTCATGTTGGAGCTGCCGCACTTGGGGCAGGTGCAGGGGGCTTGCTTGGCCACGACGGTCTCGCCGCAGTCGTCGCAGTACCAGGCGGGGATCTGGTGGCCCCACCACAGTTGGCGGCTGATGCACCAGTCACGGCCACCCTTCATCCAGTTGATATAGTTCTTGGTGAAGCGCTCGGGCACGAACTTGATCTCGCCCTTCTCGACGCTCTCGATGGCGGGCTTGGCCAGCGGCTCCATCTTGACGAACCACTGCTTGGAGACCATCGGCTCAATGACCGAGTGGCAGCGGTAGCAGGTGCCCACGTCGTGGGTCAGCGGCTCGGTCTCCTTCAGCGCACCGCAGGCCTCCAAATCGGCCAGAATGGCCTTGCGGGCCTCCAGCGCGGTCATGCCGGCATACTTGCCGCAGTCCAGCACGTCCGGCTCGTCGGCAGCAGCGCGGCCCGCCGCCTTCTCGGCATCGACGGCAGCCTTGTCGGCAGCGCCGGTCATGTGGCCGTCGTAGGTCAGCACACGGATCATCGGCAGGTCGTGGCGCTTGCCGACCTCAAAGTCGTTGGGGTCGTGGGCGGGGGTGATCTTCACAACGCCGGTGCCCTTCTCCATGTCGGCGTGCTCGTCGCAGACGATGGGGATTTCGCGGCCCAGCAGCGGCAGCACGACATGGCAGCCGTGCAGGTGCTTGTAGCGCGGGTCCTCGGCGTTGATGGCAACAGCGGTATCACCCAGCATCGTCTCGGGGCGGGTCGTAGCCAGCTCCAGCATTTCGCCGGTCTCCTTGACGGGGTAGAGCAGATGCCAGAAGCTGCCCTCCTTGGCCTCATACTCGACCTCGGCGTCGGAAATCGAGGTGTTGCAGTGGGGGCACCAGTTGACCATGCGGTTGCCGCGGTAGATCAGCCCCTCGTTGTACAGACGGACAAAGACCTCCTTGACGGCGTCGGAGCAGCCCTCGTCCATCGTGAAGCGCTCGCGCTGCCAGTCGCAGGAGCAGCCCAGCTTCTTCAGCTGGCTGACGATGCGGTTGCCATAGGTGTTCTTCCAGTCCCAGGCACGCTCCAGAAAGCCGTCGCGGCCCACCATCTCCTTGGTCAGGCCCTCCTCGCGCATCTTGGCGACGACCTTGGCCTCGGTGGCAATGGACGCATGGTCGGTGCCGGGCACCCACAGCGCGGCATAGCCCTGCATCCGCTTGTAGCGGGTCAGGATGTCCTGCCAGGTCTCATCCATGGCGTGGCCCATGTGCAGCTGGCCGGTGACGTTCGGCGGCGGCATGACGATGGTAAACGGCTTTTTGCTGCGGTCGATCTGGGTATGGAAATACCCCTTGTCGCACCAGTTCTGATAGATGCGATCCTCGGTGCCCTGCGGGGCATACTGTTTGGCGAGTTCCTTCGGCATAGTGTAAACCTCCTCGTGAATGTGCGGGGCGTGATTTTTACATTTGGACAAAATAAAAAAGGCCGCCCCATGAGTTTATCATGGGACGGCCTGAAAAGCTCAAGTCGCGGTACCACCCAAGTTGCCCGATCGGGCCGCTTTGCGGCAGGCCGACAAGCCCGCCTGCCCTGATAACGGCGGCAACCCCGTGCGCGGCTGGCAGGGGAGAAGCCCCTCTCACCGCGCCTGCTTGAAAGTGACAGCACCCGCCGCACCGTACCGGGCTTGCATCCTCCCCGGCTTGCTGCAAAGGTGCGACGCGGGCACACTCTTTCGCACTGCATTTGTACCTTATAATGTACCGCAATGCGGCGGATTTGTCAAGGGCGGGTGCGCAAATCTGTCGGACCTGAAAATATTAGTATTAAATGCGAAAGAGGTTTCAAGCCTTTTTCGCATTATTTTTTTACCGAAAGCGAGGTGCAGTAGTGCGCGAATATAGGTATCTCACCAACGATGACCGCCTACTTATTGAAAAGCTATATACGCGCGGCATTGCGCCGTCTGACATAGCATTTGTTGTTGGCGTTTCACTGGCGACCATCTACAGAGAACTGCCGCGCGGATATACCGACGAACGGTTCCCCGGCGGGCGTAAAGTCTACAGCGCCGCCAAGGCACAGCAGACTGCCGATCAGAACATCAAGCGCCGTGGCCGTTCCCTGGCGGATGCAAAGAAAGGAACAGAATGAATAAAGATTTCGAAATTGCCGTCACGCTGACCACTGACGAAGCCAACGAAAAAATAGATGCCCTTACCGCCAAGGCGCAGGCCCTTGCCGATTTTTTCACCATCATAGCCGAACAGTCAGACCGCGCCGCAAAGACTATGCCGCCGTCCACAGTCGTTGATGCCGTCTACGCTATGCGCCACGGATGCCCACCGACTACAAACTTCATGCGCAGTATTTCGGAAATGCTGCGTATCAGTTTGCCGGGATTTGAAAAGATGGAATGGTGCATCCTGCCCGGAAGTGATAACGCGGCGGGTGATGGAAGTTGGATAGTGCTGCACTTCAAAAACGGCTTTTCGTCAATCCGCAAGCACGTTTCTGGATGCAGCCGCATCGAAATTCTTTTGCAGGCTGTCGAAAGCGCAAATGCCATGCGGTACAGCGAAGATTATAAGGATTTGGAAATGTGTCAGCAATAACAACACTATGCGCGTTTGGCGGTATCGGCGCAGAACTGACCGCTACCAGCAGTCGAACGCATCTTGCAGAAAGGGGCGCGAACGACTGAACGGGCACTGCGCGGGCCGCTGATCTGCCGCGCAGAGGTGCCGGACACCTAAGTGGGATTTTCCCACATCCCCCGGCGGGCAAACCTGTTCGCGCCTGCCGGGTACATGTGCGGGTGCTGGCGCAGATTTCACAGCATCGGTCAGTTCGATTCTGACAGCCCGCTGCCCCTTTTTCTCTCCATACTTTTCCTTAGCTGACAGCCGGGAAAGACCGGCATTATATGAACTGCCAAACGCCGCATGAAGCAAAGGCAGGAAGAAAAACCAAACAGGAGAATTGAAAGATGGACACTACCACCAAAACCCCGAAAGCCTGCATCGGCGATATGTTCCCCAGCGTGTTTCCCGGAATGCCGATGTTCGCCTATGTTCCCAACCCATACGACTGCGGACGGCCCGCCAAGGTATACCCCGGCGACAATACCTATTACTGCACAAAAACAGCACCGCTCAGCGCGGTAGATGCAGAGGATGCCGTATTATTAGAACTTCGTCGCACGGTATGCCGCACCATGAATCAGTGTTACGGCACGGCCACGCCCGCGCAGGCCGCTGCTGTTGAAGCTGGCATCAAGTACGGATGGAGTGACCGCCGCGCGAATCCTGCGCTGTATGACGCTGACGGCGCGTTTTGCGGGTAAAATCCACCCACGGAGGTATTACGAATGGGCAGACCGCCGAAGCGGAATCTGAACTATTCGACGTGGGATGTGGACGTTCTCGAAAACGACACCTCTATTGACAACTTGATTGATGCACAAGGCCCGGCGGGCTTTTATGTCTACTTTGCCCTGTGCCAAAAAGCCTACGCCACCGATGGTTATTTCTACCGCTGGGGATATGACAACGCCGCATCGACAGCGCGCAAGCTGGGCGGCGGGTTGAAGTCAACCCAAGTTCGGGCAATCGTTGATCTGTGCGTGTCTTTAGGACTTTTCGACAAAGCCTTATTTACAACGGACGGAATATTAACTTCTCGGGCGATACAAAGCCGCTATCTGGATGGCATCGCACGGCGTACAGGCGAAATACCGATTATTGTTGAATACTGGCTTTTAGAGGTTACACCCCGCGCCGGTTTAGTTTTCGTACACAAAAACGGAGAAACCGCATACAAAAACCCAGATAACGAACAACAGAAACCGAGTTTCTGCACAGAAGATTATATTAGACAAAATGAAATAAACCCCCAACATAATCTTCCCCAGAAATCGGCTGTTGAAAAGTCTGTTGAAAACAGGCGGGAAAGCTGCACCCGCATTATGGCCTTGCTGCAAGCATTTACTGGTATCAATATGCAGGGCAATAAGCAGACAAGAAAACAGGTGTACAGCTTGTTTGATCGTGGCTACACAGAAAGGGACGTGAAAGCCGTCATCGGTATGGCCGCAGACAATGATGCACCGTTCCCGCCGCCTGCACAGCTTTTCGGACCTATGTTCGACCAACTGATTACAACCCCGGCAGACAGCGCCCCGCGTGATCACTACGCCGCGCTGCCGCTTGCCACAAAGAAAGGACGTGCATTCAATGGCGGATATTAAATACACCATGCCGCAGCCTACCGAAGATAAGGACGTGCGTTCAATGGCGGATATTAAATATACCATGCCGCCGCCCACCGAGGACACAGAGCAAATGTGTCTGTTCCGCTGGGCCGATGCCCAAAGCGGCAAATATCCCGAACTTTCCCTTATGTACCATATCCCCAACGGCGGCAAGCGTGGGAAAGCCGAAGCGGGCCGTTTCCGCGCAATGGGTGTGAAATCCGGTGTGCCGGACATCTTCCTGCCGTTTGCCGTTCAAACGTTCAACTTCGTCGGCTCTGGGAAGTTTGACGTTATCAGAATCAAGTACCACGGCTTGTACATCGAATTGAAGCGCCTGCGCGGTGGTACGGTATCGGCCACACAGAAACAGTGGATTTCCGCCTTGCGCAATGCCGGTTATGCCGTGGAAGTCTGCAAGGGCTGGGAAGCTGCCGCCGCAGTCATCACGGATTACTTGGAGGGGCGGTATAAACCGCAATACCAGCCATGAAAACAGTACAGCAGATCATGCAGGAAACCGGCGCAAAAGCCAACATTCGCAATTTCCGCTATATGCAGGAAAACTACACCTACAAGCAGAAAGTCAGACACGCGGAAAACGTCGCCCGCAGTTATCAGGACAAATGCAGCGAAATGGGCCTGAACTGTCACGTATCAGTTGGTGGTTTGGATTCCATCACCCTGCATTACTTCCTTGAAACGTGCGGCGTACATGTTCCCTGTGTCAGTTGTTCTTCCCTAGAACAGAAAGGCGTGCAAGCTGTACACAAGCAGATTGCCGCCGAAATGGAAAACACCTACTCGGCGCGGGAATGGCTGGGCGCGCACATGGCCCTGCCACAGGATGAGATCGACACCATCACAGACCCGGATACCAGAGCGCAGGAACAGGCCCTGCACGATGCCTGCCCGCCCGTACCCCGCATGTATTTCTTGAAACCTCTGAAACCGAAAATCAAAGTCATTGAAGAATTGGACTGGCCCGTGCTTAGCAAAGAGATTGCGGGCAAGATCAGTCTGTTACAAAATCCGACACCAAAAAACGCCACTGTTCGCCATGCAATCATTACGGGCGAAACAGGCGAATATGGTGGATTCCAGAAAAACAGCCGAATGAAACTAAGCCAAAGATGGCTTGAAAAGTTCGGCGGTGCAGATGCAGAGGGCGCGGCCCTGGGATATGAAGCTGCCCCGTTCAAGGTGTCCGAACGCTGCTGCTATTATCTCAAAGAAAAGCCTTGCGACGATTGGGCCAAGGAGCACAACAGCGTTCCGTATCTTGGCTTGATGGCATCCGAGGGTGGACGCAGAGAAAAAAGCCTTATGATGCACGGGTGCAATTACTACGGTAAAAGCACCATCCGAAGCGCACCGTTCGCCATATTCAGCAGGCAAGACATTTTGCAACTGGCCCTTGATTTGAATGTTCCCATCCCGGCGGAATATGGCGAGATTGTCCGAGACAAAGACGGAACCCTGCGCACCACCCTTGCGCAGCGCACAGGCTGTACGATGTGCGGTTTCGGCATCCAGCTGGAACAGCGCCCAAACCGGTTTGATCGCCTGCGCAGCGCAAACCCCAAAGAATGGGAATTCTGGATGCGCCATGTTTGTCGTGACGAAAATGGTGACTGGTATGGATGGGGCCGCGTACTCGACTACATCGGCGTGGAATGGGAAAACGAACCCGGCCAGCTACCCGGTCAAATGTCTATTGAGGATTACCAAACGTGAACAACAGCAAGAAACGCCACTGCGGCAGTGCGTACCGCCGCTTTGAAACCATGATGAACTATTACGCCAAACCCGGAAAAGACCGTACCAAAGCTAAACAGCACCCAAAGAAGAAAAGGAGCAAGAAAAAGTGAAAACCATCGTCATTTTGAATTTAAAGGGCGGTGTCGGCAAGACCACCACCGCAACAAACCTTGCCTACGAACTTTCCAACATCGGCGAGACACTGCTGATTGATGCCGACAAGCAGGGCAACAGCACCGAGTTTTACAACATCCACAATTTTGCCCACGGTCTGGGCGATGTGCTGACGACCAAGACTGCCGCTGATGCCTGCGCCCTTCACGCTGCACTTCCGGCCCTGCACGCCAGCGGGAAGCCGTATCCGCATCTTCGTATTCTGCCCAGCGACTACCGCCTTATGAAGTCGAACATTTCCCTGTTGCTGGACACGTCCAGCGGGCGCGATAAGCGTCTGCGCCGCTACCTTGCGGAAAATGAAGGTGTGCTTGAATTCGTTGTTGTGGACTGCGCCCCGGACATCGACATGGCAAGCATCAACGCCCTTATGGCAGCAGACCTTGCCATCGTGCCGATCACGCTGGACAAGAACGCCCGCAAGGGTCTTGCCGAGGTATGGGAGCAAATCGAAGCGGCCCAGCAGGAAAATCCAAAGCTGAAAGCCTACGCCCTTATTACCCGCTTTCGCCCCGATCAAAAAGAGAAAATCGCCGATGTGACCGACCTTAACTTACTTGGCACGGTTGTCCGCGAAAGCACACAGAAAGTCGAAAACGGAAACGACGCGGGCAAGCCGCTGTCGCTGTACAGTCGTTGGAGTAATGCCGCCCGAGATTTCCGCGTGCTGGCGGATGAAGTGTTGGAGGTGCTGGGCTGTGAACAGTTGTTGCCGCTCTGATCTGCCCGCCGCCCTCTTTATGGTGCTTGCCAAGGATGGCCGCGTTATGATGCAGACCAACGACCCCGCCTGCATCCCTTCCCCCGAAGATCAGAAAGCCATGAAAGCCGCAGGCTACAAAATCAAGGACAAACGAACATGAATGCACCCTGTTACCGATGCGCCCGGCGGGCCATCAACTGCCACACCGCCTGCACGGACTATGCCGAATACCGCAAAGTATGCAACCAGATACAGACAACCCGCGAAGCTGAACGGCGCATTGATGCCGCTGATTCCGAACGCGGCGACAAAATCCGCAAGGATGTTCGCAAAAACGGCCTGTACAACCAGAGGAAAGGACGGAAACGATGATTGATATTAACATTGCCGCCGATGGCACAATTACGCTGTACGAATGCGACCCCGCCAAGAACACGGCCTGTAAACATGAATGGTGCGCCGCCAACCACCCGAATGAACCGAATCTGCAATGCCACCGCACCACGAACCCCGATTTTGCACTGAAAGGAACCCGCCCCGTGCAAGTTGATACCAGAACCGGAAAGGAAGTAATTTTGTGAAAAACAAGCAAGCGCCCATCCGGCGCACCCAGACATCCGACCCCGCCAAGATGCGGCAGGACATCATCCGACAGTTTGAAACCCTGCCAGATGATACACGGGATATTATCGCACAGTTCTACATTATGGCCTTATCCGAAATGTTGCCGAAATGGCAGAAAACAGGCAATAAAGCCCGCAAAACTGCCGAAAAGAAGAAATAAATCGCTGTTTTGGTGTTCCATTGGAACACCCGGAGGAAACCAACATGAATCTGATTCAAGATGTTTTGAGCGCCGCCAGCACCCAGCCGGAACAAGATCACTTTGCGCGCATCAAACTGGCCGACATCCTGCCAGACCCCGAAAATTTCTACGAAACAGACGGCATTGAAGAACTGGCCGCTGCCATTGATGCTTTCGGGCTGGAACAGCCCTTAGTTGTCCGCCCGGCGGATGAACCGGGCAAATACCGTCTGACCGGCGGACACCGCCGCCGTCTGGCCCTGCTGACCCTCTACGCCAAAGATCCGGAACGCTGGGCCGAAGTTGACGTGAAGATTACATCCAGCATGGGCGCGCTGGCCGACCAAGCACGGCTTATCCTTATGAATCGCACCACCCGCAAAGAAACCGAATATGAAAACATGATGGAAACCGTCAAGACCGCCGAAATCGCAAAAGAGTTTAAGGCCAACGGCGGCAAGGTAGAGGGCAAGACCCGCACTGCCGTTGCGGCGGCACTTGGCATTTCTTCGGCGCAAGCGGGCAAATACCAAGCCATCTACAAGCACCTGTGCCCCACATTGATGCAGCGCTACAAGGCTGGCACCATCGGCACGCAGGTTGCCTATGAACTTAGCAGCCTGCCAAACCGTCAGCAGGAAGAGATCGCAGCAACCTATCCTGTGCCTACAATGGAAGCGGTGCGCAAGAAGAAAGAATCTGTTCCCGAAACATTCCCCGACTGGGCGCTGCCTATGGCAAAAGAGTTTGTAAATAAAAAATGGGTACGCAAGCTGGAACATTTCAGCGCCGCTGCCCTGCAAGCCCTTGCAACCACCACGGGCGGAACGAACCTCTGCGGCGGCATCACTGATACCAGCGCAAAGGGCATCCGCTTCTACTTGGACGGTCAGCGCGTACAGTACACATGGGCACAGTTCGTCAAAGCCTGTGCAGGTGCAGGCATCACCCCCGAACCGATGCCGAAGAAAGCAACCGCAGAGCCGAAAAAAGCACCTGTGACCCGTGCAGAAAGATATGCGACATTCATTAACGATAACTGCACAGATACCGTAGACGGTATGTGCGACAATGCCAACGGCATTTTATCCCATGTCAAAAACGGTGTAATGATCGGATGCGCTGGATGCTGTCAGCTGTGCCTTGAAAAAACCACTTGCCCCACGGCTTGCACGCACTGCGCCCCCAAGCAGACCCCCGACACCGAAACCCAAACCCCAGCGCCCCCGGCGGATGCCGCGCCCGAATCTTCGGAGATCACCCCCGCGCCCATCGTGCAGGAAGAATCGCCCGCCGCAGACTGCGCGGAACCTACTGTCAGTGACAACATGATTGACGCGGCCCGAGATCTTAGTAACTACTGTGAAGCCCACGGCAGCGGCGAGTGCTGCGAAGGGTGCAGCTTCTATTTCTGCAATGAACAACGCGAGGGGTGCAGGATTGGTCTGCCGTTCACATGGGAGGTGTGACGATGAAGAATTTTATTTTTGTGCTTTTAGCAATTCTCGTTTTCGCTCTGATCGTCGTTGGAGTCTTTCTTGGCCTTGCTGGCCTTGAAGGTAACAGAGATTTCATTTGCAAGAAGCTTTTTTCGCGCAAAAAGCTGAAAAAACCTCTCAATGCAAAACCATACTGCGCACCCCTGCCGCCAGAGAAACCGAAGGATGACAATCTGCCACATGATATACAGTGCGAGGTATGCGGCTTTAAATTTATCCCGTATAATAGCAGCCGCTACATTGCAGTTGGAACGCACAACTACGGCAGATTTCATTACTACAATGAAGGAACCATAATCAGCGACACAGCCATTGTTGACGGCCTGCATGATGCCTTCGATTGCCCTATGTGCGGCTGTCAGATCGTGGTGCATCCGTATTTGCCGGTATACGAGGATTCGCAAAAGAAAGCAGTTGCACAGGAATTGTGAACGGACACAGAGGTAAGAGCACCACGATGCTTTAATGCCATACTGCTACTTGCGCATTTTTTCGCAAAAAAGCAGTGTGAAAACCTCTTGATAGAAACAGAACTGCGCCGCATTGTACGCGGCTGAATTATTGGAAGGAAGAATGAAATTATGACCCGAAAGAAAGCTATCAAAACCATTATGTCCGTCACCGGTCACGGCGACAAGCGCGCGGCAAGCGATACGTTTGATATGGTAAAAAAATGTATTGTCGGAAATCCAAGCAACGCCGATGTTTGTTTCCGCGCATTGGCTCTGATTTACAACAGAGCCAGCGCTGACCTGGAACCATGTTTTTACACATTCAGAACCATTGCGCGGGCGTGGCTGTTTGCAAAATTGCTGCGTGACCGTTACGGCACCGGCATAGGCGGTACGCTGATTGGCGATGCGGAGGCGTAAACCCATGATGCACAAGGAAGAAGAAAAAAGCCGCATGGTGTGCCCGTTCCGTGTTTACGGCGTAACCACGCCATCTGCCACAATTCCAGATGCAATATTCAGGAATGAATATTTTATGCCGTGCCTGCATGATGACTGCCCCGCCTATCGGTGTGAAAAATATACCCGAAACACCCCGGCGGGCAAGGAAAATATCATCGTCGAACATTGCGCACGACTGGAGGAATGAAAAATGCGAATGATAGATGCCGATAGCCTTGAAAGCAAACTGCCCGCCCACAGCAACGACAGCGACCACGTTATGACCCGCAATTTCGCCGTTGAAAGTTTCCGGGCGCTTATCAAAGCAGAACCCACCGTGACCCCGTCGCCTGTCTACGCAAAGGGCATCTTATTAGATCGGGCAGTTCGGTACGACCTGCAAAATGCGTTCACGAAAGCGCTTTTAAATTTGCGTCTGGAGCTGATCGCTTACCCGGCCCGTAACACCACCGTGCCGCTGTACGGTGCGGACACGATAGAAGAACTTAACGCAAGAATTATTGAATGGTGCAGCCGCGAAGCCTGTAAGTCCTACAGTCCGGCAAGTGTGAAATACCATCTGAACGGCATAAACCAGTTCTGCCACACAGACTTTACCCGTGACGGCATGGAATATATCTATACTAATCTGGGCAACGGTATCAACCACGATCTGTGCCTGCGCTTTGTCGGTGAAATGGACTTTAATCTGAACAAGTTGAAACACGAGATTGAGAAAATGGAGAAGCCGACATGAACAGCGCCGTCTTTTACTCCAGCAAAACCGATATGTGGGCAACGCCGCAGGATTTCTTCGATGCCCTTGACGCCGAATTCCATTTCACGCTGGATGCCTGCGCAGTCAAGGAAAATGCAAAATGCGCGGCCTATTACACCCCAGAGCAAAACGGCCTTGACCAGCCTTGGACAGGCCAAGTGTGGTGCAATCCACCATACGGGCGGAACGTTGGCCAGTGGGTCAAAAAGGCTCACGACACTGCTTCGGGGGGGGGATTTGTCGTTATGCTACTGCCTGCCCGCACTGATACACGCTGGTTTCACGATTACATCTATGGAAAAACGGAAGTCAGGTTTATCAAAGGTCGCTTGAAATTTGGCAGTTGTCAAAACGCGGCCCCGTTTCCAAGCATGGTTGTAATTTTCGGAGGTGAACACAAAAATGAGTAGAACCCCATCTGAACCCCTGCGCTGTGAAACCTGCCTGTATTGGGAAGATTTCAACGGCGTATGCTTTTGCGGCGCAAGCCCCTATTGTGCCGACTTCACGGACGGCGATGACGGCTGCTGTTACTGGCAGCAGAAAGAGCCTGTCACACAATCCCCGGCGGATACGGAGGGCACAGAATGAAAGCATGGAACGTACATCAAAAATACGGCGATGCCACCGCTATCGTATTTGCGGAAACAGCGGGAAAAGCCAAAACGACAGCACTTGCAACAGAAAATTTCTGGGGCAGTGACTTTCTGGATGTTGAAGTACACCGTCAGCCCGGCGCTGACCAATTCTACACACCCGGAAAAACCGAAATGGACTGGTGCGACCCGCAGGACAGAATAAACATGGTTAAATATCTTGGCTTTACTTGTCTTGAACATGTCGAAGATTGCCATTTTTGCCCAGCAAAAGAATTTTGCGAAGATAGAAGGGATGTGTAGCCGTGTCAATCAGCAAAAAGACCCGCGTTGCGGTGTACAAGAAATTTGACGGTCATTGCGCTTACTGTGGCCGCCACATTGCCTACAATGATATGCAGGTAGACCACTTCAAGCCACAGAGGGCGTGGAACCCAGAGGATTCCGGCACGGACGACATTGAAAACCTTATGCCGTCTTGCCGTATGTGCAATCACTACAAGCGTGCCCACGACCTTGAAACATTCAGACAGTACATTGCAGAGATCCCGCGAAAGCTGCAAGAGAACTACATCTACAAGGTCGGCATTGTTTACGGCAATGTGCTGGAAAGTCCGAAAGCGATCAAGTTCTATTTTGAGAAAGCGAGGGATAACCATGCGGCTGATTGACGCAGAGGATGCAATGCACGACGAAATTCCAGATGATGAAGATTATGACGAGTGCGAGGAGCGTGAACCATGAACCGCTACACCCTGCCGCCCGGTATCGTCAAGGTCTGCGCAGGGCTGGTACAGGGGGCCAAAACGGAACCGTATCTTTCAGCCCTGTGTACTGCGGAACAGATGATCTTCGACAAATACCCGGCGGGCCAGCAGGACGAAGCGCACCGTCTGGCTGCTGCCATCAAGGTGAACGTCAAGCACCCGCGCAGACCCAGCGTCGCAACTCTGCTGCGGCAGTTCGACTTGAATATCAGCGAAAAGACTTTCCGCCGCTACAAGCGCGAATACTGCTACACACTAGCCCTTGAAGCTGGCCTTATTCCAGATGCAAGCCCTAAGCACTAAAGTTTACAGTTTGTTCATAATGTTGGCCAGATAAGCGATTTCAAGTGTGCTATAGTGGAATTGTCAGTCGGGAACACTGACGGCCTTTCTTCCTCCTATTCTATGGCGACACCCGGCCCGGCGGGCAATCCGGGATTATATGGTGTGCAAGGTATGGCGCACAGCGCGGCGGTTCGATTCCGCTACACATCACACAGCAGTAACTATTCTATACTACACAATCCCCGGCGGATTGCTTCGTGTTCTACTGGAACACCAACGGTGGACTATGGCACAGGCATTTGCGAAAGCGTTTTACAAATCAACAAAGTGGCGCAAGTGCCGCGCGGCGTTCGTCGCTTCCCGCGTCAACATTGACGGCGGCTTGTGTCAGATATGCAGAGATGCGCCCGGCTACATCGTCCATCACAAAGTATGGCTGACGCCGGAGAACATCACAGACCCGGACATTGCTTTGAATCCGGCGAACTTCCTGTATGTCTGCCACGATTGCCACAACAAAATTGAAAATGACGGTGGAAATCTTTACTACTTTGACGAAAACGGCCAGCCGCAGCCAGCGGACAAGGCCAACGCCAGCGGCACTACTCCCCCCTAGGCAGGCCCTAGCCCGGTTTGCCATAGAACCGAGGGAGTGAGCCACAAAGAACACACAGGTTATTTTCACATGACCGGGGGGTCTTGACAGATGAAACAGATTTGTTCCTGTTTTGCAGGAATCCGGGCGGAGGTGAACGGACGTTGCCAGACGATGTAATTGAAGCTGTGCGCGCCATACTGGAACATGGCAACACAGCCGAGATCAAGCGCCGAAAGAACGGTGAAATCATCGTTTTGGAAGTGCGGCGAAAAGTGAAAAAAAGCGCGGTGCAGTAAATGGTCTGCACTAAGGGCCGAGTGGGGCCGTAAACTGTCGATGGATGTCGGCGGTTTGCGGCCCTATATTTTTTTTGTAAGGGAGGGCGTACAATGGCGCGGAAGAAGAACCAGCCGATTCGGATTCTGACCGAGAAGGAATTGAAATCAACGATTGAAGCCGTGCCGGAAGAACGCCGCGCACTTGCAAGCAATGTCGTGTCTGAACTGATCTGGATGTCCGGGATGCTGGGCACCTTGAAGAATAAGGCCGACGAAATCGGCCCACTGGATTTCTTCGTGCAGGGTGAACAATCCATGCTGCGCGAAAATCCTGCACTGAAAAGCTACAATACCACCATCAAGAATTATGCGACACTGCTTTCCAAGCTGACCGACTTGCTGCCCAAGGCTACCGCACCGCCGCCCACCACTGACGCGGGCGATCAGTTTGACAGTTTCGTTGCGGGACGTGATGCGGATTGATTCGCTATCCACTGACCTACAACCCGATACTTGAATACAACGCTGCCATTGAAAACGGGCAGGTTACTGTCAGCAAAAAGGTTGCCACTGTCTACCGTAAACTTGCACAGGATGTCGTCAACGGCTGCGGCGATTATGTTTACAGGGCCAAGCGCGCCAACCATGCAATAGAGTTCATCGAAAACTACTGCCGCCATAGCAAAGGCAAAGCGGGTGGCAAGCCGTTCATCCTTGAACTGTGGCAAAAAGCGCTTGTCGCCGCCATGTTCGGCTTCGTCCATGTTATTGACGGAACGCGAAAGTATCGGGAAGTCCTGCTTGTTGTTGCCCGTAAAAACGGCAAGTCAACATTGTCTGCGGCCATCGGCCTGTATTTGATGGTTGCAGACGGTGAACCCGGCGCGGAAATCTACGCCGTCGCCACCAAAAAAGATCAGGCAAAGATCATCTGGCAGGAAGCCCGCCGCATGGTTTGCAAGTCGCCTGTGCTGCACTGGACGCGCAAAACACCGAACGGAAAAATCAAGCCGCTTGTCGCTGAAATGGTTTCCGACTTCAACGACAGTGTATACAAGCCACTGGGCCACGACAGCGACACGCAGGACGGCTTGAATGTTCACGGCGGTCTGCTGGACGAAATTCACGCATGGGCATCGCCTATGCGCGCCCTGTATGACGTTATTGTTGACGGCGTGACCGCCCGTGAACAGCCGATGATCTTTGAAACCACGACGGCAGGCACGGTGCGCGAAGGTCTGTACGATGATCTGTATCAAGAAGCAGAAAATGTCATAAACGGTTTCTATGATGACAACGGCTATAAAAACGAACACTTCCTGCCCGTCATCTACGAACTGGACAGCCGCAAGGAATGGACAGACGAAAGCTGCTGGGCCAAGGCGAACCCCGGCTTAGGTACGATCAAGTCTGTGGAGCAGTTGCGGGCCAAGGTGCAGAAAGCCATTGCAAACCCGAAACTTGTGAAGAACCTGCTTTGCAAGGATTTCAACATTCCCGAAACCATCGGCGAAGCATGGCTGACTTTTGAGCAGTTGAACAACACCGCCACATTCGACGTGCGCCAGCTTCGGCCACGGTATGGCATCGGCGGCGCGGACTTTTCCAGCACTACCGACCTTACCGCTGCCGTCGTCATATTCATGGTTCCGGGCGACCCGCACATCTATGTCCTGTGTATGTTCTGGTTGCCCGAAGAACTGCTTGAACGCCGCGTGCGGGAAGATCGTATTCCTTACGACCTGTGGAAAGAACAAGGCTATCTGCGTACCTGTGAGGGCAACAAAGTCCGGCAGAAAGATGTCACGGAATGGTTCCTTGAAGTACAGAACGAACTTGACTGCTATATCTATTGTGGCGGTTATGACGCATGGTCTGCAAGCTACTGGGTAGACGAAATGCAGGACACCTTCGGCAAGGGCGTGTTCGTACCCGTGCAGCAGACCATGAAAACGCTGTCGCTACCCATGAAGCAGTTAGGTGCTGATTTTGATAGCAAACTTATCATTTACAACAATAACCCTGTCTTGAAATGGTGCCTTGCCAACACGGGCATTGTGGAAGATAAAAACGGCAACATCAAGCCGAACAAAACCAGCAAGGCGCGCAAGCGCATTGACGGTCTGGCCGCTCTGCTGGACGCTTTCGTAGTATTCCAAGACAGACAGGATGATTACAAAACTATGATTTGATCGGAGGATGCCCACATGGGAATTTTTCAACGGTTGCGCGCGGCTGTTGCCCGCAGTCCCACCGTAGCACAAGTCAAGATGGTAACGGAGACAGGCAACGGTCTGTATGTCTACGACGGGAACCTGTACAAAAGCGACATCGTGCGCGCCTGCATCCGCCCGAAAATCAAGGCCGTGGGCAAGGCCACACCGCGCCACATCCGAACGACCATCGGCCCGGACGGCAAAACCAACACGCAGACGAACCCAGACCCCTACATTCGCCTGCTGCTGGAAGAACCGAACCAGTACATGACGTGGCAGATGTACGCGGAGAAAATGGAAACGCAGTTGATCTTGAACAACAATGCGTTTGCGCTTATCCAGCGCGATGACAACGGTTTCCCCGTTGCACTGTTTCCCATCGTCGCCAGCAGTGTGCAGGCCCTCTATAACAAAGCGGGCGAACTGCTGCTGCAATTCTGGTTGCCGAACGGCAGCACATGGACATTTGCCTATACCGACGTTATCCATCTGCGCAACGATTACAACGAAAATGACGTGTTCGGCACGCCGCCCGGCCCTGCGCTTCAAAGCGTCATGGAAGTCATCGGCACGACTGACCGCAGCATCATCAACGCTGTTCGCAACGGCGCGGTCATCCGATGGCTGCTGAAATTCACATCCAGCGGTATGCGCCCGGAGGACATCAAGAAGCAGACAAAGGACTTTGCCGATGCTTTCCTTGATAACAACAACAGCACGGGCGTTGCAGGTACGGACGTAAAGGCCGATGCCGTGCAGTTGGAACCGCACGACTATGTGCCAAACGCCCTGCAAAGTCAGAACAACATCACGCGGCTGTACAGCTTCTTCAACACAAACGAAAAAATCGTGAAATCCTCTTTTTCGGAAAATGAGTGGATAAGCTACTACGAAGCCCAAGTTGAACCCGATCTGCTGCAAATCGCTGCCGAGCACACACGCAAACTGTGGAACCGGCGGCAGCGCGCATTCGGGAACAAGCTGTATCTGGAAAGTTCAAATCTGCAATACGCCAGCATGAGCACGAAACTTTCCCTTGAATCTATGGTTGACCGTGGCGCTATGCTGCCAAACGAGTGGCGCGCTGTCTTTGGCCTTGCCCCTGTGGCAGGCGGTGACGAACCCATCCGCCGTCTTGACACCGCGCCCGTAAAACAAACGAAGTCGGGAGGTGAAACCGAATGAGAGTAAACGTAAAAGGCGTGATTATCCCGCAGGATTATAAGCGCGTCTACGACTGGTTTGACATGGAATCCACCACGCCGAAAGACGTTGCGGATGCCCTTGCCGCCGCAAACGGACAGCCCATTGAAGTGTACATCAATTCCGGCGGCGGTTATGTTCATGCCGGGACGGACATTTACACAGCCTTGTGCGAGTATCCCGGCGAGGTCAATATCAAGATCATCTACGCCGCCAGCGCCGCCAGCGTCATTGCAATGGCTGGGCACAGCATGATTTCCCCCGTGGGTCAGATGATGATTCATAATGTGTACAGCAGTGCCGACGGCGACTACCGCGCACTGCACCGCGCAGGAGATCGACTTGACATTGCCTGTGATGCCCTTGCCAACGCCTATATGCGCAAGACCGGGAAAACCCGCGATGAAATCCGCGCCATGATGGACGCGGAAACATGGGTTGACGCCCGCCGCGCCGTGGAACTTGGCCTTGTGGATGAAGTCATGGGCGGCGACCTTGTCGCCGCCGATGTGCCCGGACTGTTGCCCGAAAGCGTCGTGCAAAAGACGCTTGCCATGTTCCGCGATCAGAACGCTGCTGCTTTGGCGCAGGCCAAAACCGATTATGAAAATCTTATCAAAAAAGGAGCTGTCTAACATGATGACGAAAGAACAGTACAATGCCCAGCGCACCAAACTGCTGAACGATATGCGCGCCGCCATCGACGCGGGCGACATCGAGACTTCCAACCACTGCCGCGATGAGATCAACCAGCTTGACGCGGATTATGAAGCTGCCGCGCAGGCCCGCGCGAATCTGGCCGCGCTGGAAAACAGCAACCGCAGTTACAACCTGCCCGATGTGACCCCCGCCCAGACCAACGCTGCCCCGCAGATGGTCACGATCAACAACTTCGGCGGGCAGACTGCCCACACCGACCCCAGCGAGACGAACGAGTACCGCACGGCGTTTATGAACTTCGTCTGCCGCGGCACCGAGATTCCCGCCGATCTGCGCGCCAGCGTGGCCCCGATGCTGAATGTGGCCGCTACCACGACCACCACCGACGCGAGCGCGGTCATTCCCACCACGATCACCCGCGAGATCATCCGCGAGATGAAGTCTTACGGCAGCCTGTACGCCAAAATCCGCAAGCTGAATGTGCAGGGCGGTGTCGAGTTCCCGATTCTGACCTTGAAGCCTACCGCCAACTGGATTGGCGAGAGCAAGTCCAGCGACGATCAGAAGCTGACCGCCAACACGAAGGTTTCCTTCAGCTACTACGGTCTGGAATGCAAAATCGCACAGACCCTGCTTGCGTCCATCGTCACCTTCGATGAGTTCCAGCAGATGTTTGTGCCGCTGGCTGTGGAAGCTATCGTTGCCGCAAAGGAAAAGGCCATCATTTCCGGTACCGGCAGCGGGCAGTTCCGTGGCATCACCAAGGACAGCCGCGTGCCCACCAAGAATGTTGTCGTTCTTTCCCCTGATGAGATCGGCGACTATTCCGCATGGCACAAGAAAGTCATCGCCAAGATTCCCAAGGCGTACCGCAAGGGTGAGTTTGTCATGGCGCAGGGCACGTTTGACGGCTACATTGACGGCATGGTCGATAAGAACGGACAGCCTATTGGCCGCGTGAACTACGGCATCGACGGCGGAGAGACGTACCGCTTCTGCGGCAAGCCTGTGGAGACTGTCGAGGATGACATCATCGCCAACTTCGATGCCGCCGCCAAGGATGATGTCATTGCCGTGTACTTCAACCCCAGCGACTACGCCGAGAACAGCAACGGTCAGTTTGCCGCCGTCAAGTGGATGGATCACGACGATAACACCGTCAAGACTAAGGTGCTGCACATCTGCGATGGCAAGCTGCTTGACCCGAACGGCGTCATCATCATCAAGAAGGGCGAAACCGCAAAGGTCGTCGGCTCTTAACCTGCGAGGTGTAAAACGTGCTTGACTTTGCAAAAAAGTGTCTGCGCATCCGCAGAGACAACACCGCGTTTGATGATGAAGTTGCAGATTTGATTGCTGCCTGCAAAGCTGATCTGCGCAAACATGGTGTCGTGAAGATCAGCGAAAGTGACCCGCTTATCAAACAGGCCGTCAAGCTGTATTGCAAGGGCAATTTCGGGTACGGTGGCGATGATGCCGAACGGTTTCAGAAAAGCTATGAAAGCCTTGCAAACAGTTTGAGCCTGTGCGGGGACTATTTGGAGGATTGACCCGTGTATTTCAGTGATGAAATTATTCTGATTACAACGGACGATTCCGGCACCGATGAAATCGGCAGGCAGACCGAAACCGAGACGGGCCGCGTGACGGTGTACGGCGACATTAAGAGCGTGAGCCGGGAAGAATCCTTTACCGCGGGTTCCCACGGGTACAGCAATGTACAGAAATTCGTGCTGCACCCGTGGGATTACAGCGGCGAGAAATACGCCATGGTGGACGGCAAAAGAAAGCTGATTTACCGCACCTATCAGGCTGACCCTGACACGCTGGAACTGTATGCAGCAACCAAAAGGGGCATCTCATGAGCGGCACGATTAAGGTCAAACCGGAGCAACTGGCGGCGGCTATCCGAAAGGAACTTGAATCTTATTCCAAGGCATCCACCGAGGAAACGAAAAAATTGATTCGTGAAACGGCGAAAGTCTGCAAGGAAGAAATTCAAAACGCATCACCCGTCAGAACTGGCAAATATCGCAAGGGCTGGTCTATAAAATCCCTGTGGGAAGATAACGATAGCCTGCGCGAAATTGTCCGCAATCGTTCTGCGTGGCAGCTTACCCACCTTTTGGAAAACGGTCACGCAAAGAAAAACGGCGGGCGCGTGCAGTCGTACCCGCACATCAAAACCGCCGAAGAAAGAGCGATTGAACGTCTTATGAATGGCGTAAAAGCCATTTATGGCGCAAAGTGATTTAATTGTCGTAGTCTGCTGTGGTGTCTATCTTCTTTTCCAGCAAGTAGCGAAATACTTTTGCAGTGTCCACACAATCCCCCAATGCGCGGTGTGCATCCATTCTGTCAATCCAGAAATGAGCGCACAGGGTTTCCAACTTATAATCCATAACATCATAATTTTGGTTATAATTCGGCCCATAGCCACCCGTTTCCCTGTCATAAGACCACTTTGGCTTTTTCAGCAGATGCCCCGCAAGTTCATAGGTGTCGTAGAAGCGGCGTGTTTCCGGCGTAACATCCAGACCAGCGCGGCATAGGAATTTTAAATCAAATTCCAGATTGTGCCCCAACAGCGGCATATCCCCGATGAACTCTTGCAGTGACGGGATGATCTGATACAGCATCGGCGCACCCTCTAACATTTCGGGCGTTATACCATTGACGGACATTGCTTCACGCGCAGAATCCATCGAAAGTTTCTGCGGGGGGGGGGTGATCATTGTATGGAATACCTCAACAAATTTATAACCCATTACTTTGATTGCCGCCACTTCCAAAACCGCGTCTTTTGTGCATGACAGCCCTGTTGTTTCGGTATCCAAAACAACAAAGTCTGCAAATTTTGCAGGGTTGCTCTTGGCCGTAACACGGGGGTATGTCATTGCTTCTTTGAGGTAAGACACAGATTGCGCCTTTTGCTTCACACCGTCACGGCGTATTTCTGCATGGGGCAGATTGTTCAGCTCTTCCCAGAAGGCGGCCTTCTTGCGTTCCCGTTCTAGGCGTGCCGCTTCTGCAAGTTCCTTTTCACACTTTTCACATTGACCGAAGCTGTTCAGCTTTAAGAAAATCCCCCATTTGCCGCAACGTTTACACTTTGCCATAAGTAACACCCTTTCGCATTTATTTATTACCAGCATAGCAGAAATGCACGATATATGCAACAAAAAATTAAAACGGAGGTATTGCGGTTGACGCAGGCTGAATTAAAAGCGGTACTGGACAGCAGCGGTATTCCGTTTGCATACCGCGCATGGAAAAACGGCCATGATCTGCCGTTCGGCGTGTTCTATTTTGAGCGCGATAATCCTTTTGCGGCAGACGGCATCGTATACGCCAAAAAGACCCGCTATGCTCTGGAACTGTACACAGCCGAAAAAGACCCCGATACCGAAGCGGCGCTTGAAAAATCGCTGACGGCGGCGGGCATCTTTTACAGCAAGTCCGATGAAATCTACATTGACGAAGAACAGATGTTCTATGTCATCTATGAAATTGAGGTGTAAAAATGTCTAAAGATAAAGTGCTTTTCAATCTCAAAAACGCGCACTACGCCAAGCACAAAGTGACTGGCGAAGATGGCACGATCACCTTCGACACCCCTGTTGCCATCCCCGGCAGCGTGTCGCTGTCTCTGGATGCCGAAGGCGAAGTTACGAAGTTCTACGCGGACGGCATTGTGTACTACGTCTGCCAGAGCAACAACGGCTATTCCGGCGATTTTGAAGTCGCTATGTTCCCCGAACAGATGATGCTTGACATCTGGGGCATGACGAAAAGCAAAAACGGCCTGATTGTCGAGAATGCCAACGTCCAGCCCGCCAGCTTTGCCCTGCTGTTTGAGGTGGACGGCGACACCACCGGGCGTAAGTATGTTTTGTACAACTGTTCCGCCACGCGCCCCGGTATCAACGCCAACACCAAGAGCGAAACCACCGACCCCGACACCCAGACTTCCACCATCACCGTGTCCCCGATGGCTGACGGTACGATCAAGGCCCACACGGCAGACGATGCCACCACCGCCACGCTGAACGGCTGGTACACAAGCGTTACCCTGCCCACTGATGCAACCTAAAGTGTTCCACCGGAACACCCTGTATACAGGAGATCATACACATGGAAAAAACCATCAACATCGACGGCAAAGAAGTCCGCCTGCGTGCCACTGCTGCCGTGCCGCGCTTGTATCGTATCAAGTTCGGGCGTGACATCATGCAGGACTTGTCGAAGCTTTCCGACGCTTACGAGAAGGCTACCACCGAACAGGAACAGTTTGAAGCTACCGATCTTGGCCTGTTTGAGAATGTGGCCTACATCATGGCAAAGCACGCTGACAAAGATGCTGTGCCGTCCAGCGTAGAAGAATGGCTGGATTCCTTCGAGGTGTTCAGCATCTATCAAGTCCTGCCGGAAATTCTGACGCTGTGGAATCTAAACACGCTGACAACGGCAAAGCCGAAAAAAAAACAAGGGTAAGCACCCGCGAAATGACAACGCCGCTGTTTTTGCTGCGCTGTGTGCAGATGGGAATTGCCCTGCGCGATCTTGATTTGCTGACCGTCGGCATGGTAAACGACATGGCGATTGAGCGGGAAAACGATGACTACAAGTGGCCGCTGAAAGCGACGCAGGCAGACATCGACAAATTCTTTGGGTGAGGTGAATAGAGTGAAGCGTTTTAAGGCAGCTGCAAAAATGTTTTGGGAATTGTGCAAGATTCCCGGATTCTGGATTTATTTTTACAGTGCGGTCATCAATACTATTTGCTCGTTCGGTTATTACTTCAATAATTGTAATGATTGCAGTAGAAATGGTTGCAATAGCCATCGCTAAGTTAAAGAAGAAATTTCGCGTGCTTTTTTCGTATGCTTCCGTTGCTTTCGTAGACAGCGTAACATCTGTGTCATCGTCGTATTTGACATCGGAAAAGTCAAGCATATCTGCACCAACGGTTTCTTGCAGTTTAATGTAGTCGCCTACTTTTGTTACTTCCAAGACCTTACCCAGTTTCTTGTACTTCCGAACGGCGGTGAAAATTTTATACTGCTGTTTTGTCATGGCAAATGCCCCCTTTGCCTACAAGGATAGCACACATTATTTGCAGGGGCAATATTAACGGTGCAGTAAATGGTCTGCACTAAGGGCTGAATGGAGCCGCACGGAAAGGAGGCGGCGACGTTTGCCCGCCTATAACATTAAGGGCATCACCGTCGAAATTGGCGGCGATACCAAAAATTTCAACACAGCGCTGGATGAACTGAACAGAAAGGTAAACAGTTCGGCTACCGAAATTGGCAAGCTGAATCGCCTGCTGAAACTTGACCCCAGCAATACCGTTCTACTTACCCAAAAGCAGGAACTTTTGACAAAGGAAATTGCCGCAAGCAAAGACAAACTTGCAGCACTTACCCAAGCGAAAGAACAGTGTAGTAAAACGATGCAGAACGGCACGGAGTCAGAACAAGCGGAATACCGCAAGTTGTGCGCTGAAATCGAAGAAACCAAACTGCGCATAGACAACTTGACCGACGCTTATAACAAATCGAACACTGCGGCCCAAAAGCTGGCCGCTGTGGGCGATAAGATGCAGAAAGTGGGCGACGGTATATCTGCCGTCGGCAAGGCCGTTGCCCCTGTCTCTGCCGCCGTGGCAGGTGTTGGCGGTGTCGGCTTGAAGCTGGCCGCAGACTTTGAAGATGCTTTCGCCAAGGTCAGCACCCTGTTGGACGCATCAACAACCGATTTTGAAGCGTACAAGGCGGACATCATGGCCGCCAGCGACGAAACGGGCGTTTCCGTCAACGATTTTTCCGAAGCCGTGTACAGCGCCATTTCCGCCAGTGTGGACGCTGCCGATGCAGTTGATTTCACCACGTCGGCAGTCAAGCTGGCGAAAGGCGGCTTTACCGATGCCGCAAAAGCCGTTGATGTTATGACAACAGCCATCAATGGCTATCAGCTGAAAGCAGAGGATGCAACCAAGATCAGCGATTTGCTGATTACCACGCAGAATTTGGGCAAAACCACCGTTGACGAACTTGCGTCCAGCATGGGCAAGGTCATTCCTGTGGCCGCTGCGGCCAACTACGACATGACTGAACTTTCGTCTGCATACGCCCTGCTTACAAAAAACGGTATTGCCACCGCGGAATCCGGCACTTACTTAAAATCCATGCTGAATGAACTTACAAAGTCCGGCAGCATCACCGACACCACCCTGCGCAAACTGACGGGCAAAGGCTTTGCCGATCTGAAAGCCGAGGGCAATTCTACATCCGACATTCTGAATATGCTTTCTGATGCCGCCGCCAAGGATGGCAAGACGCTGAAAGACATGTTCGGCAGTGTCGAAGCCGGTTCTGCCGCAATGGTGCTTGCCCGCAACAGCGGCGCAGATTACAACGAAATCCTTACCCAGATGCAGGATTGCGGCAAGGCAACAGATGAAGCATTCCAGAAAGTCACCGACACCACCAACCAGAAATTTGCCAAGGCACTGAACGAAGCCAAAAACGCCCTTATCGACTTGATGGGCACGCTGCTGCCGAGCATCACGCAGATGATACAGGCCGCATCCGGACTGGTACAGAAATTCAACAGCCTTGACGATACCGCAAAGAATGTCATCCTGACGATTGGCCGTATTGTGGCTGTGCTGGGGCCTGTGCTGATATTTATTGGCAATCTGACATCCAGCATCGGCGGGATACTGAAAGCGGCCCCGAAAATCGTTTCTACCGTTGCGAAAGTCAAGGGCGCTGTTTCCGGTCTGTTCAGTCTGCTGGCCACAAACCCGTTTGTGCTGGTCGTGGCGGGCATTGTGGCACTGGTTGCCGTGTTTGCCGCCCTCTGGAACAAATCCGAAGCGTTCCGCAATTTCTGGATTGGGCTGTGGGATGGCATCAAGGGGGCTGTTTCGACTGCGGTTTCCACCGTGCAGAGCGTGCTTGCGGCCATGCAAGCGGGCCTTTCTGCCGCGTGGGATGGTATCAAGAGCGGCGTACAAACTGCATGGGATGCCATCGTAAGCACCATACAGAATACTATGACCGCGATACAGGACGCGATCACAAACGCATGGAACGGCATCCAGACCGCAGTGAACACCGTGACAACGGCCATTGCTACAGGCCTGCAAACCGCGTGGGCGGGCATCACAAGCGCCGCCACTACCGCATTCAGCGGCCTGCAAGCGGTATTTTCAACGATCTGGAACGGTATCAAGAATGTCGTAACCACCGTTGCAAACGGCATTGCCAGCGGCCTGCAAGCGGTCTGGGCTGTCATTGGCGGCGGCGTGACAACCGCTTTCAATGGCATTGTGCAGATTTTTACAAATATCTGGAATGTCATCAAAACAACTGTGCTGGGCATTGTGCTTGTGATCTGCGATCTTATCACCGGCGATTTTGATATGCTGGGCAGCGACATTTTCAACATCCTGTCTTTGCTGTCTACGGCCATATCCGACATCTGGAACGGCATCAAGGCTGTTGTGGAAGGCGTCGTTACTGCGCTTGTCAGCGGTATAACTGCCGCATGGAACGGCCTGCTGCTTATCATAAGCACGGTATGCCAGACAATCAGCACCACCGTTCAAACTATCTGGACGGGTATTCAGCAAACCGTCAGCAGCGTCATGGACGCGATCACGGCATTCGTGCCTGCCGCTTGGAATGCAATTCTGTCTGCCATCATTGCCACAGGCAACGCAATAGCGGCAGGCGTAAAGGCGGCATGGAATGGCATCAAATCGTTCCTGTCGTCCACCATGACCGCCATCGGCACGGGAATTTCTACCGCGTGGAACGGATTCCTTGCCACCGTTTCCGGCTTGTGCCAAACGATCAGCACCAATGTTCAAACTATCTGGAACGGCATTCTTGATTTCTTCCGCGCTCTGCCGTCCACGCTGGCAACGCTGGGCCGCACGATGTTCCAGCGCATGGCTGATGCAATTAAAGGTATGGCCGGCACAGTCTACAGTGCTGCTACAGGCTGCATCAACAAGGCTGTGGACTTCATCAAGGAATTGCCCGAAAAGGCGCTTGGATGGGGCAAGGATTTCATCAACGGATTTGCAAAGGGCATCGCCAATGCGGCAAGCGCTGTTGTGGACAATGTGCGCGGTCTGGCCGATGACATCCGCAGTCTGCTGCATTTTTCCCGCCCGGACGAAGGGCCGCTGCGCGATTACGAAAAGTGGCCTGTTGACTTCATCCACGGTTACGCTGATGCAATGCGCAGCGCCATGCCGTACTTGCAAAAGACCCTTGACGGCATCACCGCAGGCATGGCAATCATGGTAAACGGCCCGCAGCTTGCAGGCGCAGGCGCGGCCCCTGTTCCTACCACGAAAACCATCAACTACAACCAGACCATCAATGTGACAAGCCCCGACCCGGTATCCCCCGCAGAGACGGCGCGGGCGACCCGCGTTGCAACCCGCGATCTGATTTCCAAAATAAAGGGGTGATACAGTGCGAAACTTCCTGCTTGTCTGCGATAACGGCAGCGGCGAGAAAATCACAATCGGCTACCGCTGGCCGCTCTGGCTGGACACTGTGGACGGTCTGACAAGTTCCGACTTTGACGTTGATACAGAAAAGGGCAACGATCAGGACGGCGAGCACTACAAATCCAGCACAGCCACGAAGCGCAACATTGTAATTTACTGCTGGGTCAAGGATAACATCCAAGCTATGCGGGAAAAGCTGTACAGTTACTTCCCGCGCGGCGAGACTGGCACACTGTATGTGACCGATGAAGGCATCACCCGCAAAATCGACTACAAGCCCGAATTTGTCCATGTTGACCCCACGGGCCAACAGCGCAAAGTCACGATCAGTTTGGTGTGCCCCGACCCGAAATTTAAAGCTGTGACCGATGACCGCGTTGAAATGGCGGTGTGGGACGGCCTGATTGAATTTCCCGATGATGTGCTTGAACTGCCTGCCGAAGAATTTGAAATGACAACAAAGCGTGCCAACTTGGCTGTTGCCGTTGAGAATGCAAGTAATGTTGCGCGCGGTTTGACAGTGCAATTCATTGCAACAGGAACCGTGACGAACCCCAGCTTGTTTGAAGTGCGCAGTCAAAAGGGATTCAAAATCCGCTGTCAGATGCACGCGGGCGATGTCCTGACCGTCACGACAGGATTCAAAAACAAACGAATCATGCTAAAATCGGACGGCGTGGAAAAAGGCGCAAATAACATGTGGGTATTCGGTTCAACATGGTTGCAGGTCGAACCCGGCAGCAATGTGTTCCGTTATGATGCGGAAAGCGGCGTTGACAATTTGGATGTTGTTATGTCCAGCACACCGGTATTCTGGGGGGTGTAGCCTATGGAACTGTATGCCTACCGCGAAAACGGCGAATTTATCGGAACCATTGACTTCTACACATCCCTGCGCTGGCGGCGACAGTATTGGACTGCCGGAGAAGTTGAACTGCATCTGCCCGCTACCAAAGAAAACCTTGCAGCCATCAAAGCGGGCGTTATCCTGCGCAGGGTAGGTTACACCGAATCCGCCCGCATTATGGGCATCAAAACCAAAGGCGGCGAGATCACCGCCAATGCGCGGATGCTTGAAATATATTTTTCGATGGCCTATGTCATCGGAACGAAATCCTTCACGGGCACGCCTGCCGAAATCCTTTGCCAACTGGCCGAAGATGCCCGCGAATCCGTGCCCGAACTGGTCGTTGACAAAACGGCACTACCCAGCGGCGCAGAAATCACGATTCAGTTGGACTTCAAAAACACGCTGAAAGCCATGACCGCCGTTGCGAAAGCCTACGGACTGGGTTTTCGGCTGCTGTTTTCCGAAAATCAAAAATTTACCTTCCAAGTGTACGAAGGCACAGACCGAAGTGCCGATCAGGCCGACAACAACATTGTGTATTTCACCGACGAATTTCAGAACTTCATCGACCCGGAATATAACTTTGACGAATCCGACTACTGCAATGTAGCCTATGCGCGCGGCAGTGATGGCAAGGTTGCCTGTATTGACCGTTCCAACGGCGGGCGCAAGCGCGTCTGCTTTGTGGATGCGTCCAGCATCACGCCCGATGACAAAACCGAAGCGGCCTATCTGAACGAGCTGAAAACACAATGTGGTTGGGGCCTGTTCGACCACATCAAAACGAAATCTTTCACGGGCACTGCCGTGAACATTGAGAACTTCGCCTATATGCAGGATTGGGACTTGGGCGACATCGTTACAACAGGCGATTCCAGTATTGGCATCACCATGAACGAACGTGTTACCGAGGTTGAAGAAGTCTATGAAAAAGGCAGTGTCACGATCTACCCGGTGACGGGCAAAACAAAATCCGAAACTTTGAATTTGGAGGACATCTAAATGGGAGAATGGAGCGGCTTTTTCCCGTCGTCCGGCGGCGACAGGAAGTACAAAACAGCCCACATTGCCGCGATCACCGATGCGCTGTTCCACTCTGGCGTGTTCCAAAACGATGATCTGACGCTTGCCCCGGCAGGCGCTATGACCGCCGCACTGGGCGCGGGCCGCGCTCTGGTAAACGGATACCACTACCAGAACGACAGCCCCTTGAACCTCACGTTCGGCTATGCTGACGGCACGCTGGCGCGCATTGACGCGGTCATGCTGCGGCGGGATGCCAATTCCCGCGACATCCACGCCGTTGTTGTACCCGGTACGCCTGCCATCAACCCGACTGCCCCTGCCTGCACCCGTGATGCCGACGCATACGATTTGTGCCTGTATCATGTGAGGATTCCCGCAGGCGCTACCGCCATTACGGCATCCATGATTACAGACCGCCGCGCCGACGCTGATCTGTGCGGGTATGTCTACTGCAAGTTTTCTGGCATCGGCACATCCGTTATGCAGGCGGCAGTCGATGAAATGATTGCCAGCGTCAGCGCAGAACTAAACCAGTTGAACGCGGGCACGGCAGTCATGACGAAAGCGCAGTACGACCCGAACGGCAGCGGTGTAGATGTCACGGCGCAGATTTACAAGTGTACCAAGAACGGCAAGGTTTATGCGTTGACTGGGCACGGCGGTTTTGGCCGTTTCAAAGTTCCTGCGGCATGGGCCAGCGGCGACACATGGACAGTCAACGGCAAGAGCGTTCCCGCCTACTGCGGCGCGGATGCCGTGGACGGCGACACAATCGTTGCGGGCCGCTGGGTGTTGTTCTCTTACGACGGAACCCAGCTAAATTTTAGCGGCGGCGGTGGGTTATCACTCGGAAAGCTGGCACAGGCCACCGCCAGGCCCGGTCAAGTGCTGGCGGGCGTTCCGTTCTATGCGGGCAACAAAACGCTGAAAAAAGGAACCATGCCTGACCGCGGGCAAAACCAGTACGGCGGGAGCGTGGGAGCCGGAACGGACTATATAGCAATCCGTGATCTGCCCGAAGGCTACTACCACGCTGACGATGCTAAAAATGCCCCCGAAGCCCGCGCCAAGATGACAGAGTTCGGCACGGCTGGCAAGGATGAATTGATGGCCGGGTACACCATGACCAGCAAAGAGGGCTTGCGCATTGGCGGTACGCTGATTCTGTCCGGCAACGCCGACACAAGCGATGTTCTTAGCGGAAAAGAGTTTTACACCAACGACCCCAAAACCAAAAAGAGGGGCACGCTCGCCCTGTCCGGCAGCGCCACCGCTGCTGATGTTCTGGCGGGAAAAACGTTCTATAACACCGATGCCAAAAGCAAGCAAGGGGGCAAGATGGCCGACAACGGCGACTGGAGCGCAACGCTTGCGCCGGGCGGGTCTATCACGGTGCCACCCGGAAAGCACAGTGGCGGCGGCAGCGTAGTTGCCAAGCCCTTAAAGACGATCACCATGAACATTTCAAGCTGGCCGCACGAATCCCCCGCAATGGAGTGGCACTATACGCTGACAGGTGGAACGCTTGTCGGTGTCGCGTCGCTTGACGGCGGTTCCGGCGACGGAAGCAGCAACACTGTAGATAGCATTCGTATTGTGGGAAACACTGTATATGTCGCAAACCGACAGGGCGGCACTCCTATACGAAATATCACCCTGCTGTATTACTAAGAAAGGGATGAACCATGGCAGAACTTATCACGATTGATGTCTTGACCCGTGCAATCACTATTCCCACCGGGCAGGAATCGTTCGGCGTTGCTGGCGATAAAAACGTTGAAACAAAGCACATCCGCATCAACGGCCATGTAACCGCCAGCGGTCTTGACCTGTCCCAAAATTTTGTTTGGCGCGTCGTTGGTAACAATGGCGGCGGCGGGCCGTTCTCCGACCCCATCGACATCACCACGCTTACATCTGATGGTTGCATTGAAATGGACTGGACACCCAGCCCCGCCGCAATGGCGCGCAAAGGCAAGCTGCATTTCAATGTGTGCGGTATCGAAGTTGATGACAGCGGCGTGTCACTGCATGAATGGCACAGCGAAATGGGCACGGGTATTGCCAAGGAAAACGCCGAAGCCCCCGTTGAGGACATCGGCGGCGCTGATCTTGTGGCGCATTTGCAGGCCATGGCCGTGCAGGTTGCAAACAACGCAAAGGTCACTGCCGATGCCACCGCGGATGTAAAGAACGCCGCAGAACAGGTCGAGCAAGGCAAGAACACTGCCCTTGAAGCTGTGGAATCCATCATTGACAGCGCGAAGGAAGCGTCTGACGCTGCGGCAACCTCTGTTGCCGCCCGCGATATTGCCAAGACAGCCCAGAATGCTGCAACCCAGCAGGCAACGCAGGCCGCCCAGAGCAAGGACGCTGCGGACAAGTTGATGCAGCAGGCCAAGACCTACGCCGACGAAGCGGCGGGCTATGCGGGCGCGGCAAAGTATTCTTTCGGCTATACCAGCGACGGCAGATTTGCATTTTTCGTAAACGATGAAAGCGAGGTATAAAGCATGAACCCTGTATGTTTTCCTTTTACCGATGACACAGGCAAAGAAATGCGTGATCTCATGTCGCAGCAGACGGAATTGCTGGCCGCGATTGCGGCAGGCAACGCAAGCGCCGAATTCATTGATGCGAGCTTTGGCGCACTGCTGGACGGCACGAACACTACAAAGGTGCTTTGGCTTTGGTGGCCGTTGAGCGCCACCGGCGGTGCATCGAAGTATGACCGCCTGTGCCGCTTCTTTGCCATGATGGCAAAAGCCGGGTACAAACTGGCCTACACGCTGCGCTTCTATCTGGACACGGTATCTTCTGACTACACGGGTACGCCGCTGGATGATCTGGCGGATGGCCGTTCCGCCGCACCGCTTGTGACCGATACCACCACCGATGTGAACGACTGGGCCGAAGAAGATTTGATGACGTGGTACATTCGCGGTAATGCTTTGAGCCTTGCCGATGGCACTATGAACATCCTTGCGCTGGAAGGTGAACGCGAGTTTGACATCACGGGCGAAACCGCCCCCGTCTACTGCTTCTCTTTGGCGCTGTGCCTGAAAGAATGGGAAGATGCCAGCTATATGTATAACAGTTTTCGCACCTATCCCGGCAACGGCTATGTGCCGATGGCGGGCGACGTTGCCCCCGATGGCACGATGCGCGTTATGACGTGGCATCCCGCCTACTGCGGCGGTCTGAACGCGAAGGGCGGCATGACAAGCGGCATCGGCAAGCCGCCCATGGTCTGGGTCAGCGCCAACGCTGGTATCCCTCTGGCACGTAAAACTACCACATACGAAGGGCTGTGGAACGACTGCGATCAGCAGTTTGCCTTGTCCGCATGGCGGCTGCGCCACTGGACAAAGAGCAACAGCGGCAAGTTGGAGGGCTGCACGTCCTACAATTACCAGTATACGCCCGCCGTGGCCGAAGCAAACGTCAAGCGCGTTGTGCTGACTACGGCGCAGGCCGCAAACATCCTGCCTGGTTCCGGCGTATGCCTGGGTGAGCGCAGCGGCGAAACCAGCCCCAGCACTGATCGCAACAGCGCCTACAACCACAATGTTCTGAACTGGGCAAAGGTTGTCAGTGTCACGTCCGAGGTTATCGGCGGCGTGGAATACGGCATTGTTAATCTGGATTTGGCTGATGCCATTTCCCCGACCACCACTATGCTGCTGTCTACCATGCCGTGGCCGTCCGGCACGACGGAATGTCTGCCCGGTCATAGTGACGGCTGCATGGGCAACCTGACGAATGGTAAATACCCTTACCGTGTGGCAGGCGTTGAAATGCAGATCGGCAACTATACCGAACAACTCGACCCGCTGTGGCAGGCAAGTCTTGTTGACGATCACTGGCACTATGATGTCTATTCCTGCCGCGATTCCGAGAAACAGGCGGGCAGCATCACGGCGAACTATGAAAAGACCAGTTCGTTCGATCTGCCCAACGCCAACAAATGGAGTTGGAACTATATCCGCGCACTGAACAAACTTGCCGCTGAATCCATGAACCCTGTTAAATTCGGCGGCAGTGATTCCACCTATGTGCGGGCGGCTTTCGTTTCCCCCGGTAGTGCGGGCCTGTGCGCGCCTTGGCGTTCTGGCAATCTTGGCGACTATGGCGCGTGTGGCCTCCCGTGCGCGTTTGGCTACTATTCGCCCGCGAGGTCGTTTTGGCACGGTTCGCCCCGCCTTGCAGGAAGCGGTAAAAAGCGGGGTGAATGGGTGAGCGCGTAAGCGCCACCCAGAGGGGCAGCAGGCCCCTACATAATCCTGTAAGCAATATTCCTTATGGAGTGGTACAGCGGCGTTCGGCGGCTTTCAATTCCCCCAGTAGTGCGGGCCTGTACGCGCCTTGGCGTTCTGGCAATCTTAACGACAATGGCGCGTGTGGCATCCCGTGCGCGAATGGCAACAATTCGCCCGCGAACTCGAATTGGAACGGTTCGCCCCGCCATGCTGATGAAAATAAAGTCCGCACAATGCGGGCAAAAGCGTTGTACCGCGCCTGCGGCTTTGACCGCTAAGATCATGTGATACCGACACCATATAGCTGCGCCGATGCGAGAGATACGCACGGGGTGGTGTGTATGGCCGCAGGCCGTGGGCCTGCGTGGCGGCTAGTAGTAGATACTGCGGCCCTGCTGTAAGGGCCGTTGCAACCGAACGTCGTTGAACATCAGCAAGAAAGAAAGGCTTTGAGGGCTTGAAAAAGAACAGATATATGCCGCTTACACATGAACTGTGTGAGCAAGCGGCCTTAGAAGCCTTTAACGATAAATGGTTCCGCCGTAATTATCTGGCTATGGCGGAAAAGTACGGAGGTGTTACCCGTGCAGAATTACAGACCGCCGCCCGCGTGGCGGATATGGGGCCGCGCCTTGAAGTAGTTCACGGCATTGCCCTTGAAATGGAACAGCGCATTGATGATCTGCTGGACGGCAGTGCAAACGATCTTGACCTTGACCCGGTGCATACTTTCCCGCGCATTGATGGTATCAGTATGAAACTGCGGCAGTTGTCTGACTGCTGCCCGCTGCATCAATGTTTCGGGCATCTGGCCTATCTTGGCCTGCGGCCACTGCTGCGCGCAAGACTGTTGCCGTATCAGTTCGCCAGCATCCCGAAGAAAGGCCAGACGGCACTAAAGCGGCAAGTTGAACGATGGCTGCGCCGTAAAAGTCTTGGCATCCAGCACGCCTTAAAACTGGATGTCAAAGGCGCATACGAGCATACGAAACAGGAACTTGTGCTTGCGATTCTGCAATATGAAATTCCGCTCGCCGCTTGGCTGCTGGCCGTTGTGCGCTGCCTGCTGGCAATGTCACCGAACGGCGGCTTGCTGATCGGAGGCTATCTGGAAGCATGGATGTTCAATCTTGTCGCAAGTTATATTCTTGTCCGCATCCTTGGCTATGTCAAGACCCGGCGCGGTGTGTCCGTGCCGCTTGTGGTGCGCAGTGGCAGCTATATGGACGATCTTGTGTTGATGGGCCGACGATGGGCTGGCATCCAGAGCGCGGCCCGTAAGATTACAAAATGGGTCAAAGACACGCTGCACCTGACAATCAAGGACAGTTGGGTGCGCGTTGACTTCCTATCCCCGGCAGAGGAACACCACCGCCGACACCTGAAAGGCGCGGCCAAAGGTTGCCCCGGTCTGGATATGGCAGGGTATGTCATGCACCGCACCTATACTACCGTTCGCCCGGGTATTTTTAAGCGAGCACGGCGGCAGTATATGCGCGCAGGGGCAGACTTGAAGCGCAGCCACTTCATCCCGCTTTACCGTTCGTACCGCCTGATAAGCTACAACGGATATTTCAAGGGCACAAAATCCCGCGCCGCTGCCGAAGTGCTGAACCAACAGAAACTATTCAAATCTGCAAAATGGGCGGTGCGTGCCGCCGCGATCAAAGAAAGGAGCCTTGCCGCATGATTATTACGGAATCCCTCGACCACAAACCCGCTGCCGTCACGCTGGAACCGATGCCCGATGGCACGGTGTGGCTGTATCTGCGCAGAAATGCGAAACAGGTAAAATCCGATACCGCCACCGAAACGCCCGATGCCGAACTGTGGCAGTGTGAAACTGCTGTCGGCAAGCTGGGCGCAGACCGTTCCGGCGAAACCACCGATACCGTCAATGCAAAATTTGATGATTGGTGGACGTATGCCGCTGCGTGGGCAGAGGATGAACCCATGCCCACTGTGCAGGAACAGATCAACGCGATCTATGACACGCTGGCCGTTATGATGGGGGTGTAACCTATGGCATTCTGGAAGATGATGTACAAGCTGGGCCGCGTCACCGCTGCACAGGTATGGGAACAGGTTGACAGCGGTAATCTGACAGAGTTGCAGGCGACGCAGATTTGCGGCCCGCGCCCGTGATGATGCCGACAGACCTTGCCCGCGCCGCACTTGATCTGGCCGACGAAGCTCTTACCGCTGCCGAAACGGCAGGGGCCGACACCGCCGATCAACGGGCCGCGCTGGCAGAACTTGAATTTAACTACGCGCTGGGCATCCGCCCAGTCAGAAAGGATTCACTCGATGTCTAAAATCTACGGAATCGACGTTTCCCACCATCAAGGCGCAATCGACTGGGCAACCGTGGCGGCAGAACTGCGCCGTGTGAACGGCGGAACAAACCCCGGCTTCGCCATCTTGCGTGCGGGTTATTCGGCCCGCCATGGCAAAGGCGGTCTGTACATGGACGGCCAACTGCTGCGCAATATCAAGAGTTGTGAACAGTACGGCGTGCCCATGGGCATCTATGTCTATTGCTACGATCAGAGCGCCGACGCGGCGGCTGTCACGGCAGAACAGACCATCAGGGCTATTTCCGGGCACAAGCTCGACTATCCGATCTATTACGATGTAGAATATGAGCCGTTCAACAAAACGTGCGGCAAAGCCGTCAATACCGCCATCATCAAATCCGCGCTGGAAGTGTGGGAAAAGGCGGGCTATTATGCAGCAGTGTATTGTTCGCGTGATTTCTTCGTAAATTACACGAACCTGTCTGTGCTGACCGGCTTCGACAAGTGGGAAGCGGCCTACACGGCCACGGACACCGATGCTGTGCAAAACGGCCTGTGGCAGTATTCCAGCCGCAACGCACTGGGCATCAAGGGCTTTGGCGCGTCGCTGGATTGTGATGTGTCCTATGTGGACTATCCTGCCATCATGCGCGCCAAGGGCCTGAACGGCTACCCGAAGCCCAGCACCGACACGAAACCCGCAGAAAACACCACACCGTTGCAGTGCCCCACCATCGGCCCCATGAGCAAGGGCGACTTCGACGCTATCCTTGCCGCTGCCAACGGCAGCACCCCGACGGCCTACACCGTCACATTTCCGCCCATGACCACCGCTGCGGCCAGCGTCTTGCAGCAGAAAGCACACGGCCTGTCTGTTGGCTATTCCAGCGCGTGGGCGGAGGGCTGACCGATGGAACAGATTATTGCACAGATGCTGCCCGGTCTGCTGTCGTCGCTTGTGACGGCCTGCGCGGGCGCTCTGGCAGGCTATCTGGCAGGCCGCAGGAAAGAAGCCAAGGCAGAGGACAAGAACGTCAAAATCGCTGTCAAAGCCCTTCTGCGCGGCCAAGTCATGGATTTGGGCCTGCACTATATAAGTAAGGGCTACATCCCGCCTTACGGGCTGGAATCCCTGCGCAATTATTATGACCCCTATGTTGCTTTGGGAGATGGCGACCCGTCCATCAAGCACATTGTCGAAACGTGCGAAAGTCTCCCCGTACATAGCGGAGAAATGGAAGTGAACACATGAAGAAGAAGTACTTGCGTGCCCTTGCAAAGGCCGCTGCCGTTCGCGCGATCAAGACCGTTGCACAGACGGCCATTGCCACCATCGGCAGTGCCGCCGTTCTGGGGGCCGTTGACTGGCGCATCGTTGTCAGCGCATCCGCCCTTGCTGGCCTGCTGTCTCTGCTGACAAGCATTGCGGGATTGCCCGAAGTGCCCGACAGTGACGGTGACGGCATCCCCGATGATGTAGACAACGACTAAAACAGAACACGGCAGACCGCCCGCATGGGTTGTCTGCCGTGTTCTGTTTATTCTGCTGTATCCTGCGGCGCTGGGTCTGGAACATATTCCATGAGATCGCCCGGCTGGCAGTTCAGCAAGGCACACAGCTTGTTTATTGAGCGATAATCAAGTCCACCGCCTTTGCCGAGTTTGTCCAGAACGGACGGACTGATTCCGTTTTTTCGCAACCAGTATTTGTTATGGCCCTGCTTTGATAATTGCTTATACAGCCCTTCATAAGTTATCATATAAACACCTCGCTATAAAGTGGCCTTTTTCAGTATCCCTATTATAGCACAGGGAAGCGTACTAAAGCAAGTACAAAAATGCACAAGAATATGCACTAGAGTTAGTGCATATTGCATATTGCAATATTACACTAAATATAGTACAATATAAACATAGCAAGGGGCGGTACAAACAGAAAGGAACCGCCAAATGAAAAGTAAAGAGTTTGAAAAGTTAAGCCCGAAATCAAAACAGCAATACTTCAACCTTTACATCGCGTGGATGCAGTTAAAAAACAAAAAGGCCAGATGGAGACCCGTTCAAAAGTAACCATCTAACCTTTAGCCGCTAAGAGACTACAACCGCCCCTTGCTTATTTTTTATTATAATCAATTTGGCGGGAAAAATCAAGGCCATGGGAGGGCCTACTATATGAAAAATTACTTTTCATCAGATTATGCTGTTGCCGAATGGCTTCCAGATGCGTGCGCACGCGAATGTGCACGCGGTTTCTGCGGCCATGCGGCGCTTACAGTCCAACAGCTTGAATTTCTTCTTGCGCTTGCACAGGGCGCGTCTGCGCTGATCTGACAGGGGGATTTGACATGCCGCGCATCTTTAAGCATCTGACACGCACCGACAGACTGCGCATTGAAAAATGCTTAAACGAGGGGTACACATACCGCCAAATAGCGGATGTACTGCGCGTGCATATCAGCACGATTTATCGAGAAATCAAGAAGGGCAAGTATCAGCGTTTGAACGGCGCAACTTATGAATTTTATCCCGCGTATAGCCCCGATATAGCCGAAGAACGCTATCAAGCAAATTTGAGCGCGAAAGGCGCAGATTTGAAGATCGGGAACGATCACGAATTTGCCGCATACATACAGAACAAAATCAAATATGAAAATCGTTCCCCGGCTGCTGCTTTGGCTGACATAGCCTTAGAGGGGCGCACATTCAAAACATCTGTGTGCGTAACTACGATTTACAGTTACATTTCAAAGGGTGTTTTTGCGTCTTTGACGGATTCAGATCTTCCGGACAAACCAAAACGCCACCGCAAGGCGAAGGAAAACAAAAAGGGTTCCCGCCCGCCACGCGGCGAAAGCATTGAAAAGCGCCCGGAAGCTATCGACAACCGCGAAGAATTCGGGCACTGGGAAATGGACACCGTGTACAGCGCCGCAGAAACAAGTCTGCGCGCGTTGCTGGTTCTGACGGAGAGAAAGACCCGCAAGGAAATCATCATCGTTATGCCCGACAGAACAGCAAAAAGCACCGTTCTTGCCTTGAATCGGTTAGAACGGCGCTTCGGTGCCAAGTTTCGTAAAATCTTTAAATCAATTACTGTAGACAATGGAACTGAATTTTCCGATCTGGAAGGGATGAAAAAATCCATACTGTACAGCGGACTTCGCACGAAGTTCTACTACTGTCACCCGTACAGTTCATGGGAGCGCGGTTCAAACGAAAATCTAAACCGCATGATTCGGCGGAAATTCCCGAAAGGCACAAGCTTTGCAGATGTGACACGGAAACAGGTTCAGAATGTCGAAGATTGGATGAACAACTATCCCCGCAAAGTCCTTGGCTATCTGACTGCCGAAATGGCGTACCAAGCGTGCGTTGCCGCCCTTTAAAAAAAATTAAATTATGAAATTTTCGCATTTACTCTTGACATTCACCCAAATCTGTCGGGCCCCTGGGCTCCTGCAGAGAGAGGTGAGCTGTCTGTCTTACTCCCACTTCTCCCACACTTCGGGGCAGTAGCCTACGGTGGCCTGTCTGCCGTTGCGCACAATGGGCTGGCGGAAGAGCTGCTGGTTCTCGAACAGCTTGTCGGCCTGCTGGCTCTCGTCGAGCCATTTCAAAAGCGCCAGCGTGTCCTTGTCCTTTGCGTTTTCGTCGACGAGCTTTGCCCAGCCGCCCACGGCGCGGCAGACGTTGTCAAACTCGCCGCGGCTCATGCCTTTTTCCTTCATGTCAATCATCTGGAATCTGATGCCGCGCTCCTTGAACCACCGCTGTGCCTTTTTGGTGTCAAAGCTCTTGTTCGTGCCGAATATCTGGATGTTCATGGCCATTCCCCCCACAAAATATATTCTTTTCATTAGAATACCACAAAAACCATACCTTGACAACTTACAAGGCCGGGCCTATAGTATGAGGAAAACTGCGGCAGGGCGCTTGCTCTTATGCGGGCTGCGTGCTATAATACAGGTTTATAGAGGAGTATCTATAAAGGAGTATTATGGAAAAAGAAAGAACCAGTCCGTGGCTGATCTTGTTCCGCGTGGTATTTACGGCGGCGCTGATCGCCTGCATTATGTTTATCTTTCGCAACTCACTGGAAAACGGTGCCCAGTCGTCCGCACGCAGCCAGGCCGTCATGCAGCTGGTCAACAGTGCGCTGGCCAAGGTGCATCTCGGCCCATTGTCGGAGCATCTGATCCGTAAGCTCGCGCACTTTTCGGAGTTTGCGCTGGAGGGCTTTCTGCTGATGCTCTGCATCCGCGTGTACACAAAGCATTTTGTGCGCCACATGAGCTGGCCGCTGCTGGGCGGCATGACAACGGCCCTGATGGATGAGACCATCCAGCTGCACAGCCCCAATCGCACCTCGTCGGTGGTGGATGTCTGGATCGATATGTCCGGCGTCGTGGCGGGACTGCTGTTTGCACTCATCATCCTGCTGATCGTGCGCGGTGTTACCGCATTCATCCGCGTCAAGCAGGAGAACCGCGCACTGCGCGCCGAGAGCGAGGAGCTGCGCCGCCGCGAGCATGAGCGGCTGGCCCGCCGCGCCGCCCACCGTGCCCACGAGGCACAGCTGAACCGCCCCGAACCCGACGAGGATAACTATGAGGAGGACGAAGAATGACGACCCAACAGGCAATTGAAGCCCTGCACGCCCTGCCGCGCATGGGGCAGGGCGCACCCGGTCTGGCCCGGATGCAGAACCTGTGCGACCATCTGGGAAACCCCGAAAAGGAGCTGCAGTGCATCCACATTGCGGGCACGAACGGCAAGGGCAGCCTTGCGGCCATGACGTCCTCCATCCTGACGGCAGCGGGCTACAAGACCGGTCTGACCATCAGCCCGTATGTGGTGGACTTCCGTGAGCGGTTCCAGATCGACGGCGAGATGATCCCGCCCCGCACGCTGGCAAACCTGACGGAGAAGGTGCTCGACGCGATTGACGCCATCGAGGCCGAGGGCGGCGAGAAGCCTGTGGAGTTTGAGGCCGTCACTGCGCTGGCGTTCCTCTGGTTTGCCCGCGAAAAGTGTGACCTGGTCGTGCTGGAGACCGGCCTTGGCGGGCGCTGCGACGCAACGAACGTCGTGCCCCACAAGCTCGTGGCAGCCATCACAAAGATTGGCTATGACCACATGGAAGTCTTGGGAGATACCCTTGATAAAATTGCCGCCGAGAAGGCCGGTATTATAAAAGAAGGAACCGTCGTCGTCAACTATCCCGACCAGCCTGCGGAGGCTATGGGGCCGATCCTGACCGCCGCTGCCGAGGCGCACACAAGCATCATCACGCCCGACAAGGACGATTTGACGCTGCTGCGCGGCAAGCGGCTGGAAAACCGCATCGACTACGGCGGCTATCGCGCCGCACTGGGCCTGCCCGGCACGCACCAGGCTAACCACGCCGCCATGGCTGTCGAGATCGCGCTGGCTCTCTGGCGCGAGTTCGGCTATGATATTTCGGACGAGGCCATTCTGCAGGGCCTTGCCGATGCCCGGATGCCCGCCCGCATCGAGGTGCTGCGCCGCCATCCGCTGCTGCTGCTCGACGGCTGCCACAACCCGGACGGCGCTAAAATGCTGGCCGCGACCCTGACCCGCGCCGACTTTGAGGAAAACCTCGTCGGTGTGCTGGGCGTGCTGGCCGACAAGGACTATAAGGATATGCTGTCCGATCTGGCCCCCTGCTTTGCCAAGATCTACACCGTCACGCCCAACTGCCCCCGCGCATTGAGCGCCGAGGAATTGCAGAAGGAGGCCCGCTTCCACACCGACGCCGAGGCCGCCGACAGTGTGGCCGATGCCATCCGTAAGGCCGTGGACTACGCGGACGAGAACAACCTCGCGGGCGTTGTTGTCTGCGGTTCGCTTTACCTTGCCGCCGAGGCCCGCCCGCTGCTTCTCAAAGAAGCAGAAAAATAACCGGCCATCGCCATTTCAACAAAATACGCACCCGTAAGCCTGTATCATAACGATACGGGCTTTTTATTTTGTCTCAACACCCCCTCCGCAACCTCCCGAAAATTACCCGTTGATTTTTAACTCGCCCCGTAGGGGCCGGGCATGCCCGGCCCGCAACCTTCCCAACACTACCCTGTATACCCTTATAAATGAAAAAAGAGGACAACCCTATGGCCAAAGTAACCTTCGTGCCCGGCAGCGGCACACTGGCCGCCTATTTGAGCGGCGAGATCGACCACCACGCCGCCCAGACACTGCGGCGGGAGATCGATGCCCAGGTCGATGACCGCCTGCCTGAGCTGCTGACGCTCGACTTCTCGGGCGTCACCTTCATGGATTCCTCGGGCGTCGGCCTGATTTTGGGCCGCGGACGCCACGTAAGCGCACTGGGCGGGCGGCTGACCGTCCAGAACCCGCCGCGCGCCGTGCGGCGGATGCTCGACCTGGCCCACATAACCTACGCCTGAACGGAGGTGAACACCGATGAAGATGCTCAATCAGGTAAAAATTACGTTTGCGGGCCGCTCCGTCAACGAGGGCTTCGCCCGCGCGGCGCTGGCCGCGTTTCTTGTGCAGCTTGATCCCACCGTGCCCCAGCTCGCCGATATGAAAACCGCTGTCTCCGAGGCAGTGACCAACTGCATCGTCCACGCCTACCCGGACAAGATCGGCCCCATCACAATGACGGCGGCCATCTATGAGGGCGGCATTGTGCGTATTACCATCACGGACCGCGGCGTCGGCATCCCGGATATTGCGAAGGCGATGGAGCCGATGTTCACCACCGGCGACGCCGAGGAGCGCGCGGGTCTGGGTTTTGCCGTCATGCAGAGCTTCATGGACAAGGTCAAGGTCTCCTCCACGCCGGGCCGCGGCACCCGCGTGACCCTGACCAAGCGGCTGGATGCCCGCGCGTGATCCCCTACATATATAAGAGGAGGGGACAATCATGCCCACGGATATGCACCAGCTGCCGCGCGAAGAATTTATTGAGAGAAACCTCGGCCTTGTCCACGCCTGCGCCGGGCGGTTCAAGGGGCGGGGCATCGAGTATGAGGAACTCTACGCCGCGGGCTGTCTGGGCCTTGTGAAGGCCTGCGACGGGTTTGATACCGGGCGCGGCGTCTGCTTTTCCACCTATGCCGTGCCGGTCATCCTGGGCGAGATCAAAAAGCTGTTCCGAGATGGCGGCACAGTCAAGGTCAGCCGTTCGTTAAAGGAGCTGAGCCTTAAAATCAATGCCGAGCGTGAGCGCTGCCTCAAGCGCACCGGCCAGGAGCCCGGCGTGACCGAGCTGGCCGAGACGCTTGGCACGACCCCGGAGCAGATTGCACTGGCTATCCGCGCGGCCCTGCCGACCCTGAGCCTGACGCCCGTGGACGACGAGGACGGCCTGCGGGAGTTTGACGTGCCGGTGGAGTCCCCGGAGGAAGCACTCTCGGACCGCATCGGTCTGGCCGAGGTGATGGACAGGTTGGACAGCGGTGACCGCCAGCTCATCCGTCTGCGCTTTTTCGCGGGCCGCACCCAGAGCGAAACCGCCCGCGTCCTCGGTACGACCCAGGTCCAGATCTCCCGCCGCGAGCGCCGCATCCTGAAATGGATGCGCGAACAGCTGTTAGAGGCCTAATGATACCCCTCCACCGGCACCCGCTCACCCTTCCACCCCCCCCGTAGGGGCCGGGCATGCCCGGCCCGCAACCTCCCCGCCGCCTGCCGTTAATCTTCCACCGCTCACCCCCATAATTTGTGCCCGCCAACCGCCGTCACCCCAATATACACCTTGCCCAAACTTCACCCTCAAACTTTGTCGAAAAAATCAAAAAAACTTGCAAAAACCTGTTGACAAAGGTCATACTACTTGCTATAATAATTAAGCTGTCTCGCG
>SKED01000289.1_pt1 | contig 60770 bp, 61 predicted proteins | sample 4826651 | NCBI WGS metagenome assembly SKED01 (sample SAMN11008818, study PRJNA524170) | human gut metagenome | biome: Human fecal sample; material: Feces; isolation source: fecal sample from pouch patient p19 | host: Homo sapiens | place: Israel: Tel-Aviv | collected 2016-06-28 | reverse complement strand
GCCCGGGGCCGTCTGCAGCGGCACCAGAACATGGGTCTCCAGCTCCAGCGCGTAGTTCAGGGCTCCCATCAGAGCCCAGAAGCTCTCCTCGTTCTGCCCGTGATACAGCTGCTCGATCGCCTGCTCGATCGCCGGGCAGCCGGTGCCGCCGGGGCTGTAGCGCACCGGCGTGCGCGGGTGCCGGCTGCTGCCCACCGGGCGGAAGCGCACCCCGCCGTCTGTTCTTCTTGCCATTGTATGTTCCCTGCTTTCCTTCAGTGTCACCTCCTAGTATAGCAGGGTTTTCCATCTTTCTCAACGGAAAACCTGCGCTTTGGCTCTGCATCTATCCCGGCAAACGTATGGTTTTTTTCAGCTGTGTGCGCTATAATAGGTAAAATTCCAGAATACTGGGATCAGAAAAGGAGGAAATAGCCTTGAACAACATGCTTGGCTATCTGAAGGACTACAAGCGCGAGAGCGTGCTTGCCCCTCTGTTCAAGATGCTGGAAGCCACATTTGACCTGTTCGTACCACTGGTCATGGCCGATATCGTCAACGTGGGCATTGCCGCCCACGACCTGCACTACATCCTGGTGCGGTGCGGCATCCTGCTTGTGCTGGCCGTCATCGGCCTGACCTGCAGCCTCACGGCGCAGTATTTTTCCGCCAAGGCGGCGGTGGGCTACTCCACCGCCCTGCGGCATGCCCTGTTTGCCCACATCCAGAGCCTGAGCTTTTCGGAGATGGACACCCTGGGCACCAGCACCCTCATCACCCGCATGACCAGCGACATCAACCAGGTGCAGAGCGGCCTGAACCTGTTTTTGCGCCTGTTCCTGCGCAGCCCCTTTGTGGTGATCGGTGCCATGGTCATGGCCTTCACGGTCAACGCGCGGGCCGCCCTGATCTTTGTGGTGGCCATCCCGCTGCTGAGTGTGGTGGTGTTCGGCGTGATGGTCATCACCCGCCCGCTGTACAAGACCGCGCAGGTGCGGCTGGACCGTGTGCTGGGCCTGACCCGCGAGAACCTGACCGGTGTGCGCGTGGTGCGTGCCTTTGACAAGGAGCAGGACGAGATCGACCGCTTCGAGAACGCCAACGACCTGCTGACCAGAATGCAGCTCCATGTGGGCCATCTTTCGGCCCTGATGAGCCCGCTGACCTATGTGATCATCAACATTGCCATCGTGGCACTGCTGTATGTGGGCAGCATTGAGATCAACGTGGGCGGCATGGCCTCCGGCGACGTGATCGCGCTGGTGAACTATATGAACCAGATCCTGATCGAGCTGGTCAAGCTGGCCAACCTGATCGTGCAGGTGAGCAAAGCGCTGGCCTGCGCCGGCCGTGTGCAGGCTGTGCTGGACACCAAGCCCGGCATGGACTTCCCCGCCGAGCTGCGCAGCGAGGTGCCCGCCGACAAGGCCGGTGACGCCGTGCGCTTTGACCATGTGAGCCTGACCTATGCCGGGGCCGGCGCACCCAGCCTGTCCGACATCAGCTTTACCGCCAAGCGCGGCCAGACCATCGGCGTCATCGGCGGCACCGGCAGCGGCAAGTCCAGCCTGGTCAACCTGATCCCTCGCTTTTACGACGCCACCGAGGGCACCGTGGAGATCCTGGGCCGCCCGGCCGCGGACTACCCCCGCGAGGCCCTGCGCGGCAAGGTGAACGTGGTCATGCAGAAGGCCCAGCTGTTCGGCGGCACCATCCGCTCCAACCTGCTGTGGGGCAACAAGAATGCCACCGACGCCGAGCTGTGGGCGGCCCTGGAGACCGCACAGGCGGCAGAATTCGTCCAGGCAAAGCCCCTTGGCCTGGACGAGCCCGTGGAACAGGGCGGCCGGAACCTTTCCGGCGGCCAGAAGCAGCGCCTGACCATTGCCCGTGCACTGGTGGGCAAGCCGGACATTCTGATCCTGGACGACAGCGCCAGCGCCCTGGACTACGCCACCGACGCGGCCCTGCGCAAGGCACTGGCCGCTCTGCCCGGCAGCCTGACCGTGTTCATCGTAAGCCAGCGCGCTGCCAGCCTGCAGCATGCCGACCAGATCCTTGTGCTGGATGACGGCAGGCTGGTGGGCCTTGGCACCCATGACCAGCTGCGCCAGAGCTGCCCGGTGTATGAAGAGATCTATGAGAGCCAGTTCAAGAAAGGGGATGTGCAGAAATGAGCGCGAAAGCCAAAGCAAAACTGACCCCGGAACAGCGCAAGGCCACACTGACCCGTGTGCTGCACAAGATCCGCCCCCATTCCCTGTTCGTGGTCTGCAGCCTGATCGTGGCCGCCGTGAGTGTGGCCGCACAGCTGTATATCCCCATCCTGTGCGGTGACGCCATCGACCTGATGCTGGGCAAAGGCAATGTGGACTTTGCCGGTGTAGGCCGCATCATCGTGGAGGTGCTGGTGGTGGCCGTGGTGGCCGCCTTTGCCCAGTGGCTGCTGAGCGTGTGCAACAACCGCATCACCTTTTCGGTGAGCCGGGACCTGCGCAACGAGGCCCTGCGCAAGATCCAGACCCTGCCGCTGTCCTACCTCGACAGCCACCCCTCCGGCGATATCGTGAGCCGCATGGTGGCCGATGTGGACACCTTTGCCGACGGCCTGCTGATGGGCTTCACCCAGCTGTTCAGCGGCGTGCTGACCATTCTGGGCACCTTGCTGTTCATGTTGAGCGAGAATGTGGTCATCACGCTGGTGGTGGTGTGCATCACCCCGCTGAGTCTGCTGGTGGCCAGCTTCCTTGCCAAGCGCAGTTACAAGTATTTTCAGGGTCAGAGCAGCGTGCGCGGTGAGCAGACTGCGCTGGTCAACGAGATGATCGAGGGCCAGAAGGTGGTGCAGGCCTTCGGCCACGAGGCCGAGAGCCTGGACGCCTTTGACGAAGTGAACGGCCGGCTGCAGGACGTGAGCCTGAAAGCGATCTTCTTTTCCAGCATGACCAACCCCGCCACCCGCTTTGTGAATAACATCGTGTACGCCGGTGTGGGCCTGGTGGGTGCCCTGTACGCCGTGCGCGGCGGCATCACCATCGGTCAGCTGAGCGTGTTCCTGAACTACGCCAACCAGTACACCAAGCCCTTCAACGAGATCTCCGGCGTGGTCACCGAGCTGCAGAACGCGCTGGCCTGTGCGGCCCGCGTGTTTGAGCTGCTGGACGCCGACGACCAGATCCCGGAGGCAGAGAATGCCAGCGTGCTGCAGCCGGACGGCCATGTGCAGCTGGAGGATGTGTCCTTCCGCTATCTGCCCGACCGCCCGCTGATCGAGGGCCTGAGCCTGGACGTGAAGCCCGGCCAGCGCATCGCCATCGTGGGCCCCACCGGCTGCGGCAAGACCACCCTCATCAACCTGCTCATGCGCTTCTACGATGTGAACGGCGGCTCTATCAAGGTGTCCGGCGCCGACATCCGCAGCGTGACCCGCGCTTCGCTGCGTGGCAGCTACGGCATGGTGCTGCAGGATACCTGGCTGCGGGCCGGTACGGTGCGTGAGAACATCGCCTACGGCAAACCGGATGCCACCCTGGACGAGGTGGTGGCTGCCGCCAAGGCCGCCCACGCCGACAGCTTCATCCGCCGACTGCCGGACGGCTACGACACCGTCATCGCGGAGGACGGCGGCAACATCAGTCAGGGCCAGAAGCAGCTGCTGTGCATCGCCCGCGTGATGCTCTGCCTGCCGCCCATGCTGATCCTGGACGAAGCTACCTCCTCCATCGACACCCGCACCGAGGTGCGCATCCAGAAGGCCTTTGCCCGCATGATGCAGGGCCGCACCAGCTTCATCGTGGCGCACCGCCTGTCCACCATCCGTGAGGCCGACGTCATCCTTGTGATGAAGGACGGCCACATCGTGGAGCAGGGCAACCACGACGAACTGCTGGCCGCAGGCGGCTTCTACGCCAAGCTGTACAACAGCCAGTTCGAGGGTGTGGAGACCTGAGCCAAAGCCCCATAAAACCACAAAAATCCCGTCTGAAGCAGTTCAGACGGGATTTTTTCGTGTTTGTCAAGGGCTGCCCGCACAGAGCATGTGCGGCGGGGCCTTTTTCTGCCCCTGTGCCGCCTTTTTTGTTGACAAAGCACCGCCTTGCTATTATAATAATGTAGTCAAAATGGCATCATTGCGCGGCTTTGCACCTGCGCGAATCAAGTATAGACAAGGAGAGATTCTCAAATGGCACAAGAGATCAAGATGTCCGCTGCCGGCCTGAAGGCCATGCAGGATGAACTGGAGTACCTCAAGACCGTCCGCCGCAAGGAGCTGGCCGAGGAGATCAAGGAAGCCCGCAGCCACGGCGACCTGTCGGAAAACAGCGAGTACGACGAGGCCAAGAACACCCAGGGTCTGGTGGAGAACCGCATCACCGAGCTGGAGCAGATGATCAAGAACGCCGTCATCATCGACGAGAGCGAGCTGAGCGTGGACAGCGTGTCTGTGGGCACCCACGTCACCATCCAGATGACCGGCGAGGATGAGACCGAAGAATACGACATCGTGGGCCGCACCGAGGCCGACCCCCTGAACGGCAAGATCAGCGACGAGAGCCCCGTGGGCCACGCGCTGCTGGGCCGCGCTGTGGGCGCCAAGACCGAAGTGCTGCTGCCCACCGGCCACACCGTGGAGTACACCGTGCTGGCCATTACCCACGCACGCAGCTGATAGGAGAAACCATGGAAGAGCAAAAGAAGAACCCCGCGCAGGGCCTGTCCGAGAGCGAGCAGGTGCAGGTGCGCCGCCAGAAGCTGGCAGACCTGCAGGCCGCCGGTCATGACCCCTTTACCCTGACCAAGTACCCGCAGGACGCCTACTCGGCCGACCTGAAGGAAGAATTCAAGGACCTGCCCAACGAGACCGACAGCGGCAAGCAGGTTGCTCTGGCCGGCCGCATGATGTCCAAGCGCGTGATGGGCAAGGCCAGCTTTGCCCACCTGCGCGACGACAAGGGCGACATCCAGCTGTATGTCCGCCGCGACGAGCTGGGCGATGAGCCCTACGCCGCCTTCAAGAAGCTGGACGTGGGCGATATCATCGGCGTCAAGGGCGAGGTGTTCCGCACCAAGACCGGCGAGCTGAGCGTGCGCGCCACCGAGCTGACCCTGCTGGCCAAGAGCCTGCGTCCCCTGCCCGAGAAGTTCCACGGCCTGACCGACACCGAGATGCGGTATCGCCAGCGCTATGTGGACCTGATCGCCAACCCCGAGGTCAAGGACACCTTCGTCAAGCGCAGCCAGATCCTGAAGGAGATCCGCGCTTATCTGGACGAGAAGGGCTTCCTGGAAGTGGACACCCCCATCCTGACCCCCTTTGAGATCGGTGCCTCGGCCCGCCCCTTCTACACCCATCACAACAGCCTGAACATGGACATGGTGCTCCGCATCGAGACCGAGCTGTACCTCAAGCGCCTGATCGTGGGCGGCATGGACCGCGTATATGAAGTGGGCCGCATCTTCCGCAACGAGGGCATGGACCCCAAGCACAACCCGGAGTTCACCTCCATTGAGCTGTACCAGGCCTTTACCGATTTCCACGGCATGATGGATCTGGTGGAAGAGCTGTACAAGCGTCTGGCTCAGAAGATTTGCGGCAGCATGGTCATCCCCTATCAGGGCAAGCAGATCGACATGGGCCACTGGGAGCGCCTGACCATGATCGAGGCCGTGAAGAAGTATTCCGGCGTGGACTTCAACGACTGGCAGACCGACGAGGACGCCATTGCCGCCGCCAAGGAGCACCATGTGGAGCTGCCTGAGGTGCCCACCAAAGGTGCCATTCTGGCCGAGTTCTTCGACGCCTTTGTGGAGGATAAGCTGATCCAGCCCACCTTCATCTACGACTACCCCGTGGAGATCAGCCCCCTGGCCAAGCGCAAGCCGGACGACCCCGCCTTCACCGAGCGCTTTGAGTATTTCATCGACTGCACCGAGTACGGCAACGCCTTCAGCGAGCTGAACGACCCCATCGACCAGAAGGGCCGCTTCGAGCGTCAGGTGGCCGAGCGCAAGGCCATCGAGCCCGACTGCAAGGCCCAGGTGGACTACGACTACGTCAACGCTCTGGAGTACGGCCTGCCCCCCACGGGCGGCCTGGGCTTCGGCGTGGACCGTCTGGTCATGCTGCTGACCGACAGCGCCTCCATCCGCGACGTGCTGCTGTTCCCCACCATGAAGCCGATTGAGCAGTGAACTGCAAGAAAATCAACATAGAAACGAAAGATTTGGCTTCTGATTTTCTTGCAAAAACTGTGTCATCCCCGTTTTGACATCAATTTGACAGCAAAATCCTGAAGAATCACGTCCCGTTATGAAGCGTGACGGATTTCAGACAAAACGCACAAGGCTTGAACAAAGCTGTAAGAGCACTTCTTGGAATCATCTGAGAAGTGCTCTTTTTGTTTGCTCCTGCGGCCAACTTCTGTCAGACAGTCACAAAAAACGGAGGATAAGATTATGAAAAACGACTATAAGACCATCAAACCCATGAAAGAAATCCCTGACCAGCTTCGCAAGCTGCGCCGCCAGTTCCTGCGTTACCAGCAGGCAGAGATCGTATACAGCCTTTCTCACAAGAAGCTGCTGGAGCTTGCCAGCGATGCCGGGGCAATCTACCGCTTCGACAGCACGGTACTTATCAACCGGGAGATTTTTGATGCCTATTTGGAACGCTTCCATGAACCTGCAAGAAAAATTACCGAGGAGGAGGTCGAGGACGAGTGAGCGGCAGTGTGTGGATGTTCTCCGACCAGATTGACGATGAAGATATGGATTTTATGCGGCATGAGTTCGTGACTTACAGCATGGCAAGCGATTATTATGGGCTGGGACTGAAACCTGTCACCCGGATGGCACATGAATGTGGGGCTATCTATAAGATTGGCCGGAAGATTTTGATTCGGAGAAGCATTTTTGAAGAGTACCTGCGCCAGCAGAGAAAGATTTGAGGTGTGCAATGGAAAAGCCGAACACTAGATTGCATGATGAAAATAATGGGCTGGACTATGTGCTGGTCGGAGATTACTACTTTCCTGCCTTGATTTTGGCAGAGGATTCTCGCCCTGTTGGTCGTTGGGGTAGAATGTACAAACGGTATCTTAAAGAACATCATTCAGCACGGTATCAGGCCCTCCTGCTGTCTGGCAGATTGAACAGCTATCTGGCTGACATTGATGCACAGGCAGAGGAACAGTTGGAGTTGCTTACTCAGCAGATAGCTGAACGTGAGGGTGTGAACGAAGAACTGAAAGCCGCAAATCAAATGGAATGGGTGCGTAGGATGAACAGTATCCAGAACCGAGCGGAGGAAGTTATTAAGGCCAAATTGATCTTTGCATAATGTCGGAGGGGCAGATACCGTATAACTTGGTATCTGCCCCTCTTATGTTTACAGACTATCGCTATAAATTGATGTAAAGGCATAAATTTCAAAATATTTTGAATGCAAAATGGAATATATTTGCATTCTCATTGACGCTCTATTGTAAAAGCATTATAATTGTTACATAAAATTCACACAAACCACACCTGTACAATTGAGCAATAGGGAAAAGTTATGACGAATGGCATAGAAGCAACAGTTGCTCTTTGCAAATGCGGAAAAGTCCACAAAGCCTACGGTGTCCGCTTTGAAAAGACTGGCAAGAAGCACTGGAAGTACACATGGGCGTTTCCTATCAAAGAATCAGCCGCAAAACATGAAGGCTATGATGAAACCACAATTATTGGTACGATTGAGCCAACAGAAGATTACCCCGGATGTCCTTACTGCGCAGCAACTACCTTCGTAATATGCGGCACCTGTGGAAAATTGAATTGCTACAATGGTTCCAGGTTGTTCTCCTGTGGATGGTGCGGAGTACATGGTGTTGTCAGTTGGGGTTATGACGGCTCTGGCATCAGAAGCAGTGGAGATCGGTAAAAGATTATGAGTATCTTCAACAAACCACAGCAGAAGCCCATGCCGACTTTCTCTGCCAGTCAGACGGTTCTTCCTTCTGCTGCAATCTCCCGGATTGAAAGCGGCAGTCTGGCGGAATTAAACGTTCCCAACCTGATGCTTAAAAAAGGCGAAAAATGCTGCTTTGTAGACAAGAGCTATGAAATGGTTGAAACGACCACAACACGAAATATCCGGAAATCCGGCGGCACCAGTATGCCAAGCGTCTTTTTCAAGGGCGTTCGATACCACATGGGCAGCAGCGAATCTATCCCGGTAACGGAAACCAAGGTCGACTACATACCGGGATACCTTTATATTACCAACAAGCGCATCATTTTCACCTCGCAGAAAGGCGGCCTAGAAAAAACCATTGGTTCACTTTCTGCATTTCATCCCTATTCCAATGCGATTGGGCTTCAATTTGGGCAAAAGGTCATAAACTTTATTCTGCCTCGTGCGGATCTGGCAGTACAAACGCTTCAAATTATGACGTAAATCATCGAAAGGGTATTGCAATATGGGAAATCTAAAAGTACATGATAAGCTGGATATTCAAGCTGGTGGACAGGCTGAGGTTCTGGATGAATTTGGTTCTGGTGGTCAGGGCACGGTCTACAAGGTATCGTACAACGGCAAAACCTATGCTCTGAAATGGTATCATCCGGGAGTTTTCAAGGGAAAGGAAAATGACTTCTATAAGAACCTCGAAAACAATATCAGCAATGGTGCGCCAACGGATGCTTTTCTCTGGCCAAAAGCCATTACCAAAGTTTATAACGACCAGTTTGGCTATCTGATGGATGTGCGCCCGTCTGGTTACGAAGAACTGACCAACTTTTTTGTGGGTGGCCGAAAGCAAAAACAGGCGCGTTTCAAAAGTTTCTACGCCCTCTGTACGGCAGCAATCAATATTATCGAAGCCTTCCGTGCTCTGCACAATAATGGATACAGTTATCAGGATATCAACAACGGCAACTTCTTTATCAATCCGGAAAATGGCGATGTGCTGATTTGCGATAATGATAATGTCAGTCCATTCGGAACCAATCTTGGCATTATGGGTAAGCAGCGCTGGATGGCTCCGGAAATTGTTATGGGTAAGAATGACCCGGACAAGAACAGCGACCGGTTCAGTCTGGCAGTGGTATTGTTCCGGCTGTTGTTTATCAATCACCCGTTGGAAGGCCGTTATAGTACACCTCCTTGTATGACAAAAGAATTAGAGCAGAAATATTATGGCAGTGCTCCAATTTTTGTCTATGACCCGACCACTTCGGAAAATCGTCCGATTCCGGGAACCGACCACAATCTGAAGCTGTTCTGGAACGTTTATCCAGACTATGTAAAAGATGCTTTTATCCGTGCATTCAGTCATGATGTAATGATGAAGCAGAAACCACGCATTCTGGAAAAAGAGTGGCTGGATATTTTTATCCGCCTGCGCACGGAAATTGGCCGCTGCCCACACTGTGGGCAGGAAACGTTTTATACATTCAGGGGAAGCCACGATATCCCCTGCATGGAATGCAGCAAAAAGATTTCCATTACAAATGCGCTGCAAATCAAAAATCAGATTTTGCCTATCTTCCCCGGCTTGAAAATCAGTTTGTGGACAGTAGACAGCTCTCTGGAAGATATCCGCACACAGGTAGCCGAAGTAGTGAAGAATCCGAAAGATCCGAAACTACTTGGCTTCCGAAACCTCAGCCAGCGCACTTGGAGCATAAATCTGCCGGATGGTTCTCAGCGTCCCCTGCCGCCACAGCAAGTTGTACCCGTTCGCGTTGGATTTGAAATCCATTTCCTTGGTGGAACGAATGATTCTGGAATCATCAAGTAAAAGAGAAAGGTGAAGAAAAATGTCTCTGTTGGATAACGTAGCACCTGCCCCTCGAAAAGTCATGACGCTGTTTTATGTGGTCGATACCTCCGGCAGTATGTGTGGAAGCAAAATCGGCAGCGTCAACAGCGCAATGGAAGAAGCCATTACCAGTGATTTGCCGGAGATCAGCGCAGCAAACGATGATGCTGAAATCAAAGTGGCCATCATGCAGTTCAGCAGTGGTTGTTCGTGGATCACTCCGCAGAGTGGTCCTATTGCTATTGGAGATGTGATCTGGAACGATCTGAACGCAGGCGGCGTGACCGATTTGGGCGCAGCCTGTAAGGAGCTGGATAAAAAACTCTCTCGCAATGAGTATTTGAACAGCCAGACAGGAGCGTATGCTCCGGTCATTCTGCTGTTCAGTGATGGCGGCCCCACGGACAACTGGGAAAAGGAACTAAAACAGCTGAAGCTGAACAACTGGTTCAAACACGCTATTAAAATTGCCATTGCCATCGGTGACGATGCAGATAAGGCGGTTCTGGCCGAGTTTACCGGAACGATTGAGTCTGTCATTACGGTCAATGATAAGCACACGCTGAAAGCTCTGATTCGCAAGGTCAGTGTCCGCGCATCGGAGTTCCAGAGTCACAGCAAGCAATCCGGTGATACGACCTCCAGTGCCGAGGATGATAGTGCCAAAATTGCACAGGATGCCGTCAATGAGATCAAGCAGGATGCTTCTCAGAACAGCCCTGTTTCTGGTGGTGACTCTGGTGCCATTGATGTTTCACTGGATCAGGATTGGGGCAACTGGTAAAAGCTGATTCTCGGCGGGAGGTCAAATTATGGCTGAATATTACCAGTTCGCTCATTCTGTACAAGGCTATAACCATATTAAAGCAAACAAGGTTTGTCAGGATGCATCCGGTGAGTGCCACTTTGAAGATGTAAGCATTATTGCTGTGGCAGACGGTCACGGCAGCGATAACTATATTCGCACAGATCGTGGCAGTAAATTTGCGGTTTCTGCAGCTCTGACAGCTATCAAGGCCTTTGTACAGGAAGCACGGGAAAATCATCTGTCCGCTGTTCCGGATTCTGAAACTGAATTAATTCAGATTTCCAAAAATATTCTTGCTCGGTGGTATACGCAGGTAGAAAATGATGTTGCCTGTGAGCCATTCCAGCCGGAAGAACTGGCAAAAGTATCAGAGAAATATAAGCAACGGTACGCTTTCGGGCAATATAATGCCAAGGCTTATGGAACGACCCTGATTGCAGTCTGCATGACCAACGAGGGGTGGTTTGGCATCCATATTGGAGATGGAAAATGCGTTGAATTGCTGGAAAACGGGACGCTTTGCGAGCCTATCCCATGGGATGAAGCTTGTGAACAGAATATCACCACCAGCATCTGTGACAGTGATGCGATTGAAGAATTTCGTTATATAATTCAAAAGGATTTCCCAGCTGCAATTTTTATCGGAAGTGATGGCATTGATGACAGCTATTCCTCTGAGATGGAATTGCATGAACTGTATCGCAACATTTTCATTGTCTTTGCAGAACATAGTACAGAAATTGGTAGCAATGAAGTCCGTGACTACTTGCCAAAAATCACCAGACGGGGCAGCGGTGATGATGTTTCCATTGCAGGCATTATTCGCACGGATCTTTCTGAAGATTCAGTCGCTAAAATTAAGCTGTGCGGCGAAGAAATCCGGCTGAAAGCCCAATTGGAAAAAACAGAGCGCACCCATCAATCCGCCATTGAGAAGAAAAACTATATCGAAAGCAACATGGAGCGAAACCGGGCGGAACTTCAGAAACTGACGGAACGTCTGATAGAGGCTGAAGCTGGCCTAAAAGCATCGGAGGTCGCTCTTTATAAGGCGCAGGCTGAATGGAAATCGCTGCAAGCCAGACTGAACGCACTGGAACGCGATGCTGTGGGAAATGTTGCGATACAAGCTGAGGATGCAGCTGCACTTGATCCCGATGCTAATGACTTGATTTCCATTCAGGATGCGGCAAAATCGGAAGTAATGCAGGAAACTCAAGGAATTTCACATTGATTCGTCAAAAGGTCTTCGCCAGATATGGCGTGGGCCTTTTTGTGTTGTGTGTGAGGAAAGATCATGACCGAATTTGGAAGATATCTGAAACAGTGTCCAGCGGCACTCAAAGATAAAACCCGAACATTAAGTTTGCTAAAAGATGCTCTGAAGAATGACTTGCCGAAGTTTCGCGTATTGCAAGCAGCCTATGAACTTGGAATACTAGAAGCCATCCAACGCAGCAATCCGATTTCAACAGATGATAGGTTGAAAATCACGACAGGTCTTGTCAGCCAGTATGCCATGCTGGAAAACGCAGCTAAGAATGCTATTGATTATTGGCAAGACAGCGTTGATGCAGATATTCTTTATCGTGCACTTAATGATGCTGACGAGTGCAGAGAATCTCGCATAAATTCCGCTGAATCTACTGCACGACCTGCAATTCCGATAAAGCCACAACAGAATCAAGCTGAAAATCTGCTCAAGATCGAATCAATTTCGCAGGATTCTATTCGCATGGGCATTCGGCTTCAATGGAAAAAACAATCGGAAATCGAATGCTATGAAATCTGGCGGGCAAAAGAATCAGAGCAACCTGTCAAAATCAAGGAAGGTTCTTTCCCTATTCCACGGTATCAGGATTACGATGTGGAAGCTAACTGCTGCTATACTTATGCAATCCGGGGATTGAATGAATCTGGAAAAGATATTGCACATTCCGCAGATATTCAGCTGATTGCCCCAAGCAAGCCACCTGTATTTCAAATTCGAGAGTTGCAGTTTACCTTTTCTGGCCTCCAACTCAAATGGAGTATGCTTTTTGAAGCAGAAAAATATATTGTCCAGAAATACTCGGATGTCTATGGATGGACAACTCTTGCGGAGCTTCCTGTGGAGCAGACCATGTATCTGGATGCTGCCGCTCAGGGTGGAAAGACAATTAAATATAAAATCCGGTGTGTCTGTAAAAATGGCACCGCGATAGAAACCGCTGAAATTGAATTGAATTTATAAAGGAGCCAGACTACTATGAATCTAAACCTGTTGGTGTCAATTATAATTTATGCACTCATGGCGTTTTTTGTTGGATGTGGATTCTACCATATTGTCAATCTATCAAAATATCAGAAAGACTTTGCATTAGTAGGGAAAAGAATTAAAACCGATGCCCAGGCTGTTATTGATTTACAGGAGTATCTTGAAGGAACGACTAGCGAGCAAAACAAATTATTTCAGTCTGATAAATTAAACGCCAAACTTGAAGAGTATCGAGCTGCGTATCAGCGAACAAAAAGCACTAGTTTTGCGGCTCCTTTTGTCGATATTACAGATTTCTTTAACGGGGAATTCTTAGACGAATTGGGACACACCGGATTCTGTGAATTGGTTCCCGGAACTATGACTGGCCTTGGAATTTTAGGAACCTTTGTTGGCTTAGTTCTCGGTGTTGGTGGATTTGACACATCCACTACAGATGCTGTTATGGTTAGTATCACCCACCTTCTTGGTGGCATGAGTACAGCTTTTTTGACAAGTATTGTTGGTGTGCTACTATCTCTTGCGTTTTCACATATCTATAAAAAGTACGTCGACAGCACAAATCAAAGCCTTGAAGATTTTGTAACTGCATTCCATGACAAGAATCTAGATGGCTCTTCCAGTAATGCCGAAAACCAGCTTTTGGGTTACCAACAGCAGCAGACCGAGTTGATGAAAAACTTTGCTACCGTCGTTTCAGAAGCTGTCAGCACCTCTATCGCTAATACCATGCGTACCGAGCTGGTTCCGATTTTCGATGAAATGAAGTCTACTGTTAAAGAGTTCAGCGAAATTGCAAGCCAGCAGCAGAAAGATGGCCTGAATCAGGTCGTGCAGGAATTTATTCGCTGCATGAACGAATCCCTGCGTGGGCAGTTTGATGAACTGGCCGCAACGATTCAGAAAACTTGCGAATGGCAGAAGGCGTCCACCGAGCAAATGCAAAAAATTGTGGATAGCATTTGCGATACATCGAACGAAATTGAAAAAGTCAATGCCGTTTCCCATCAGACCGTTGAAGAAATGAACGGTTTTGTCACGCTCCTGAAGGAGTATCAGGAAAAACTCCATTCTGAAGCAGAACTCATTCAGCAGCAGATTGCAAACAGCAATGAAATCAGCGAACGGCAAGCCAATTATTTGGATAAATTGGTGGAAAGCGAAAGCCGTGTTGCTGATTTGGCAGACAACGTGAAAAAAGAAGCAGATGCTGCACAGCAGGCCGTTGATATGCTGTCGGACCACTGCAAAGACCAGATCAGTGGTATTGTGGATGCTGCCAAGCAAGATATGGACGCTCTGGCCGCATCTACAAAGGTTTTGACAGAGGCTAGCCATTCGCAGATGGAAACGCTGGCACAGACTGCTGAAAGCGAAATGCAGTTGCTGTCCAACACTGCCGCCCAACTGAGCGAAGAAAACCACAAACAGCTGATGGAACTGACGAAGGCATCCTCTGAGCAGATGTCCGTGATTTCTGAGGCTGCAAATAATGTGATGCAAAATAGCAAGCAGCAGATTGAGGAAGCAATCAAGGCAACACAGGCACAGTCGGATACTTTGATGCAGGCTACCAATGACTTCTCCGACTTTGTACAACAAGAGCACAAAAAATTGGTGGAAGCTGTGGATAAAGAGGTGTCTGGTCTGTCCAATTTTGCAGGTCAGACTACAAGCGAAATTCAGTCTGCGACCGCTGGCATGGAGAACGCGGCAAAGCTGCTGGATAAGAATCTGGATGATGTACTTGATCGTACCTTTACGTCGTTCGACAGCAGCCTGACCGATATTTCGCAGCACTTGAGTGGCACCATTGCCGATGTGCGCGATACTACTGAGGCCCTGCCGCATGTTATCCGTGAATCTCAGAAGCAGTATGAAGCGGTTCTCGCTAAACTGACCAGCCAGACTCAGAGTTATCTGGATGCAATGGAAAAGCTGACCGCACTAGTTGAGCAAAAGGCTCCTGTTACGGCTGATGAAGAAGGGAATCGTCAATGAGACGCTATACCAAACGAAATAAAAACGGCGAAAAGCTGAATTTCTGGCTTTCCTACTCTGACATGATGGCGGCATTGCTGCTGGTCTTTATTCTGATTCTGTCCTGTACCCTGCTGGAAACCCGCGCAACCTATGAAGCGAAGCAGGCCGAGCTGGAAGAAAAAGAACAGATTATTCTGAATCAGCAGTCGCAAATTGATACGATTGTGGGTGTTCGTGGAGATCTGATTGATGCCCTGAGCAAAGAATTCTCTGGTAACGACCTTTCCGTCAAGGTAGATGCACAGTCTGGTGCAATCACTTTTGATTCAACGCTGCTCTTTGGCTACAACGATGATAAACTTCAGGATTCCGGCAAGGCTTTTCTTGCAGAGTTTTTGCCGAAATATTTCTCGGTTCTGCTGGGCAAGGATTTTTCACCGTATGTTGCTGAAATTATCATTGAGGGACATACTGACACGGATGGCGGTTATATGTACAACCTGCAATTGTCACAGAACCGCGCGTTTGCCGTCGTGTCCTATTGTCTGGATGAAAACAACCATTTTCTTTCGGACAGCCAGTTAGAAGAATTGCGTGTTTTGCTGACCGCAAATGGACGTTCGTGGAGTGCACCTATTTACGCAACGGACGGAACAGTTGATATGCAAGCATCCCGCCGTGTGGAAATTAAGTTCCGCTTAAAGGATGAGGAAATGATGAACCAGATTGCCGAAATGCTTGAGGAAACAAAATGAAAACAAGCTATAAGCCTTCTAAACTTCCGGCTATTGCTGCGCAGGTGCGGAAAGAGCATCCCACAAGTTCTGAAATTAGAAACTATCAGTTTGATAATAGCTTCTTAGACGAAGTGCGCCAGTGGGCCAAACTGCCTAAAGAAGATGTAGACGGAGAAGCTATCACCATTCCGATTCGGAAAGTACGGCTTCTTGCCAATTATGTGCCAACAAATTCTTTGCACCTCCCACTCCTTAATTTAACAAGGATTCTATTTTTGCGCGCAAATGAAGAAATCGCACGGTCGCTCTTTATTCTCTGGCAGGATTATTTCACGAATCAAGATCTATGCTATCTCCTTTATCGTATCGTACAGGACAAGCCTGAACTGGTAAAGAAAATCGTTTCCAACACCAAACTTGAAAACGCCACTATGATGCAGTGGTTTTTCGGTAAAAATATCCCCTATGCAGTTGGCAGAGAGTGTATGCGCTTGCAAAAAATCCATCGGATTCCCTTTCCAGAAAGACTAAAATCGTTGATGATTTTTCCAGATAGCAATTTAGGCCAACAGTGTATTCAGGAATACCTTACCTTCTGTGATCGAACTGGGTATCTTGAAATTTCTGATCGAGATATGCTGCCTACTTTGAGGAAGTATGCTCCGGATTCTATAAAGCTGTTCCTAAAGAACATCTTGACAGAACTGAACGTTGAGGATTTCCAGAGATACTACCAGTGCGGTTCCTATCTCCGCAATACCTATACCAGCGATGCAGGAACGCTAAAGTATAAGAATTTCTTTTCCGGGTTTACGCCTGAACAGGAACTCAAGTATCACCGCTGGCTGAATTATATCCTAGTCAAAGACACCTTTGTTGGTTCTGATGATGACGCTCGTCTAAAGTTTTGGAGCCAGTATGTGCCGTACAGTCTGGATGTTTACAAAGTATCTATCAGTGCTTCGCTGGTTATCGAATTCGAGGCCTACTGTGTGATTGAATTTTTTGAAACTACGCAAGGTGCGCTTTATATTTACCCTAAAGACACTTTTGAACGGGAAATCAAATTCTACGTTGTGCGCCGAAATAATACTGAATTGCGGCATGAGTTGTATACCAATCTGCGCCGCTACTGTACAGAACGCATTGTGCACCGGGAAGGATGGCAGTATAAGACTAGTCGTTATCTGATGGCGCATAGTATTATTTGATGTTATTTCTAAAGGAGTTCAGTATTTATGGACTTGAAAATTGTTGTTGAGAATCATCCTGAATGCCTAACCAATCGTTCTCGGTTGGCTGCTGTTTTGCGAGACTTGTACCCGAATGAAAGACTACTGGTAAATATTGCCCTTGAGGTTTACGAATGCGGTATTGCAGACAGGCTACGTTCTATGACAAATGTGGAAGCGACACAAACACAGGCATTCTGTCATCAATTGGCAACAGAGTATGCCCTTCCAGTGCAAGTTGCACTCCAAGGCCTTGAAATGTGGGCCGATGCTTATGGCGTTTCGATGGAAAGCAAATTTATAACTGCTACACCTGCCAATAGTATAAACGTTTCGGAACAACAAAATCCTGCCATCATTTCAAATGATCCGTTTGCACATACTGGAATTGTAGAGGGCAATCCACTTGAATACGAGGTGAAAGAAGTTGAGTCCGGTATAGTAGAAATTACAAGATTTCTCGGATTTGATAAGAAAGACATGATTATTCCTAACATGATTTCTGGAAATAAGGTTATTGGCATTGGTGGTCGTATGGCTTTTCATAACTGTCAAAAAGTCGAGTCACTAACGATATCTGATGGAATAGAATATATCGGAAAAGAAGCATTCAGCGATTGCGAAAAATTAAAACGAATTAAAATGAACACACACCTTAAAAACGTATGCTTTTTGGCATTTGCTGGCACACAAGTTGATAGAATTTGCTTTCCTTCGTCCCTTATATATTTAGAAAAAGCCTCTCTTGATGTTTATGGAGGACACGGGGAAAAGGGAGTAATCGTAGCATATCTTTATCCCGGAACAAAAGCTATTGCGAGTGCACGTCTTTGGAATATCCCCCTTGAAAATGCTGAAAACTGGCCAGGTTATAACTGAGCCCGTAGATTTTACTGAAACAGTCTTTATTTTGAAAGGAGCGGTGTTCTATGAAACCATCCAAACAATATTCATTTGAAATTTTGAAAATCAGAAGTGATATTGAAATGCTCAAAAATCGTAAAATTTATGAATTGCAAAAGGCTACACACTACCCAGCAGCATATACCCTTGGTGCACGTCTTGAAGAAGAACTTGATGAACTGCTTTATGCCTTGGACAATCAGTTGCCAGGGAAAGCACAAGAACTTCGTGATGCGAAAAATCGCGCTGAGCAAAATCTCCTGAATGAAAAAGAGTAAGTCTTCTTTATGAATCTTCATATTATTATTGACCAGTATCCACAATGTCTGGAGAGCCGTGCAAAGCTATCCGCCATCCTGCGCGACCTGTACCCCAGCGAACGCCGAGAAATCAATATTGTTTTGGATATATATGAACGTGGCATTGTAGATAAAATCAAACAGCTTAAAAGCATTGACGCCTTGCAGGTACAAGCTTTTTGTCGCCAACTCGAAGTCGAGTATGCACTTCCGGCCCAATATGCACTTCGTGGACTTGCTTTGTGGCTTGAAGCCTACAATGTAGCGATTCAGAAAAACGAAGTTCCTGCTAAGGATTCTCGTGTGTTGTCTGGCCCTACAAGTTTTGAATCAAATGTTTCACAAGATTCAGAAAACGCTTATCAAATCGTCAATACTGCTCCAGAATATGAGTTGAAAGTTCTTACTCTAGCAACGGCTGAGATTTCCCAATATCATGGGCATAATTCTAAAAATGTTATCATCCCTAGCACTATTGACGGAAAAAATATTGTTGGTATCGGAAAAGGTGCATTTCAGCATTGTACAACAATCGAATATCTACGAATTTCAGAAGGGATTCGCTACATTGAAGATGGTGCATTTTTTGATTGTTCAGCATTGAAGAGCTGCTTGCTCCCACAGTCCCTTGTTCGTCTTGGCTCAGAGCTTAATACACTACCAAATCCTACCGGAGTTTTTGAGCACACGGCCCTAGAACATATTATTTTGCCGGAAGCTATTCGATATATTGGAAAATGTGCATTCAGAAATTGCTCAAAATTAAAGAGTGCCTCGATTTTATCAAGTATAGAATGTTTGCCAGAGGAAGCGTTTTTAGGATGTGAGCGGCTTACTACAATTGAATTGTCCAATACCGTTAAGATTATTTCCAATCGAGCATTTGCGTTCTGTGAAAGCTTGCAAAGAATTGCATTACCACCAAATGTAAAAAGCCTTGGTGAAATGACTTTTCTTGGATGCACTTCACTCAATATGATTCGATTGAATGTTGGATTAACAAGCATTCGCCAAGGGGCTTTTTTAAGCTGTACGAGCCTAAAGGAAATCCATATTCCATCAACAGTAACTCTGTTTGGAGAACATCTTTTTGAATACGTTCCAATTCACAAAGCAAATGGGAATGCAGTGATTTATAGGAGCAGGCGGCAAAACCTCAATCTGTTGATTTACTGCGCCTTGGGTTCCCATGCACTTGAATATGCGCAAAGGAATAATATTGAATTTCGAGTAGAAAGACATTAGTCCTAGCGTTATTCTCGAATGAAAGTACGCACATCAGGGAACACTTATATCAACTTTCCGGAAAGGGTGTGATTTTATGGTTGACCGTATTGTCAAGGAGATTAACATCTGCTTGGAAAATGACTGCTACATTTCAGCATTGGGAATGGCATTGACCCTGCCGGATATTTGTGGAAAAGCTAAATATCCCCAATGGAAAAAGCAGAATGTTGGGCTGCGGTATAAGAAATGGTACGATGAGTATATTGGATTCCGTGAAATTCCAAGTGGACCACATAGTGAAGATTTCTCGTATTTAAGTGGTGAGGTTGTTTACAGTCTGAGAAATTGCTTGCTGCATCAAGGAACTCCCAATATCGACAATAACAAAATCACAGAAAAGCGTTGCAAGATGGATTACTTTATTCTTGTGATTAACAAGGATGAACATACAATTTCATCTGAGTTCGCGTTAAACCACGATGGTGCTCGTTCGGATTGTGGAATGAAGGTGGACCTTTATAGCCTTTGCGGAAAATTAACGCGTGCAGCTTCCGATTATTATCACAGTAATAAAGAACTCTTCGATTTTTTCCAGTATCAGTTAATACAATAATACGAGCTCACACAATAGCGGCAAAGTTTCATTGCGAACTTTGCCGTTTTTCTTTTTGCCCAAATTTGTGAAATTTTCAAAACTGTATTCCAAAACGGCTCTGCGGATTCCTATTAGTATAGGGGCTTTCAAAATTTTTGTAAAACAGCTTTCCTCTGTTTCTATAAGTAGGAAAATGAACAAAATCTATATTCTAAAATTAGGCGGTTCGACAAAATTTGAAAATCTGTATGCCAAACACCCATTTTAGAATGTTATAGGTGTAGAGGACTTTGAAAAAAGTGAAAATTTCCCGAATTTTCATAAGACCCCGTTTAAAAATACCCCTTTAAGTTTGTATAGGGTATAGGGACTACTTTTCAAAAAACAGCCCTACCGGTATTTTTGAAAGCCCTCAACTTCTTACAAGACAACATTGTACTTTGACAACAGCATGATCGGCTGCAAGCCACTATGCTTTTTCGGGGAAGTGCCGCCACGACACGAGCGCACCAAGAAGAAGCCATACGCCGGAGGAGATCGGGCAGGAACAGCTTGCGGGCAGACCGACACCGAAGAAGAACTGGGCAAGCTGGCAGAGAGGACTTCACAAGTCTTGTCTGTCAGGTTGTTCGGCGCAAGAGTGCAGAGATCGCAGATCTTTGCGCGGGTCAAGGGCGGCAGCCTTGCCCAGTGGATGTGATGCCCTGCGTCATATCCTACTGGGTATTATCTGGCGCATAGCAGGCGGCAGATTTGCAGCTCCGCTGCACCGCGTTGCCCCTACCCCGCGCACGGCGCTCTCTGCGTGACCCCAGAAAGGAGAGATGGTCGCTGAAACTGACCCGACACAATGGCCGCGCCGGAAAGCACGGCACTTATAACCCAAAGCACAATGACCGCAGTTTTGAAATTGCCAACAGCGAGCATATCGACCCGGAACGTGTCCAGCAAAACATTTATTGGGATTGTTATAACGGCATCCGCTCTGCTCTGCAGCCCAAGAGTGAGGAAAGTCTGGCCGACACTTTTGAAGAAGTCGAAAAGCTCTACTACAAACTCCATTACACCAACTTCACCGAAAGACAGAATGAACGCAACGCCAAAATCCGGCACACCGAGCGAAACCGTTCCACCGAAGATTTGCTCGCCAGCAAGAAAACCTGCCCCGAAGAAAGCATCTATCAGCTTGGAACGCTGGAGAGCCACGCTTCGCCCAAAGAACTTTTTCAAATCGCCACAGAATTTATGGATGAGTTCCATGAGCGTTTCGGCAAACACGTTCACATTCTGGATTGGGCCTTGCATCTGGATGAGGGGACTCCGCACATCCACGAACGCCATGTGTTTGACTGTGAAAATAAGTATGGCGAGATTGCTCCGCAGCAGGAAAAGGCATTGGAAGCACTGGGTTTTGAACTGCCAAAACCAGACAAGCCCCTTGGACGCTACAACAATCGTAAGATCACATTTGATGCAGCCTGCCGCACGATGCTATTCGAGATTGCCAAACGCCACGGCTTGGAACTGGACGAAGTGCCGGAATACGGCGGACGGGCTTATCTGGAAAAGCGGGACTATATCATGGCAAAGCAAAAAGAACAACTTGCTCAACAGGAAAAAGCCGTACAGGAACAGACCGCTCAGCTTGAAAATTTGAAACAAGAGAATGAGAAAGCACATCATCAGCAGGTTCGCCGTACAACCTATCAGTCCCTAACACTTTTGAGCAACGTTAGAATTGACAAAAGAAGGGTAAATGATGATGGTTTACGGCTATTGCAGAATCAGTACCAAACAGCAGAGCATTGAACGGCAAGTGCGGAACATCCTTGCAGAGTACCCCAAAGCAAAGCTCTACAAGGAAGCATTCACCGGAACAAAGCTGGACAGGCCAGAGTTTAAGAAACTTTTGGATTCTGCAAAGAAAGCCCGGAACAAAGGCGAAGATGTTACCATTGTGTTCGACAGTGTATCGAGAATGAGCCGTAACGCCGATGATGGTTACAAGCAGTATCAAGAGCTGTATAACATGGGAATTGAGCTTGTGTTCTTAAAAGAACCGTATATCAACACGGCAACGTATCGAAGCAGCGTAAAGCAGCAGGAAGATGCAGCACAGGCATCAGCACAGGCCAACAAGTGCAGCGATGAGGACACAGCGGCCTTTGTCGGCGGTTTAATGACCCTTCTGAACAACTATATCAACAGCCTTACTCGAAAGCAGATTAAACAAGCCTTTGAGCAGTCACAGAAGGAAGTAGACGACCTTCACGAACGTACCAGAGAGGGCATTCAGACGGCCAGACTTGCCGGAAAGCAGATTGGACAGCGAGAGGGCGCAAAGCTCACTGTGAAAAAAGCAGCCCCCGCAAAAGCTGCTATCTTGAAGCACTGCGCAGATTTTGGTGGTACACTCAGCGACAAAGAGTGTATGCAGCTGGCAGGGGTTTCCCGCAATACCTACTTCAAGTACAAGCGTGAATTGAAAGAACAGCAGTAAGCCATAGCACCCGAAAGGGTGCTTTTTTGATGCTCAAAAATCTTACTATCTGAATTTCCAAATTTTGCGTTTTGATTTTTTGGAAATGACCCCATAGCCGCTATGGAAATCTGTATCAAAAAAGCGAATAGCGATATACCATTGTTTGACATTATCCCATATCGTGCTGTTTTGGTGGAAATATGTACCAGAGCAACAAGAGCCAGACAATGCAGGGCTTTTCTTTGTTAGATTAGGCAAAGAAGTGTTTTGACATCTTCAACAAGATACATATTCAACGTTCACAAAACACGAAAACACAGAACGATAAACGATATAGCACCGATTGGGAATCTAACAAAAAGGGAATAAAAGTAAAATTTCATCCCCTATATCTTGAAAGCCGCAAAGCAACAAAAAGCCGCTGCATGGGCTTTCAACCTCATGCAGCGGCTTTTGTATTCCTTAAAGTTAATAATATTACTGATATGAAAAGATGCTCAACAGCCCGTTTTCCTTTAGTGTGCTGACAGGAACAATCCGCATTCTCTTTTGGCATCTGTCAGTATAAGAGTAGAACTTCACAAACTTAAAGCAGTTTTCCAAAGAAATCTCATTTTCTTTCAGCTTGCGAAAATGCACCATGTACAAGTTCTTATCAGCAGGACTTACAAAAATCAAGAAGTCGCATTGTGAATAATGATAGTAGCCCTCTCGTGTTTCGGTTTGTCCTGTTTCCTTATCCTTTAGATAGAACGCATCTTCAAAGGCAATGTTCTGTGTTTTAGCTAACCGGGTATCTAGCTTGACTTCAATCTTGCTTGTGCGTCCGTCTTTCTGCACAATAAAGTCAATGTCATTTTGGTAATTATCCTGTTCTTCACTCACATCCTGCACAGTATAGCCCCGGCCTGTCAGATAGTCCTTTACAATCTGTTCAGCCTGTTTTCCTTCCTTGTTCTTTAGTACAAAGTAACTGCTGTGCATCTGGCTTACCTCCGCTTTGCTGTCTTTGTAATAGCAGTACGCCGCTTTTTCTGCAATCCATCCAGTGCAGCGTGACTATCAAATCCTTCTCGCAGGTCGTTTGAATACAGGTTAGCATAATGCTGTGTCATGGTCAAGGTGCTGTGTCCTAACACCTTTTGCAGCTTAAATACATTGCCGCCAGACATACACCAGTTCTTTACAAAGGAGTGCCGCAACAGGTGAACACTGGTCTTTTCAACGCCACGGCTGCGATTGTAGCGGGCTTGACTATGTTTCAGTGCGTTTGTGGATAGCTGCTCGGCATAGAAAGAAGGGAACAAATACGCTGTTTCGTCTGCATCCTGCCGCCAAAGGGAAATGTATTTCTTTAGGCAGCTTGCCAGAGCTTCCGACATGGGCAGCAGTTGAACGTGTTTATTCTTTAGATGTCGAAATGTAATCGTTCGGTCATCAAAAGATATATCCTGCATCTGCATTTCACAGACTGTTGCTTCTCGTGCTGCTGTTCCCAAAATAAAGTTGATGATAGCCCAACTGCGCCAGATAACAAAGCTGTCCTCACGTTTCGGCGGCTGAATCAGCGCACAAAGTTCTTCCTGCGTGTAAACGTCTTTGATGGTTTCTTGTGCCTTTACCATCTTGATTTTGAACGGTGCTATTTCGTCCTGCTCCATGCACCAGTAAAGGAACACTTTCACCGAACGGATATAATGGTTGACGCTGTTTGTGGTCATTCCGCTATCCGTCAAGTGGATAACATACCGCTTGAATCCTGCCTCATTCACGGCTAACTGCTCGTCTGAAAGGAACTTCAAGAACCGTGAAATATCATACCGATAGCCGTTCAACGTGGCTTCTGCCGTGCCAGAATACTTCTTATCGTCCAAAAAATCTTGCTTTAGATTATCAAACCGGGCTGCACTTTTCTGAATCTTCTTCATTTTTGTACCTCTGACCTCTAAAATTTTTGAAAAAATCATAGGTACAAGCCCCAAAAGCCCTTATAAAACAAAAAAGACGACAAACCGTTTCTTTCAACGATTTATCGTCCTTTTGGTGCGCTCGAGGGAACTCGAATCCCTGGCCCTCTGATTAAAAGTCAGATGCTCTACCGGCTGAGCTACGAGCGCATATTCTGCAACAATACAATACTGCCGAATAATATTACCATAAATGCCGATAAAATGCAAGTGCCCGGCCGAAAATTCTTGCGTTGCACTTATGAAGTCCCCCGCTGGGACTTTAAGCGACCGAACGGTCTCGCCGCAGGCGAGATGGAGGGATTTTATCCCGACAAGTTCCTCTTTACAAAACCGGACAGAATCGTTACAATCAAAGCAAATCCGATTTGGTCTCTTTTCCGGGCAGGCAGTGCCTGGCCCCGCCGCGATTCTTTCCCCCTGCAGGAGGTACTTTCTATGAAAAAAATCACTCGCCGTTCCGTTCTTCGTCTGTCCGGGCTGGCGGCCGCTTCGCTGGCGCTGACCAGCTGCCGGGCCGCCGGTTCTGCCGCCGTTGGCAGCCGCTTTTCCGACTGGCTGCGGCAGAAGCTCGCCAACAGCTCTTCCTCTGCATCCTCGGAGGCGGCAGCCTCCGGCGAGGCAGCGGCTTCCAGTGAGGCCGCCGCATCTTCCGCAGCAGCGGAGGAACCGGCCGCGGCCAGCAGCTGGCTGCCTGCCTACGACGCCGACCCGCTGACCGGCGAGGCCAACCGCAGCAGCGGCCGCATCGTGGGCGTGATGGTCAACAACATCAGCTATTCCGAGCGGCAGAACGCCCGCCCTCAGCGGGGCCTTTCTTCTGCTGACCTGCTCATCGAGAGCAAGGTGGAGGGCGGCATCACTCGCTTCTGTGCCGTGTACCGCGACACCGACAGCATCCCCGAGGTGGGGCCCATGCGCTCCGGCCGGGACCAGTTCCTGCAGCTGCTGATGCCCTGGCAGGCGCTGTACTACCACGACGGTGAAAGCGCCCCCTGCACCAAGTTCATCAGCGTCTACAACTACTCCGGTCTGAACATCGGCGGCAAGAGCTACTTCAACACGCCCACCCATCCCCATGTGGCCCACCGGGACAGCCGCGGCCGCAACGTTGCCTACGAACACACCGAGTTCACCTCCGGCAAGGAGATCCGGCAGGCCGCCGCCAATGCCGGCATCGGCCTGAGCCACGATTACGACACCACCTTCTTCCGCTTTGCGGACTACCGCACCGGGGCCGAGAATACCATGCGCGGCACCGCTTCCGGCCGGACGATACGCATCGTGCACTCCGACAACTACAAGACCAGCTTCAGCTACAGTGCACTGAGCCGCACCTACAAAATGCAGATGTACAGCCACGCCGCCGGCGGATTCGAGAACACCGTGGACGAACTGAACGGCAAGCAGCTGAGCTTCGACAACCTGCTCGTCTGCTTTGCCCCCATCGCCGCCTACCCCGGCGACTCCGGCGACGTACAGCAGGTGAGTTACATTTCCGGCGGCGAAGCCTACTTCTTCAGCCGGGGCGGGGTACAGGTGGGCCGCTGGGAGAAGGCCTCCCCGGAGCATCCGCTGAAGGTCTACGATGACGCCGGGGCCGAGCTGCTCTTCAACCGCGGCAAGACCTACCTTGCCATTGTGGACGACGATGAGTGGTCCAATTTCAGCTATCAGTAAACGAGGGGAACGCCATGAAACGCATCTGGATCCAGCGCATCGGTGCGGCTGTGCTGTGCGCTGTGCTGCTGGCCGGCTGCATGCCGGGCGGCCCGGCAGCTGACAGCACGGCTTCTGCTGACCCCCTGACCGGGCAGGAGCAGCAATACCCGGGCCAGCGTCCGGCGGCAGTGGTCATCGACAACGCCCCCGGCAGCACCACCCAGTGGGGCATCGGCAGCGCCTCTGTGGTGCTGGAGGCCGCAGCCTGTGCAGACACCGCCCCCAGCCTGTGCCTGGTCTATCCCTCCGTGTCGGCCATGCCGACGGTGGGGCCGGTCACGCTGGGGCAGGACCTGTTCTGGCGGCTGCTCAGCGGCCAGCAGGTGCTGCCCATCCAGCGCGGCTGCGACCTGTACACCCGCAATTTTCTGGACTACTGGAACCTGCGCGCGGTGGACGCGCTGGAAACAGGCCGCAACGCCTTCACCACCGGCAATACCGACTGGGCCAGCCCGCTGTGGTGCACCAACGGTCAGTCTGTGGCCAAGGTGCTGAGCAGCCTGAGCCTCTCGTCCGCGCTGTCCGAGGACCCTGCGGAATCCGCAGACAGCACGCAGGAAGGGGACACCCCCGCCGTACCCACTGTCCCGGCCCTGCTGCCTCAGCAGACCGACGGCCACCTGCCGGATGCGGACGTTGCCGACGCAGTTCAGGCGGCAGTACAGTTCCCATCCGGCAGCACCACCCGCTTTGCCTACGATACCGATACCGGCACCTACGGGATGCTGCACAATGACGGCTCCCCGCAGCTGGACGCCAACACCGGCATCCAGGCTGCCTTTGACAACCTCCTGGTGCTGTACAGTGCCTCCACCCCGCGGGACGATGGCCGCACCCTGGACTACGACCTGACCATGGGCGGCGGCCTGTGGCTCAACGGCGGCCACCTGTGGCACATCACCTGGACCCAGGGCACCGGCTCGACCTTTGCCTTTTACGACGCCGATGGCCGCCCGCTGCGCATCCTGAGCGGCCGCAGCTACATTGCATGGCTTTCCAGCCTGACCGGTGAGGAAGTCACCGTGCAAGATTCCGCCGGGAACGACCTGCTGCAGCCCTGACACACAAAAAGCTCCTCGTGCAGATGCACGGGGAGCTTTTGCGTTTATTCGGTTTTACAGGTCCACCACGCTGCCCACCTCGGCAGGGGTGGCGGGCACCATGCCCAGTTCCGCTTCGTCCGCGCCGCGCTGCACCGTGAAGGTGACGCTGCGCCCGGCGGCAAAGTCCGGGGCATAGGTGAGCTCCAGCGTCTGCCAGTCCTCCGGCACGGCGCAGAAGCAGTGCAGCAGCGCACCGCGCCCGGCGGCCAGATTCAGGGTAAAAATCGAAGCATCCGCCGCGTTCTCACCGTACAGCGGGGCGGCAAAGCTGCCGCAGCGCACCGCACGGCCGTTGCAGGCGGCCGTGACCCCGGTGCCCATGCTGTACAGGTCCTCCCGGGTGGACACCCGACGGCTCTGCAGGTAGCTTTCGCCCACCGGCAGCGCATGGCCGGACAGGTTCTCCACCGAGAGATACACCAGCACACCGCCCAGACCCGGAGCCGGAGCATAACCCAGCAGCTCCACTGCCGCCTTGCCGTCCAGCAGGGCAGGGTCGCCCGCAGCACGCAACTCGGCCGCTGCTGCGGATACACCGGTGAGCAGGGCAGCCGCAAGGCTGACCGCACCGGAGCCGGCACATTTCAGGAATGACCGGCGGGAGATGGCTTGTGACATGGGAACTTCCTCCTTGGCGAAACGAAAAAGTGGTTCCTTTATACAATAAAGGATTGTGACCGTTCTGTCAAGCGGTTGCCCCGGATTGTAACCGATTCTTTGCGTTTATTCGTAGGCCTCGTTCTCTTCGGTCTCGGCCTGGCCGCGCAGGGTGTCGGCATAGCCGAAGGGCACGATGTCGATGGCCTCCACCAGCTTGTCCCGCATCCACAGCTGCACGTCAGTCTGCACGGTGTAGCCGCAGCCGGGGTCTGCCATCCACTGCTCGGGGCGGCGGCTGGGCAGAGCACGCTGGCTGAGCATGCTCATGATCACGCCGCCGTGGGTCACACAGGCGGCCTCGGTCACGTCCATGCGGATCATATACTCAAACAGCTTGAGCAGGCTTTCGGCGCAGCGGGCGTGGAACTGCTCGGTGGGTTCAGCCCCCTCCGGCACAAAGCCGGAACCCGGGGTGATCCACTTTTTAAAGTCCTCGTCGTGCACCAGTTCCTTCACGGGCTTGTTCTCGAATTTGCCAAAGCCCGCCTCCCGCAGATCGTGCACCGTAAAGGTGTGGGCCGCGTTGGGGAACAGGATGTTGGCCGTTTCCACCGCACGCAGCATGGGCGAGGAGAACACGGTGTCCACCTGGGGGTACTCAAAGCGTTCCTTCAGTTCGGCCAGCTGGGCACGGCCCTCGTCGCACAGCGGGATGTCGGTGCCGCTGCCGATGTACAGGCCCTGCAGGTTGCCGGCGGTCACGCCGTGACGGATGAGATGAAGTTTAAAGGTTTTCATGCATAGCACCTCGTATCATGTGGGAGGGCGTCCGGGGCAGGCCAGGAGAGGATCAGCCCTCGCTGTGGTTCACCTCAACGGTGGTGGGGAACACGTTCATGTCCAGGCGGCAGTTGTCACGGATGGTAACGCTGGTCAGGGCGCTGCAATCCTTGAAGGCGCCGGTCTTGATGTAGCCCACGCTCTCCGGGATGGTGATGTCGGACAGGGCAGTGCAGCCGTTGAAGGCACCGGCCTCGATGTACTCCACGCCGTCAGCGATGTTCACGGTGGTCAGGTTGGTGCAGCCCTTGAAGGCGACGGCACCGATGCTGGTGACAGTGCCTTCCACTTCCACATTGGTGATCTGGTCGGCCTGGTCTGCCCAGGGTGCCGGGCTGTCGGAGGTAAAGTTGGTCATACGGCCGGTGCCGCTGATGGTCAGGGTGCCGTCGGCCAGGGTCCAGGTCACGTTCTCGCCGCAGGAGTTGTCGCCGGCGGCAGCAGCGGATGCAGCGGTGGAAGCGGTGCTGGAAGCAGCAGAAGATGCGCTGCTGCCGCAGCCGGTCAGGGCGATGCAGCTCACAGCCAGAACAGCGGCAGCGGCCAGGCTGCACAGACGGGTGATGGTGTTGCGTTTCATTTGGGTAATCCTCTTTCCTATTCCTATTTTTATAGCCTCCCTGCCCACCACAAAGCTGTGCGCCGGGCAAGGACAGGTGCCAAAACAGCATTATAGCACAAAACCAGGAAAGATGGAAGTTCCAATTTGGAATTTTTGCATTTTGCGCCGGGTGCCGTTTCTTTTGGCCGGAACGGGAGCCATTTTCTGGCAGAAAAGCGCGTCCTCTGCCAAAAATATTCCCGCCCGGCATCCTTGTGCCCCGGGCGTCCGCCACAAAATGTATGCTGTTATACCTGTAGTTTAACATAGATGTAGTGTACCCGGCAAGGCCTTTGACAGAAATGACGAAATTTGATGAAAAATATCGTCACTTTTCTTGCTTTACATTTCGTTTTCCGTTGTGTATAATCAACCTGCTGTAAACCAAAAATCAAGGATGTTCCCCAACCCGGGGTCATTGAGGAGTCAGAGATCATGGAATTCAATCGTATCATCAAACTGCTGCGCAAGGAGCGCGGCATCACCCAGAAGCAGGCGGCGGAAGATCTGGGTGTTTCGCAGGCCCTGCTGTCTCACTACGAAAAAGGCATCCGCGAGTGCGGGCTGGACTTTGTGGTGCGCGTGGCCGACTATTATAATGTTTCCTGCGACTATCTGCTGGGCCGCAGCGCCGAGCGCAACGGTATGATGCTCTCGGCCGAGGACCTGCCCAACCCCGACAAGATGAAGGACAACATCTACCACGGCAGCGTGCTGCCCACCATGAACAAAAAGCTGATCTCCAACAGCCTGAACGTGCTGTATGCCAAGATTGGCCAGTGCCACAGCAAGGCCCTGACCACCGAGGTGAGTGCCTACCTGATGATGGCCGTGGCCAAGATGTTCCGCCTACTGTACTCGGCCGAGCCCCACAACGCGTCCAGCATGTTCAGCATCGGTGCCCACCGCTGGCGCGGCTATTCCGACGCCGTGATGCGCATGTCCGAGGCCAATGTGGAAGCCCTGCTGGCCGGGGAGGACGTGAACGGCGGCGAAGGCGTGAAGGACCCCGCCTGCCTTGCCATGACCACCGAGAGCCTGACCCGCGAGTTCCCGCTGTACACCCCCAGCCTGCTGAATCTGGTCAAGACCAGCGAGACCCACGTCAAGGGCCTGACCCCCGAGGACTGAAATCCCGTCGTACCGGGGTGATATTCCTGTGAATTGTTTCCCCAAACTCTTGCATCTGTGCACCAAAAACGGTATAAACAGAGTAGAAGATTCTGGAAAGGACAACATTTCCACCGATCAAGAGGAGGACAATACCTATGTCGAACAAGATTTCCCGCCGTGCATTCCTGAAGTGTGCAGGTGTTTCCGCTGCAGCGGTCGGCTCTGCCAGCCTGCTGAGCGGCTGCAAGACCAATGGCAGCAACACCACCGTCAACGACGTGAAGGTGGGCGACACCGTCAAGAACTGGAACGGTCTGGGCGTGCAGCTGTCCAGCGTGTTCCACCTGACCCAGGATCCCGCACAGCCCGGCTATGAGTATCTGGGCGTGCGCGTGACCGTGCTGAACCGCAGCAAGACCGAGACCTACACCATCGGTGCACAGGGCGTGGATGCCATCAACGCCGCTTACCCCGTGCCCCCGCTGGAGAACGTGGACGCCAACTTCCAGGCCATGGCCGCTGCTACCACCGACTTTGTTGCCACCTGCGACGGTCAGGGTGCCGCCGTGAGTGCCAACATCTCGCTGTACAATTCCAACTCCCAGAGCTTTTCCGACAGCGAGACCCTGCCCCCGCAGGGCTCCGGCTACATCGTGCTGATGCTGCAGGTGCCCACCGGCTGGAAGGAGCTGCAGGTGACCTACATGCCCACCTTTGCCCCGGACAAGACCCTGACCTTTACCATGAAGGCCGCCGATGTGATCCGCGGATAATTGCATTCGATTTCGTCCATTTTGTACGATATGCCCACAGAATGTTCACAATTATTTTATAAAAAGCATTGACTTTTGCGGTCATTTCGCCTATTGTATAAGTAACTTCCATTGGCATAAACTGTATAATTTTACATTCCAGGAGGAGGAACAAAATCATGTCTACCGTTTTCTCCCGCCGCTCGTTTCTGAAATACACCGCCGTGACCGCTGTGGCTGTGGCCGGTACCAGCCTGCTGGGCGGCTGCTCTGGTTCTGGCGCAGAAACTGCGATCCAGACCACCTATCCCAGTGATAATGTCGTGCTGAAGGTAAAGTCCACCCTGGAGACTTTGGAGTATGATCCCACCGACGGCCATGCGACCTTTACGATTCATATCGTCAACGGCCGCAAGAATCCCATCGTCGTGAGCCCCAATCGTTTTGCAGTCAAGGCCTACGATAAGAACAACAACTGCATCGCAAACATCTTTGTGGGTTCTGCCCAGGGCAGCCTCAACGCCGTCCTGGCCCCTGGCGATACCAACCCCATCAGCCGCGGTAAGGAGTGCATCTGCACCGTTATTGCATCCGGTCTGCCTAAGGTGACTGTGAATACTGAGAATCCTGAGGATACCGAGTGCCCCATCGCCTCCCTGCGTATCATCTACACCCCGGATACCGAGTACAACGAGTACACCGCAAACTGGATCATCTCCCCGGATACTGCGGTTCCTGCTCTGGGCTGACCCTTACACCATATTTTGTTGATAAACGGAGGAACGTATCATGTCTTACACTTTTTCCCGGCGTGATTTTCTGAAGTATTCTGCCCTCACCGCTGTGGCTGTGGCCGGTGCCGGCCTGCTGACGGGCTGTGAGATCCAGGACCCCAACAACCCTGTTATCAAAAAGCTGGGTTACGGCACGACCCTGGGCACCACCGGCGGCCTGCTGAAGAGCGTGGACACGGAGGGCACTACCGGTGTCTTTACCTTCACGGTGAAGAACAACTCCGATGCTCCCCTTCCTATGGACCCCAACGAGAGCTTCGTAGTAAAGGTCCTGGACAAAGACGGCAACAGCAAGTGGAGCAACTATTTCAACCTGTCCATCGAGGCTGTTCCGGGGGCGGACGGCAAGGTTCCTGATATTCTCCCCCAGCTCCCGGTCCGGACTGTAGGTGAGTACAAGGTCCATGTCCCCGACTATGCCGGGCATGCTCCCAACCCTGAGGACACCCTGGAGTTCACCTACATTCCTCTCCCGGCCAAATCTCCTGAACTCCGCATGACCTGGAAGATCCTTGGTGCAGACCTCGTCAAGTCCAACGAAAGCACCGGCAAGTAATTTTCCAATCTTTACATTTCAGCCCGCACCCTTGGTGCGGGCTTTTTTGGCCCTTTTGTTGGGCAGTTCGCTGCAAAGTGCCTATCGTTTTTTAGTGATTTTGTGTCTTGTGCACAGTTCCGTTTTCCGGTACAATAAAAGAACAAGCAACGGACAAAGCGCAGCGGCAGAGCCACTTGCCGCCGCGCTGTTATATTTTGCGGCGGGTACGCCCGCCCGGCTGAAAAGGAGTGCTGTCTGTTATGATCAACATGGTCAAGCTGCCCACCAAGAAAAGTGACCTGTTCCTGCGCGTTGCCAAGGGACATTTTGCCACCAGCCACAGCCACATCAACTATTACATCGACGTCACCACCCAGAAGGCCCGCCTGTCGGAGGCCAAGGCCGTGGCCAGAGAACTGGTAAGTGCCTACCAGCACAGCACCATCGTGGACACCGTGCTCTGTCTGGACGGCACCCAGGTCATCGGCACCTGTCTGGCCAATGAGCTGACCAAGGACGGCTTTGCCAACATGAACGCCCACCAGACCATCTATGTCATCACCCCGGAGTACACCACCGGCAGCCAGATCATCCTGCGCGACAATCTGGCCCCCATGGTCAAGGGCAAGCATGTGCTCATCCTGGCCGCCTCCATCACCACCGGCTACACCGTGCAGGCCGCTGTGGAGGCCGTGAACTACTACGGCGGCATGGTGGCCGGGCTTTCGGCTATTTTTGCCACCACCCACGAGTGCCTGGGCTACCCGGTCACCTCCATCTTCGACCCCGCCAGCCTGCCGGACTACGCCAGCTATGACAGCCGTGACTGCCCCCTGTGCAAAGCAGGCCAGCACATCGACGCCTTGGTCAACAGCTTTGGCTATTCGGCGCTGTAAGGAGACCCCCAATACAAAAGCGTCTGCAGAAGCCTCTGCAGACGCTTTTTGTTTGCCCGGGGCACCGGGTCATTGTTTTTTGGGGAACACAAAGGGGTTGCAGCGGTACACCGCCACCAGATACAGCGCCATGAAGCACCACACCACCGGCTCGCAGAGGATGACCGCATCGTAGGCAAACCGGGGGATGAACACCAGCACGAACACCACCTTGCCCAGGAACTCGATGACACTGGAAAACAGCGGCAGCACCTTTTCGCCCAGGCTCTGCAGGGCATAGCGGGTGGACAGCAGCACCCCCAGCACCGCATAGAAGGGGGAAGTCCAGCGCAGATAGCGTGCGCCGTTTTCCAGCACGAGGGCCTCCGACGAGCCGGACACCATGCGCACCAGCCACTCGGCGCTCACCTGCATCAGCAGCACCGTCACCACCATGACCACCAGCGAATACAGGTAGATCTCCCGCATGCCCTTGCGGATGCGCTCCGGCTGGACTGCGCCGTAATTCTGGGAGACGAAGGTGGACGCCGCATTCGCCATGGCGATGAGCGGCATATCCGTGAAGGCAAACAGCTTGCGGGCCGCCGTGTGTCCGGCGATGGTCAGGGTGCCCAGCCCGTTGATGCCGTACTGCAAGATCACCGAACCGGCAGACACGATGCTGCTCATCAGGCCCATGGAGATGCTCTGGCTGAACAGGTCCCAGTACAGCTTGCGGCCCACGTCCAGATGCTTCCGGCCCGGGATGAGGATGCGCACCCGTGCCATGACATAGAGGATGCACAGCACCACCGACACGCCCTGTGCGATCACGGTAGCCACAGCGGCACCGGCCACGCCCATGCCCATCCCGGCAATGAACCACAGGTCCAGCACCACGTTCAGCGCCGAGCTGATCAGCAGGAACACCAGCGGCATCACACTGTTGCCGATGGCCCGCAGCAGGCCCGCGCACAGGTTGTAAGCGAACATGACGATGACGCCCAGATCAATGATGATGATGTAGCGGTAGGCATCTTCCAGAATTTCGGCGGGGGTGTCCAGCAGCTCCAGCAGGGGCCGCAGGCCGAAAAAGCCTGCCGTGGTGATGGTCAGCGACGCCACCAGTCCGATGACCAGCGACCCGGCCACCGTGCGCTTGAGCAGGTCCTCGTCCTGAGCGCCGTAGGCGCGCGCTGCCACGATGGCAAGGCCGTTGCCGATGCCAAGGCCGAAGCCCACCAGAAGCTCGTAGATGGCTCCGCAGGAGCCAATGGCAGCAAGGGCGGTGTCGCCCAGCACGTTGCCCACGATCATGGTGTCCACGGTGTTGTACAGCTGCTGGAACAGGTTGGAAATGAGAATGGGCAGCATGAACAGCACCAGACTCCTGAAGATGGGGCCGTGCATCAGGTCTACATTCATCTGGAAGAGGTTCTTCTTCCGGGACTGGGTCTGGGTCATAGGGTTCCTCCAACTTTATTTTTACCGCAAAACAAGGGGCCGCCCGGAAAGCAGTCCCTTGTTTTGTCGTTTTATGCAGTTGCTTTTTACGAAGAAGCTGCCCGCGGCGGCCCCTCTCGTGAAAAGGCAGTCAGAGCGGCCCGCAGGCCGCTCTGACCGCAAAATCAAAAACATTTTTCCGCTGAAAATTGCCAGAGCGCAAGCGGCGGCAATTCCAATCGTGCTCTTTACAGCTCCTGGGTCTCAAAGCCGTGGCCGGTGAGCACCTCCACGCTGGTAAAGCCTGCGGCCTTAATGGCGGCAGCGGCCTCGTCAAAGCCGTAGGTCAGGCTGGCAATGTCGTGGGAATCGGAGGTGATGATCACCTTGCCGCCCATCTTCTGCCACTCACCCAGCAGCCAGGGGCCAGGGTAGAAGTCCTTGCGGTAGCCGCGGTAAACGCCGCCGGTGTTCACTTCCAGCAGGCAGTCGTTGTCCTTTGCGGCCTGCAGAGCCTTGAGAGCAGCAGCCTTGTAGCGGGGCGACTCCTCGTCGAAGAACTCACCCTTGGCGTTCAGCTTCTTGATCAGGTCGATGTGGGCCAGAATATCCGGCTTGAGGGCGGCCACCTTTTCCACCTCGGCAAAGTAGGCTTCCACAGCGGCCAGCGGGTCGGCGGCGAAGTCGTCGTTGATGCAGTCCCACAGGTCCTGCGGGCGGAAGTCGATCTCGTAATACTTGCCGGTGTTCTTGCCGTACAGGTGGTGTGCGCTGCCGATCCAGTAATCGTAGCCGGTGCGCTTGTCCTCGCTGAGGATGTCCCACTCGATGCCGCACAGGATGTCCACCTTGCCCTTGTACTCGGCCTTGAGCTTGGCGATGGTGGCCTTGTACTGGGCGGTGCGGCTGGGGCTCATGCAGTATTCGCGGTCGCGCTGGGTGTAGCTATGGCCGGTGAAGCCCAGCGTGGTCAGGCCCTGCGCGCACGCAGCGCTTGCCATATCCTGCAAGGTATTTTTGCCATCGCACATGGTGGAGTGGCAATGGACACTGGACTTCTTATAATCTGCCATAATTGCTTCACTGCATCCTTTCCTGCTTGACCTTATGGTCAATGACGTGTCGTTTTTCCAGTTCACGGGTCACGTCCTCCACCGTGATGCCGGCGCTGACCATCAGCACCAGAACATGGTAGGCCAGATCACTGATCTCGTAAACGGTTTCTTCCTTGTCCTCTTTTTCGCCTGCAATGATGACCTCGGTGCACTCTTCGCCCACCTTTTTCAGGATCTTCTCCTTGCCCTTTTCAAACAGGTAGGTGGTGTAGCTGCCCTCTTTGGGGGAATCCTTGCGGCCTTTGATCAGTTCATACAGGCCCTGCCAGCTGAACTGTTTCAGCTCCGGGGAGACGTATACTTCGTTGAAGAAACAGCTCTCGGCCCCGGTGTGGCAGGCCGGGCCGGACTTGACCACTTCCACCACCAGTGCGTCCTTGTCGCAGTCGGCAGTGATGGACACCACCCGCTGCATGTTGCCGCTGGTCTCGCCCTTGCGCCAGATCTCCTGACGGCTGCGGCTCCAGAACACGGTGCGACCTTCGGCAATGGTGAGGGCCAGCGTCTCAGCGTTCATGTACGCGAGGGTAAGCACCTCTTTGGTGTAGTGATCCTGCACGATGGCAGGGATCAGGCCCTTTTCGTCAAATTTCAGTTCCATGGTCGTTTCTCCCTCCCCGGATGGGGATAGCTCTAGTTTAGCGTATTCGGCTTGCAAACGCAAGGGGTACGGCGTATTTTTACAGGCGCATTTCCACGCCATTCTCCGCCAGATATTCCTTCAGGTCCCGGATGGTCAGCAGCTTCTGGTGGAAGATGCCGGCCGCAAGGCCCGCGTCGATGCCCTTGTGGTGGAACAGCTCCAGAAAATCCTCTTTTTTTCCGGCACCGCCGCTGGCGATGATGGGCACGTCTACGCGGGCGGCCACAGCGTCCAGCATTTCCAGATCAAAGCCATTGCGCACGCCGTCGGTGTCGATGCTGTTCAGGCAGATCTCCCCGGCACCGTGGTCCACGCACCAGCGGATCCAGTCCAGCGCATCCCGGCCGGTGTCCTCGCGGCCGCCCTTGGCGAATACCCGGAACTGGCCGTTCACCCGTTTGACATCCGCCGAGAGCACCACGCACTGGTTGCCGTAGCGCCGGGCCGCCGTCGGGATCAGGTCGGGGTCGCGCAGGGCACCGGAGTTGACGCTGACCTTGTCGGCACCGCATTTCAGCACCCGGTCAAAGTCCTCCAGCGTGTTGATGCCGCCGCCCACGGTGAGCGGGATGAATACCTCGCTGGCCACCCGGGTGAGGATGTCGGTGAAGAGGGCGCGGCCCTCAAAGCTGGCGGTGATGTCGTAGAACACCAGCTCGTCGGCCCCGGCCGCATTGTACATCCGGGCCATCTCCACGGGATCGGCCACATCCCGGATGCCCTCAAAGTTCGTGCCCTTGACCACGCGCCCGCTGCGCACGTCCAGGCAGGGGATGATGCGTTTTGTGATCATATCGGTTTCCCCTCCGTTCAATCCTGTACCAGTTGTACGCAGCGTTCAAGGTCCAGTGCGCCGGTGTATAGGCTCTTGCCCAGAATAGCGGCTGCGGTGCCCATCTCTTTCAGTTCCAGCAGCTCCGCCTCGGACGAGATGCCGCCGCTGGCCGTAAAGGCCACGCCGGGCACCTCTGCTGCCAGCTGGCGGTACAGGGCCAGATTGGTGCCCTGCATGGCACCGTCGCAGGCGATATCGGTGTAGATGATGGCGGTGCACCCGGCGTCTGCCAGCCGCCTGCAGAAGTCCACGCCCGGCTCGGCGCTGACCTCTTTCCAGCCGTGGATGGCCACATAGCCGTCCTTGGCATCCACGCCCACGGCGATCCTGTCGCCGTATTTTTGCAGCATCCGGGCGGTGAAATCAAAATCCGTCACCGCCACGCTGCCTAGGATGCAGCGCCCCACGCCGAGGGAAAGATAGTTTTCAATGCGCTCCTCGGTGCGGATGCCGCCGCCCACCTCGATGTACAGCCCGCCCTGTTTGGCCAGTGCGGCAATGGTGTCGTAATTGGAAAGGGTGCCGTCCTTCGCGCCGTCCAGGTCGACGACGTGCAGGTTCCGGGCACCCGCCGCCAGGAACGCCCGTGCCTGGGCACAGGGGTCCTCACCGTATACGGTCATGCGGCTGTAGTCGCCCTGGGTCAGGCGCACCACCTTGCCGCCGCGCAGGTCAATGGCTGGAAACAGTTGCATCATATTCTCCTTATAACTCCGCAAACGCTTTCAGGATGCGCAGGCCGGTGTCGCCGCTCTTTTCCGGGTGGAACTGGGTGCCGTACACCTTGCCCGCCCGTACCGCGCCGGTGACCGGGATGGAATACTCGCTGGTCGCCAGTGTACTCTCGGTACAGTTCTTGCCGTAATAGCTGTGGACGTAATATACATACTCGCCCTCGCGGATATACTGGAACAGCGGGTCGTCTTTCACGATATGCAGTGCGTTCCAGCCGATCTGCGGCACCTTCAGGCTCTTGTCCGTCAGGTCCGGCTCCAGCGGGCACACCTCGCCTTGGATAAATCCCAGGCCCGCGTGTTCGCCGTACTCATAGCTTTTTTCAAACAGCAGCTGCATGCCCAGGCAGATGCCCAGCAGCGGCTTTTTTTCCGCCTCGGCCCGGATGACCGGCACAAGGCCGGTGGCCACCAGCTTGTCCATGGCGTCGCCAAAGGCACCCACGCCGGGCAGGATGAGCCGGTCGGCTTTGCGGATGGTATCGGGGTCGGCGGTGACCACCGTGTCCTGCCCCAGCTGTGCAAGGCTGGATTTCAGGCTGAACAGGTTGCCCACGCCGTAATCAATGATCGCGATCATACCAGCAGTCCTTTCGTGGAGGGGATCTCGTCCTTGTGGGCTTCGTCGATCTTCACCGCCGCGCTCAGCGCATGTCCGGCCCCCTTGAAGCAGGCTTCGAGGATGTGGTGAGTATTTTCGCCCGCAAATTGTACAAAGTGGACGGTGGCGGGCACGCTGCGGGCAAAGCCCAGCCAGAATTCCTTGGCGCACTCCACGTCAAAATCGCTCACCTTCTCGGTGGTGCAGTGGATGTCCCAGTTCAGGGTGCAGCGGCCGGACAGGTCCACCGCGCACAGGATCAGCGCTTCGTCCATGGGCAGGTGGAAGCTGCCGTAGCGCTGGATGCCGCGCATATCGCCCAGCGCCCGGGCAAACGCCTGCCCCAGCGCGATGCCCACATCCTCGGTGGTGTGGTGGTAGTCCACCTCCACGTCCCCGTGGCAGGTGAGTACCAGATCGAACCGGCCGTGCCGGGCAAACAGCTCCAGCATGTGGTTCAGGAAGCCGCACCCCGTGTCGATCTCGTAACGGCCGGAGCCGTCCAGATCCAGCGTCAGGTCGATCTGGGTCTCGTTGGTGTTGCGTTCCAGAGAGATCATCCGGTTTTCCATGGTTCATTCCTCCAGAATTTTGTCCAGTGTTTCCACAAGGGCCTGCATCTGCTCCGGCGTGCCGATGGTGATGCGCAGCCAGTTGGCGATGCGGGGTGCGTCAAAATGCCGCACCAGAATGCCGTTTTTCTTCAACTCTTTGTATAGTGTTCTTCCGTCTTTCCGGTCCGTACTTACAAACAGGAAGTTGGACCGGCTGTCCAGCACTGCAAAGCCGCGGGCTTCCAGCTGCTGCTTCGTCCAGCTGCGGGTGTCCACGATGGCGGCACGGGTGCGATCAAAGTAGGCCGTATCTTCCAGCGCGGCCTGCCCGGCTTTCAGGGTCAGGCGGTTGATGTTGTAGGGGTTCAGGCTGAACTTGACCCGGTTCAGGTCGGCAATGAGCTTTGCATTGCCCATGGCCAGACCCAGCCGGGCACCGGCCAGCTGGCGGGACTTGGAGAAGGTCTGCACTACCAGCAAGTTCTCGTACCGGTCGATGAGGGGCACGCAGCTCTCGCCGCCAAAGTCCACATAGGCCTCGTCCACGATGACCACGTTGTCGGGGTTGGCCTGCAGGATGCCCTCGATGGCGCTGCGCGGCAGGGCAAGGCCGGTGGGGGCGTTGGGGTTGGCGATGACGATGGTCTGGTGCAGGCCATCGTAGTCCTTCGGGTCCAGCGTGAAATCATCCTTCAGCGGGATGATGTGGCTGGGGATGTGCAGCAGCCCGCACCACACGCCGTAGCAGCCGTAGGTGATGTCGGCATAGGCCAGCGGGTGCTGTTCGTCGCAGAAGGCCCGCAGCGCAAAGAACAGGTTCTCGTCGCTGCCGTTGCCGGGCATGATCTGATCCGGCTGCAGGCCAAAATGGGCCGCCGCTGCCCGCAGCAGGTCGGCACAGGCTGGGTCGGAGTAAAGGCGGAGCTTTTCCACCTCGGCTTCACTCACCGCCGCCACCACCGCCGGGGACGGCAGATAAGGGCTTTCGTTGGTGTTCAGTTTGATGTACTGCTGATCCTGCGGTTGTTCGCCCGGCGTATAGGGGGTGACAGCGGACAGGGTGGGGGAAAGAAAACGGCTCATAATGGTTTCCTCAGGTCTATTCTGTTATGGCGAACGGCCTCGCCTCTTTTACTTCTCGTACCGGATGGTCACGCTCTTTGCGTGGGCGTGCAGGCCCTCGCGCTCCGCAAAGTCGGCAATGCGGGGAGCCACCTCGCCCAATGCCTCGCGGGTGTAGTAGAGAAAGCTGGACTTCTTGACGAAGTCGTCCACGCCCAGCGGGCTGGAGAAGCGGGCCGTGCCGCTGGTGGGCAGGGTGGGGTTGGGGCCGGCGAAGTAATCGCCCAGCGCCTCCGGCACGTTGCGGCCCAGGAAGATGCTGCCCGCGTTTTTGATCTCGTTCAGCACGCCGAAGGGGTCCTCCACGCACACTTCCAGATGCTCCGGGGCGATGATGTTGCAGGCTTCGATGGCCTTGTGCAGGTCGGTGCAGACGATGATCTTGCCGTTGTCGTCCACGCTGGCGCGGGCGATGGCGGCGCGGGGCAGCTGAGGGATCTGCACTTCCAGCTCGGCCTGCACGGCCTTGGCGAGGTCGGCGCTGTCGGTGACCAGCACGGGGCTGGCCAGCTTGTCGTGCTCGGCCTGGCTCAGCAGGTCGGCGGCCACCCAGGCGGGGTTGCAGCCGCCGTCGGCCAGCACCAGGATCTCGCTGGGGCCTGCGATCATATCAATGCCCACCTTGCCGAACACCTTGCGCTTGGCGGTAGCCACATAGATGTTGCCGGGGCCCACGATCTTGTCCACGGCAGGGATGCTCTGGGTGCCGTAGGCCAGCGCCGCCACAGCCTGTGCGCCGCCGGTCTTGAAAATTTTGGTCACGCCTGCCGTGGCGGCGGCGGCCAGAATGACCGGGTTCACCTTGCCGTCCTTCCCGGCGGGGGTGGTCATGACGATCTCGGCCACGCCCGCCACCTTGGCGGGGATCACGTCCATGAGCACGGTGGAGGGGTAAGCCGCCGTGCCGCAGGGCACATACACGCCCGCCTTTTCAATGGGGGTGTACTTCTGCCCCAGCACGATGCCGGGCTTATCGTTCATCACAAAGTTCTTGTGCACCTGCTGGCGGTGGAAGTTCTCGATGTTGGCCGCCGCCTGCCGCAGGGTCTCGAGGAAATAGGGGTCCATGCCCGCAAAGGCCTCGTCGATCTCTTCCTGTGTGACCTGCAGGTTTTCAATGACAGCCCCGTCAAATTTCAGGGCGTAGTCCTTCAGGGCCTCGTCGCCCCGGGCACGCACATCGGCAATGATGCCGTCCACCACGTCCTCCACGTTCTTCTCGGCGCGGATGTCGCGGTTCAGGATTTCTTCGGGCTTCAGCTCGTCGAAGTTGTACAGCTTGATCATTTTGCTTCCTCCTTGTTCTGCAGCTGCGCCCGCAGCTTTTCCAACATGGTGTCCATTTCAGCATGCTTGAACTGGTAGCTCGCCTTGTTGGCAATGAACCGGGCCGAGATGGGCAAAAATTCGGTGACCACCTTCAGGCCGTTCTCCCGCAGGGTGGTGCCGGTCTCCACGATATCCACAATGACATCCGACAGGCCCAAAATCGGGGCCAGCTCGATGGAACCGTTCAGCTTGATGATGTCGATGTCCCGCCCCAGTGAGGCGTAATAGGCCTTGGCGATGTTGACGAATTTGGTGGCCACCCGCACCGGGCGGCTGGGGTCGTCCTGATAATCGGCCGGGGCCGCCACGCACATGCGGCATTTGCCAAGGCCGGTGTCCAGCAGCTCGTACACGTCGGCTTCCGCCTCGGTGAGGATGTCCTTGCCCACGATGCCCACATCCGCCGCGCCGTGTTCGACGTAGATGGCCACATCGCTGGGCTTGACGAGGAAGTAGCGGATGCCGGCCGCCGGGTTCTCCACCACCAGCTTGCGGGTGGCGTTGTAGTCCTCCGGGCAGCCGTAGCCGATGCCGGCCAGCAGATTGTAGACCTTGTCGCCCAGACGGCCCTTGGGCAGGGCCACGTTCAGCATCACCTTGTCGGTGCTGTTCTTCTGCACCGGCGGCAGGGGTGCGCTCAGGCGGTCCAGCTCGTCCAGGTAGACCGCAAAGCCAATGGCACCGGCCCCGGGGGTGAACTGCTGCATCAGCAGGTCGTACCGGCCGCCCTTGAGCAGGGGGCGGGGCAGGGCTTTGAGGTAGCCTTGAAAAACAAGGCCGTTGTAGTATTCCATCTCACCGGCCAGGGTCAGATCCAGCCGGATGGCACCACCCGCCTGTTCCAGCGGCCCGGCCAGCCCCTGCAACTCTGCCACCGCGGCCCGCATGGCGTCGTTGCGGCACAGGGCTTCGGCACGGGGCAGGGTGTCGGCGTAGCTGCCGCAGAGGGTCAGCACCCGGCACAGGGTGTCGGCGGCGTCCTCGTCCAGCCCGGCGGCGAGGGCAGCGGCCCGCAGCTCGTGGGCGTTTTTCTGGCCCAGCTTGCGCAGCAGGCCCGCGCGGGCGTCCTCCGGCACCTGCAAAGCATCAAGCAGGCCGAACAGATAGCCCATGTGGCTCACTTCCAGCACCCAGTCGGTGCCCAGCTGCCCCAGCGACTGCGCCGCAAGACACACGGCCTGCTGCACTTCCGCTTCGCCCACACCGCCCAGAAATTCCAGACCCATCTGGCCGATCTCCTTGAAGGTGTGGCTCTCTGCCGAGGGGCGGTAGACGTTTTCGTGGTAGTAGTAGCGCAGCGTCTCGCCGGGGGCGGGCTGCGCCGTTTTGGCAATGGAGAGGGTCACGTCCGGCTTGAGAGCCAGCAGACGGCCGTCCAGGTCGGTGAAGGTGATGACCTGTTCCGACGAAAGAAAGCTGCGGTTGGCCTGATACAGGCTGTACTCCTCAAACCGGCCCATGTGGTACTTGCGGCACCCTGCGGCCTCGTACAGCGCCCGCAGGGCAAAGGAGGCACGCTCCTTGGGCTGCAGCGTCGAAAGATCAAATTCCATGTTGGATCCCCCCTGTTCTTCTTACACCATCCTGCACCGGTCCTCCCGGCCGGTGGGTGCGGCACCTTCCGCACACAATGGGCACACCCGGGTGTGTTCTGTCTTTATTTTACTTTATCTCGGTAAAGTTGTAAAGCAGGAAAGTGACAGTGTTTGCAGCTCCATCTTACATTTTTTCGGTGCGTTTGTACAGAAAGGCGAAAATGTTTCACCGCCGGGCCGCAAGAGTTGACGGCGGGCGAACACAAAAAAGCCACCCGCAGTCTCCTGCGGATGGCTCAGTCAGCACATCTTAACCCAGCAGCTCCAGCACACCAGCCTTGGGGCGGGCACCCACGGCCTGACGCACCAGCTTGCCCTGCTCGAACACCAGCAGGGTGGGGATGCTCATCACCCCGAACTGTGCCGCCAGGTCCGGCTGCTCGTCCACATTCACCTTGCCCACCTTGACGTCGGTGCGCTCTTCGGCCACCTCATCCACGATGGGGCTGAGCATGCGGCAGGGGCCGCACCAGCTGGCCCAGAAGTCCAGCAGCACCGGCTTGTCGCTGTGCAACACTTCCTGCGCAAAGTTTTCGGTCGTAATGGTCACAACTGCCATATTTTATCCCTCCGTAAAAGGTGTTTGTTTTTTCTGACAGCATCAGTATACCCCGGATGCCGCATGTTTTTCCGTGACCGGGTCACATAAAAAACGCGCCGCCGGGCACTCAGGCACGGCAGCGCGCTGCAAAATCGGTTTTACTTGTTCAGCATCTCATGTGCGGTCTTGCAGATGGTGGCAGCATCCAGGCCGTACTTTGCCAGCAGGTCCCATGCGGGGCCGGAGCAGCCGAACACATCCTGCACGCCCACGCGGCGCACGGGGGTGGGCAGCTTCTCGGACAGGACGGCGCACACGGCTTCGCCCAGACCGCCGATGACGTTATGCTCCTCGGCGGTGATCACCTTGCCGCACTCTTTGGCCGCCTTCAGGACGATCTCCTCGTCCAGCGGCTTGATGGTGTGGATGTTGATGACGCGGGCATGGATGCCCTCGGCGGCCAGCTGCTCGGCAGCGATGCGGGCCTCGTTGACCATCAGGCCGGTGGCGATGATGGCAATGTCATTGCCTTCGGTGATCTGCTCGCCCTTGCCGATCTCAAAGTGGTAGTTGTCGGCATCGTGGAACACAGGCACCGCCAGACGGCCGAAGCGCAGGTAGACCGGGCCTTCCATGGCGTAGGCGGCACGCACAGCGGCGCGGGCCTCCACGTCATCGGCGGGGCAGATGACGGTCATGCCGGGGATGCTGCGCATGAGGGCAAAGTCCTCGCAGCACTGATGGGATGCACCGTCCTCACCCACCGAGATGCCGCCGTGGGTGGCACCGATCTTCACGTTCAGGTGGGGGTAGCCGATGGAGTTGCGCACCTGTTCAAAGGCACGGCCGGCGGCAAACATGGCAAAGCTGGAAACAAAGGGCACATAGCCCATGGTGGACAGGCCGGCGGCCACGCCCATCATGTTGCCCTCGGCAATGCCGCAGTCAAAGTGGCGGTCCGGGTAAGCCTTGCGGAACATGCCGGTCTTGGTGGCGGCAGCCAGGTCAGCGTCCAGCACCACCAGGTCGTCGTGGCCCTCAGCGGCCAGCTCTTTCAGGGTGTTGCCGTAGCTTTCACGGGTAGCGATCTTTTTCACGTCTGCCATCTTACTTCTCCTCCTGTTCCAGCGCGGCGTAGGCGGCGTTCAGTTCTTCCATAGCGACCTTGTATTCGTCGTCGTTGGGGCCCTTGCCGTGCCAGTCCACGGAGTTGGTCATAAAGGAAACGCCCTTGCCCTTGGTGGTGTCCATGATGATGCAGGTGGGCTTGTCGTTCTCAGCATGGAAAGCCTGGATGGCGGCCTCGATCTGGTCATAGTCGTGACCATTGATGGTCCGCACGTTGAAGTTGAAGGCCTTCATCTTCTCTTCCAGCGGCTCGCTGCTCATGACCGTCTCGGTGGAGCCGTCGATCTGCAGGCGGTTGCGGTCCAGGAACACGCACAGGTTGCTCAGGCCGTAGTGGGCTGCAAACATAAAGGCCTCCCAGCACTCGCCCTCTTCCACCTCGCCGTCACCCACGATGGCAAACACGTTGATGGGCTTGCCTGCGTGCTTGGCACCCAGTGCCATGCCGCAGGCTGCAGAGATGCCCTGGCCCAGACTGCCGGTGGACATGTCCACACCCGGCGTCTCGTTCATGTTGGGGTGGCCCTGCAGGTAGCTGCCGATCTTGCGCAGGGTCTTGAGGTCCTCCACCGGGAAGTAGCCGCGCTCTGCCAGAGCAGCGTACAGTGCCGGAGCGGCATGGCCCTTGGACAGCACCAGACGGTCGCGGTCGGCCTTCTTCGGATCCTTCGGGTCGATGTTCATTTCCACGAAATAGAGGTAGCTCAGCAGCTCGGCGATGTCCAGACTGCCGCCCGGATGACCGCACTTTGCGCTGTGCGTGCCCTCGATCACGCCCATGCGGATGTGACAGGCGTGCTTTGCCAGGGTAAGTTTTTCTGCATTTGTCATGATGGTCCTCCCGTATGAACCTCAGATTTGCAAGCGTTCCAAAAAAGCCGTTTTACGCCCTGCCGGGCAGGTGTGTCCCAGCAGCGCACTCTTTTTCAAGTTTATATTAGCTATTCTATGCAAAAAGGTCAAGTTCCTTCATGCAAAATGTACATACACGGGGAAATTTTGCCCGAAAAGTTCCGCTTTTTGGTCAATTTGCGGGTCGTTTGCCGCATCTTGACAGCCGCCGGGGCATTTGCTATAATTTTGTCAAAATCCGGCACGGAGCCGGGTGTGCGGGCAGAAGCCCGTTTTCTCCATACAGGAGAGCTTTTTATCCAGAGCATTTTTTCAAAAGACGCCACGAAGGGGTCTGTTTCCGGTCGGAAGGCCGGGAGCAGGCCCCTTTTTTGTGCAAAGGAGGACTTTTTCATGAACACCAAGACTGTTTCGCCCGCCCGCCGCATCGTGCTGGCGGCATTGTTCCTTGCGCTGGCCTTCCTGCTGCCCATGGTCACCGGCCATGTGCCGCAGGTGGGCAACATGCTGTGCCCCATGCATTTTCCCATCCTGCTGTGCGGCTTTGTGCTGGGCGACCCCTGGGGGCTGGCCGTGGGCTTTGTGGCTCCGCTGCTGCGCTCGGTGCTGTTCGGCATGCCGCCGATGTTTCCCATCGCCGTCTCCATGGCCTTTGAGCTGGCCGCCTACGGCCTTGTGTCCGGCCTTGTCTGGCGCAGAGTGAAGCACACCCTGCCCATGATGTATGCCGCTCTCGTCACCGCCATGGTGGCGGGGCGTCTGGTGTGGGGTGCTGTGCGCTTTGTGCTGGCAGGCCTGACCGGCAGCAGCTTCCCGTTCAGCGCGTTTCTGTCCGGTGCCTTGCTCACCGCCGTGCCGGGCATCCTGGCCCAGCTGGTGCTGATCCCCCTGATCCTCACGGCCCTGCAAAAGGCAGGGTTTATGGACTAAGGCACCCCCACTGCAAAAAAGAAGCCCCTGCACCGTCTCGTGCAAGGGCTTCTTGATTTTTATAGGGGAGGGGCTCAGGCGTGGAGGAACTCCGGCAGGGGCTTGCCCTGCTTGAGCCACTGGTGATACTCGGCGGTGGCGGCAAACTCCACGTCACCGGCAGAGTTCAGGGCCGTCTCCACAGAGTCCTGCACCACGCCGATGATGAAGCCGACACCTACCATCTGCATGGCAACATCGTTGGAGATGCCGAACAGGGAGCAGGCCATGGGGATCAGCAGCAGGGAGCCGCCGGCCACGCCGGAAGCACCGCAGGCACCCAGAGCGCTCATGGCGCTCAGCACGATGGCGGCCGGCAGGGACACCTGAATGCCCAGCGTGTTGGCGGCGGCCAGCGTCATGATGGTGATGGTGATGGCGGCACCGTCCATGTTGATGGTGGCGCCCAGCGGGATGGACACGGAATACATGTCCTTATCCAGCCCCAGCTTCTCACACAGGGCCATATTCACGGGGATGTTGGCGGCGGAGCTGCGGGTGAAGAAGGCGGTGAGGCCGGACTCCTTCAGGCAGCGGAACACCAGCGGGTACGGGTTGCAGTGCAGGTAGATGAACATGATGAACGGCGAAACGATGAGGGCCATGAACAGCATGGTGCCCACCAGCAGGGCCAGCAGCTTGCCGTACTGGGTAAAGATGGCCAGGCCGTTGCCGGAAACATTGGTGTACACCAGACCCATGATGCCGAAGGGTGCCAGATTGATGATCCAGCGCACGATCTGGGACACCGCATCGGCGGTGTTGGCCATAAAGATCTTGGTGCTCTCAGAGCCGATGCCCTTCATGGCAATGCCGAACATGCAGGCCCAGAACAGGATGCCGATGTAGTTGCCGTTCATGATGGCCGCCACGGGGTTGGCCACAAAGTTGGTGAGCAGGGTGCTCAGCACTTCGCCCAGACCCTGGGGCACCACGTCGGACTGGGCGGCATCGGCCAGCACGACGGTCACCGGGAACAGGAAGCTGGTCATCACCGCAATGGCAGCGGCCAGAAAGGTGGTGAGCATGTACAGCCAGATCACCGTGCCAAAGCGGCGGTCCAGCCTGGAAGAACCCTGTGCCAGGGCGCTTGCCACGATCACGAACACCAGCACCGGGGCAATGCCCTTCAATGCGCCGACGAACAGGTTGCCGAACTCAGCCACCCAACCGGCACCCGGGACCACCAGTGCCAGCACCACGCCGACTGCCAGGCCGACGAGGATGCGCAGGATCAGACTGATGCCGTTGTATTTTGCAACAGCAGCTTTCAGGGTCTTCATAATATGATAACACTCCTCTTTATGCTGTACGCCTCATGCGTACAGTTTTCTGTCTCTTACTCAAGAACAAGTGTCATTATAGCACAGACGGCCCAAAAGAGGAAGTATTTCCAGGCATTTTTCTCTCTCGTTTGCCAATTTTTGTGAACTTTTATTTTTTCGCCCTGAAAACTGTATTTGTATAAAATACAGTTTTGCAGTTTTGACGACAAAAAAAGCACCCCCTGCCCCGGGGCCGGGCCCTCGGGGCAAAGGGTGCTATGTTGTGTTTTTGGCTCAGCTGTGCTGCTGGGTCAGGGCCAGCTTCTGGTAGGCTATGCGGGGCGTTCCGTCCGCCACATGGATGATGCCGCAGCGCGTAAAGCCGTTCTTTTCCAGCAGATGCTGCATGATCTGGTTGTCGGCATGGGTGTCCGCCCGCAGACTCTGGCAATGCTCCAGACACCACTCGATGACCGCCGAAGCCACCCCCTTGCTCTTGCCGGAGGAGGCCAGCCGGTGGATGGTGCCATAGGGCAGGGTATCGTTTAGCCATGCTCCGTCCTCGATCACCTGATAGGTGGGGTCCACCCCCAGAATGAAAGCGAACACGCCCAGCAGCTGGCCGTTGACCACATACACGAACAGCCGGTTGGAGTCGATGTCCTCCTCCAGAAGCTCCTGCGGGGGAAAGTTGTCGCCCCACTGGGTGGGGTTGCCCGAAGCCGCCATGGCTTCCCGCGCATGGGCATAGATCTGCAGGATCTGCGGCAGATCTCCTCTCACTGCTCCACGAAACATCTGTTTACACCCTCTCATCCTGCCGCATATTCTCCGCAAGGAAGGCGCGGCACAGCTTTGTTGCACTTGTTATTATACTACATCCTGCCAGAAAACACCAGTTTTTTGTGCATCGGCACAACTGCAAAAAAGCAGGGCACCGTGCGTCTCACATCGGTGCCCTGCTCAGGGGGAAAAGTGATTCTCTTGCTTGGAATGCTCAGGCCGTGGTCCGGCTGCGGACTGCACGCACCTGACGGTACTCACGGGGGCTCAGGCCGTAGCGCTCGTGGAACAGACGATAAAAATAGCTGGTGTTCTCGTAACCCACCTGGGCAATGATCTGCTGGATGTTCAGATCGCTGCGGCGCAGCAGGCGGGCCGCCGTCTCCATGCGGTGCCTCTGCAGCAGCTCCTTGTAGGTCTTGCCGGTCTGCGCACGCACGCACTCGCTGACGTATGCCAGCGAAACGCCATAGGCCCGCGCCACGTTGGACAGGCTGGCCTCGCGGTAATTCTGGGTGATCTCCTGCAGAGCCGCCCGCACCAGCGCGTCGCGGCTGACGGCTTCCGTGCGGCTCTCCAGCATCTCGTTCTTGGTCTGCATCATCTGGATCTCCTCTGTAACGGTGCGGCGGGCGGGGACTGGGGGAAGCCGGACACCCGCCGCACGGGAACTGCAGGTCTTGCTTGAAGGCCCTTACACTTCGTATACGAAACACGGTCCCGGAAGATTGCACGAAATGATAAAAATTTTTGAATTATTTTTCCCAGCAAAAAGGGCCGCCTGTGCACGAACTGCACAGCGCGGCCCATCTGGAAGAAAATGAGGAAAATCGCTTGATCAAAACATGCTCTCGTCCTTATAACGGCCGGTGCGCACGAACTGCACCCACTCGGCCACGTTCACCGCGTGGTCGCCGATGCGTTCCAGATATTTGATCACCATCAGCAGGTCCAGCGCAGCGTCCACCTTAGCGGGGTCGGCTGCGATCTCCTGCGCGAGGGTGTGCTTGATGGCATTGAAGTCAAAGTCCACGGCGTCGTCGGCCGCAATGACCTTGCGGGCGGCCAGCTCGTCCTCCGCGGTCAGTGCCGCCATGGCGTCCTGGATCATCTGGTATGCCTTGCGGCCCATGGCAATGGCCTGGCTCACCGCCGGGTCGCCCTCCTTGCGCACGGTGACCAGATGCGGGATGATCTCGGCAATATCCGAGGCATGGTCGCCGATGCGCTCAATGTCGGTGACCACCTTCATGGCGGTGGAGATGCGGCGCAGGTCACCGGCCACCGGCTGCTGGCGCAGCAGCAGGGTCATGCAGCGGTGCTCGATGTCCCGCTCCATGTTGTTGATGCGGCTGTCGCCCTTCACGATCTTCTGGGCGGCTTCGGCATCGGCGGTGCACAGTGCTTCCAGAGCGGCCTCCACGGCCTCGGCAGAGTTGCTGCCCATTTCCACCAGCGCCGCCTTGAGGGCTTCCAGATCGGTGTCGTACTGTTTGCGGATGCTCATTGGTTTTCCCTCCTCGATTTAACCGAACCGACCGGAGATGTAATCCTCGGTGCGCTTGTCCTGCGGGGCGCTGAAGATCTGGTTGGTGGGGCCCACCTCCACCAGCTCGCCCAGCAGGAAGAAGGCCGTGCGGTCGCTGATACGGGCAGCCTGCTGCATGTTGTGGGTGACGATGACCACCGTGTAGTTCTTTTTCAGCTCGCTCATCAGCTCTTCCACCTTCATGGTGGAGCCGGGGTCCAGGGCGCTGGTGGGCTCGTCCATCAGCAGCACTTCGGGCTTGACCGCCAGGGCGCGGGCGATGCACAGCCGCTGCTGCTGGCCGCCGGACAGGCCCAGGGCGCTCTTTTTCAGGCGATCCTTCACCTCATCCCACAGGGCCGCACCCCGCAGGGAGCTTTCCACCAGCTCATCCAGCTCTGCCTTATTGCGCACACCGTGGAGCTTGGGGCCGTAGGTGATGTTGTCGTAGATGCTCATGGGGAAGGGGTTTGCCTTTTGGAACACCATACCCACCCGGCGGCGCAGGTCGGTGAGTTCCATATCGCGGGCAAAGATGTCCTGCCCCTTGAGGCGGACATCCCCCTCGATGCGCACGCCCGGCACAAGGTCGTTCATGCGGTTGAGCGTTTTCAGGAAGGTGGACTTGCCGCAGCCGGAGGGGCCGATGAGGGCCGTGATCTCCCGCTCGCCCACGTCCAGCGAGATATTTTTCAGCGCCTTGAAGTCGCCGTACCAGAGGTTCAGGTTTTTTGCCGATATCACCGGCACCTTCGTGTTTTCCATAGAGTACCTCATGTTTTAAAAACTTCTCAGATCTCCATCCGTGAAAAGGCGTTTGGAGCGGCCCGCAGGCCGCGACAAACGCAACGATTAAAATCACTTTCCGCTGAAGATGGCCAGAGCGCAAGCGGAGGCCATTTTTGATCCTCCGGGGACCGAGAGGTTTTACTGTTTCTGTTTCAGTTTTGCTTTGGCCAGCCGGGCCGCCAGGTTGATGGCCAGCACCAGCACCAGCAGCACCGCACCAATGCCCCAGGCCGAGGCAAAATCGCCGTCCTCAAAGGCACGCAGGTACAGCAGCACCGACAGGGTGGCACCGTTGGAGGTGTAGGCCTTGACCACACCCTTGGCGATCACTTCCGCCGCACCGGCGGTGAACAGCAGCGCGGCGCTCTCGCCCACAATGCGGCCCACCGTAAGGATGCAGCCGGTGACGATGCCGTCCATGCTGCAGGGCAGCACGATGGTGCGGATAATGTGCCACTTGCCAGCCCCCAGGCCCAGCGCACCCTCCCGGTAGCCCTGGGGCACCGTTTTCAGGGATTCCTGGGTGGTGCGGATGATGGTGGGCAGGTTCATCACCACCAGCGTCAGGCTGCCGGACAGCAGGCAGGTCTGGAAGCCCAGCGCCTGGCTGAACACCAGCATGCCCACCAGACCATAGAGGATGCTGGGGATGCCGGCCAGCGTCTCGTTGGTGAACTCGATCACCTCGATCAGACGGCGGTTGGAGGCGTACTCGGTCAGGTACACCGCTGCACCCACACCCAGCGGCAGCACGATGAGCAGGGTCAGCAGGATGACGTACAGCGTGTTGAGGATGGCCGGCAGGATGCCGTCGGTGCCTTTCAGCACGCTGGCCGTGGTGGTGAGGAAGTTCCAGCTGATGTGCGGCACACCGCGCACCAGCACCATGCCCAGGATGCCCGCCACCAGCGCCATCACCAGCAGGGCAGCCGCCCACACCAGCACCGTCATCACACGGTTCCAGGCGCGGCGGGAGGGCGAAAACCCGTTATGCATCGCGGTCGCCTCCCTTCAGCACCACGTTGAGCACCACATTGATGATCATGATGAACACAAACAGCACCAGGGCGATGCTGAACAGTGCCTGCCGCTGCAACCCTCCGGCGTAGCTCATCTCCTTGGCAATGGCAGTGGTCAGGAAGGTGACGCTGCGGAACAGGCTGTCCGGCATATTGGGGCTGTTGCCTGCCACCATCATCACCGCCATGGCCTCACCAATGGCACGGCCGATGCCCAGCACGATGCCTGCGGCAATGCCGCTTTTGGCGGCAGGCACACTGATCTTGAACCAGGTCTCGGTATCGGTGGCACCCAGGGCCAGGCTGCCCTGCTCGTACTCCGGGGGCACGGCGTTGAGGGCCGTGACCGACACGGACACGATGCTGGGCAGGATCATGATGGACAGCACCACGATGGCCGACAGCAGGCAGGCACCGGACGCCTTGCCAAAGGTCTTTGCCACGGCGGGCACCAGCACCTGCATGCCCAGCAGGCCAAACACCACGCTGGGGATGCCGCTCAGCAGCTCAATGGCCGTGACCACCACCGTGCGCACCTTCGGGCCGGCCGCCTTGGACAGGAACACCGCCGTGAGCAGGCCGATGGGCACACCGATGAGAGTGGCACCCAGCGTACCGTAGATGCTGGACAGGATAAAGGGCAGGATGCCAAACAGGGGCTGGGCCGCAGTGGAGGCCCACTCGGTGCCAAGCAGGAACCGGAACAGGCCGATCTTGTGGATGGCCGGAACGCCGGAGACCACCATGTACACCGAGATGAGCACCACGCAGCCCACCGCCAGCATGCCGCACAGGAAGAAGATGAAATTCATCACGGCTTCCAGCCAGTCGGCAGGGGTGCGGGGCAGCTGCACCCTGCGGAGAATCGAGGATTTTTTGTTCATATTAGAATCCTTTGAAAAAGCCGCGTCGGCTCGCAGAAACGGCAGGCCAACGCGGTGGGCTAATTTTATCATTGTCCCCATCCTGTTTACCGGGTCAGTTCGGCCGGGAGTTTCACCAGCGAATGATCCGAGGGTGGGACCCTGTTGCCGTAGGCAATAGGGCGGGAGCTGGAAGCCCCGAATTTCGCGGGGGAACTCCCGGCCGGGCTGGCTCTGAGTGCCTTTTACTCGTTCACGGGCACAGCGCCTGCGGTGCGGATCAGGTCGGCAGCGTCCTTGCTGGTGGCAAAGTCCACAAAGGCCTGGGCCTGCTCCGACAGGGCCACGCTCTTGTTGGTGACGAACACAAAGGGACGCTGGATCTTGTAGCTGCCGTCCTTCACGGTGTCCTCGCTGCACTCCACGCCTTCCACGGTGACCATAGCCACGGTGTCGCCTACTGCAGACAGAGAAGCGTAGCCGATGGCCAGGGGGTTGGCCTCCACCGCACTGATGACAGCGCCGGTAGCGGTCAGCTCCTGTGCATACTTGCAGCTGTCCTTCACGTCCACGATGCTCTCGAAGCCGTCGCGGGTGCCGGAACCGGCCTCACGGCCGATCAGCACGATCTCGCCGTCGTCGCCGCCGACCTCAGACCAGTTGGTGATCTCGCCGGTGAACATCTGCTTGAGCTGGTCCACGGTCAGGTCTGCCACCTTGCTGTCCTTATTCACGATGATGGCGATGCCGTCCAGCGCCACGGTGGTGCCGTCCACATCGTTCTTCTCGTCGTCCTTCAGGGCACGGGAGGACAGGCCGATGTCCAGGGTCTTGTCGGTGGCACCGGTGATGCCTGCGCCGGAACCGGTGGGGTCATAGCTGACGGTAACGCCCGGCTCCACCTCGGCAAAGCCTTCGGTCAGGGCAGCGATGACGTTCTTCATGGAAGTGGAACCGCCGGTGGCCACATTGCCGCTGAGGGTGCCAGCTGCCTTCTCGGCAGTGGAAGAAGCGGCAGAAGCCACGGAAGAAGCGGTGGTGGAAGCGGAAGAAGCAGAGCCGCCGCAGGCGGTCAGGGCAGCAGCGGCTGCCACGGTGCCGCAGACGGCCAGGAACGAACGACGTGTGATCTTTTTCATAATATTTTCCTCCAGATCGGGCCGGGCACCCGCCCGGCAGCAATTTATGTTGTATTTGTGTTTTTCTTGGGAACGGCTCTATTGTATTCCTCCGGCAGCATTTCTTCGACCATGGCAGGGCAAAATGCAGGTAAATCTTTGGGGGCCGGGCCAGGCTTTTGCAAGGAGTTTGTAAACTGACGGTGAAAACCGTGGCACCTTTTTTTACATTGCCGGAAAAATTGCCCAAAACCACCCTTCTGCCCCTGGGCAGAACGACAAAAAGCCCCGGGCACTCTTTCCAGAGTGCCCGGGGCAAAGGGTTTTTTATCAGTTCATGGGTTTGATCTTGGTGGCAACGTATCTGCCGTCCCGTTTTACCAGATACAGCACACCCGGTATGCCGTTGATGGTAATGGTCAGCACTGCCACTGCACCGTTCTGGTACTGGTAACGCCAGCCCTCGTTGGGGAAGCTGAGCCGCAGCTCCTGCTCCACCGTGCTGTGCAGCTTTCCGCCCATGGAATCGGTCACGGTAAACCTTCCGGTGGGAGCCACCTGGGTCAGATTGCATCCATTGACAGTTGCGCTGAACATCCCATCATATCTCATGGTCTGCCAGTTGCCGCCGCCGTCTGCAAACCGCAGCTTCACCTTGCCCAGGATGGCACCGGCCTTATTCATCTCCGTGCCCTGGTCCACATCCAGGTCATACACCTTTACGGTGTATGCACCGATCTGGATCTCGTTGTCCGGCAGCTCCTGGTCGCCGCAGCCCGTCAGCAGGCCAGACAGGGACACTGCTGCCGCAGCAGCCGCAGCCCCCTTCAGAAACGTGCGCCGAGTCATTTTTGTTGTCATAAGAAAAACCTCCTTTTCAGCAATTGCTGTTTCACCTTTACATCCCTGCGTCGGGGTCTCCCTTACAGGCGCAGGCTCCCGTCCGGGGCGTAGAACTGCACATACTTGCGCCACTGGCTCTCGCTGATGGTGCGTTTGTAGCAGCTCACCAGGGCGTCCAGCGCGTCCTTGTCGCTCAGCTCCGGCGCACCGGGGCAGGGCAGCACCAGGATGCGGAACCATGCGTCAAACAGGTGCTCATAGCAGCCGGTGTCACGGGCACCGCACCGGGCGTAAAAACCCAGGCGGCGCACGGCCATGGCCTCGTCCTCAGCCTTTTCGGGCATTTCGGCCTCAATGATGATGGCCTGTGTCCCGGCTTCGTACTCCGGCAGGGCTGCCAGCAGCTTTGCGCCAAGGCCGCCCGCGCGGTAGGCGGGCACCACGGCAAAATAGTCCAGCTGGCTGATGGCACTGCCCTCCGGGCGCACCATGAGCAGGTAGGCGGCCAGCGTCTCCCCGTCAAACACGCCCCAGGTGTGGGCAAGGCCCTCGGCCTCGCTGGTCAGGATCATACTCAGCGGCTTGAGCTCCCCGGCGGGAAAGTCGCGGCGCATTTCCTGCAGATACACGTCGGTCAGCTCGCCGGGGGTCAGCAGCCGCCAGGTAAAGGTCTTGTTCATACGATGCGGGTCCCTTTCTGGATCACGGCCTTGATGTTCAGTTCCTTGTCGGCCAGGATCACGTTGCCGTAACGGCCGGCGGCCAGGCTGCCGTAATCGTTGTCCACGCCGATGCTCCGGGCCGGGTTCTCGCTGGCGGCACGCACGGCGCTCTCCAGCGGCACGTTCATCTCCAGCACGGCACGCTTCATGCAGTCGTACAGGCAGGTATTGCTGCCGGCAATGGTACCGGGCTGCTCGGTCAGGGTGGCCAGCGGGCCCTTGACCGTGACAGCCTGTCCGCCCAGACTGTACTGGCCGTCCGGCAGGCCGCAGGCCATCATGCTGTCGGCGATCAGGCACACATGGTCGGCCCCGAAGGTGTTGAAGGTGAACCGCACCATGGCCGGGTGGATGTGCACGTTGTCGGTGATGAGCTCCACCTCTGCGCCGTGCTCCAGTGCCGCAATGATGGGGCCGGGGGCACGGTGGGTGATGCCGGGCATGGCGTTGTACAGGTGGGTCATGTGGGTGGCACCGGCCTCAAAGGCCTGCACGGCAGTGTCGTAGTCGGTGCAGGTGTGGGCAATGGAGATGCGCACCTCATTGTGGCATTCCTTGATGAAATCCAGGTTGCCCGGCTCTTCGGGGGCCACGTCCACCAGCTTGATCAGGCCGCCCGCACGCTTCTGCAGGCGGCGGAACATCCCCGCGTCAGCACCCTGCACATACTCCGGGTTCTGGGCACCCACCTTCTTGGGGCTGATGAAGGGGCCTTCCATATTGATGCCCACCAGATCTGCGCCCTTGCCGTTTTTGTGGGCGGCGGCGGCGTCCATCACATGGTTCAAAAACTCTTCCGGGTAGGTCATGGTAGCGGGGCAGATGGCCAGCACGCCCTTGCTGGCCTCAAAGTCGGCCAGCGTCTGAATGGCCTCCTCGGTGCCGTCGCAGAAGTCCTTGCCCATAGCCCCGTGGAAGTGGATGTCCACCAGACCCGGCAGGGCATACAGGCCCTCGGCGTCGATCACCTCTTCGCCCGCTTCCGGGGCGGCAAAGGGCACGATGCGCCCGTTGCGGATGAACAGCGTACCGCGCGCAAAGGTGTGGCGCGGCGTATAAACCAGTGCATTCTGAATGATCATGCAAAACACCTCGTTCTTCTCAGCGGCCGCCTCCCTGCGGGGAAGCCGCATCCATTTGATCTGAGTATAGCACGTTCCATTTTGGAAGAAAAGCGGTTTGTGTGAACAAAAAGCCGCCGGGAACGGGCGCTTTCTGCGCCCGCCCCCGGCGGTGTCATGCGGAGGCAACCAGCCCTCCGCGCCTGTTTTGTTTTACCGAAGTGCCAGTTACAGCATCTTCTTCAGCTCGTCGTACACGAACTGAACCTTGGTGCCGATGATGACCTGGCAAGCGTTCTTGCTGGGACGGATGACACCGGCAGCACCGGCAGCCTTGACAGCCTTCTCGTCAACCTTAGCGTTGTCCAGCACCTCAAAGCGCAGGCGGGTTGCGCAGTAGCCAACGTCCTTCACGTTCTCCTTGCCGCCGACAGCAGCCAGGACAGCAGAAGCAACGTCAGTGTAGTTGTTGTTGGCCAGAACGACCTTCTTCTCGGTCTCTTCGTCGTCATCCTCACGGCCGGGGGTCTTCAGGTCGAACTTGGTGATGGCGAAGTAGAACACTGCGTAGAACACCACGAAGGCAGCGATGCCCAGAGGAATGATCATCCAAGTCTTAGCAGCTGCGGGCAGAGAAGCGGAGAACACCAGGTCGGTGGCACCTGCGGAGAAGCAGAAGCCAGCACGGAAACCGGAGTAGTAGGTGATGACGGTAAAGATGCCGTACAGAGCAGCGTACACAACGTACAGGGGGAAGCACAGGAACATGAAGCCGAACTCGAAGGGCTCGGTAACGCCGCAGACGAAGGCGCAGATTGCAGCAGACAGAACCAGGCCGATGGCAGCCTTCTTGTTCTTAGCGGTCTTGACCATAGCCAGAGCAGCGCCCAGGACACCGAACATCATGCAGGGGAAGAAGCCGGACATGTACATACCCAGGCTCCAGCTCACATCTGCGCTGGTCTCGCCTGCCCAGAAGTGGGACAGGTCGCCCAGGCCGATGGTGTCGAACCAGAACACGTTGTTCAGAGCGTGGTGCAGGCCGGTGGGGATCAGCAGACGGTTCAGGAAGGCGTAGATGCCAGCGCCGATGCCGTCCATGCCAGCGATACCGTTGCCGATGGCGACCAGTGCGTCGAAGATGACGGGCCAGACGAACAGCAGAACAACGGACACCAGGATGGAGATCAGGCCGGTAGCGATGGCAACGAAACGCTTGCCGGAGAAGAATGCCAGCCAGTCAGGCAGCTGGGTATTCTTGAACTTGTTGTAGCAGGCAGCACCCACAACAGCGGCCAGGATGCCGATGAAGGAGTTGCCGGCCACCTTCTGGAAGGCGATGTAGGTAGCGGTGCCCTCTTCCAGGGTACGCACCATGCCCACCACGCCGGGGCTCAGCAGCTGCTGCATCATCAGGTAGCTGACCAGACCGGCCAGACCTGCGGTACCGTCGTTGTCGGCCAGGCCCACAGCGGCACCAATGGCGAACAGCCATGCCATGTTATCGATCAGAGCGCCGCCTGCCTTGACCAGCAGGAAGCCAACGGTGTATGCTGCGCCGGAAGTTGCTGCACCGGGAACGCCCATAACGCCCGGAGCGAGGGCATAGCCAAGACCCATCAGGATGCCGCAGATCGGCAGCACAGCGACGGGAAGCATCAGTGCTTTGCCCAGTTTCTGGAGATACTTCATCATAAAGCACATTCCTCCTTAAGAAATGTTTGTGTTTACAGACAGTCTCTGGTTGTAAGCCGTCCATAATTCCGTAATAGAATATTAACATACTTTTGCAAAAAAAGAAAGTCCCTTCCGCGATAAATCTATCAAATTGCGTCAAAAGTCCTTATTTGCGTATTTTGCGTGAACATTTTTTGGTTTTCGTGCACAACCCTCGGCTTTATGTTGAAAAATCTTTTCTTTTCTCCGACATTTTGCCCAAAGGCTTGCATCCCAGACGGGAATCGGGTACTATACTATTATAAGGAAATACAGAATTTTGAAGGAGGTTTTCCCCATGGAATGGACCGACATCCGCCTGACCGTGGCCAAGTCCGACGCCGACAACGCCGAAGCCGTTGCCACCATGATCGCCGAGGGCGGCATCTATATCGAAGATTACAGCGACATCGAGCAGCAGGTGGCCGAGATCGCCCATGTGGACCTGATCGAGCAGGAGCTGCTGGACAAGCCCCGCGACCGGGTCATCATCCACATGTATCTGGAGCCGGGCGCTTCCCCCGTGGAGACCCTGGCCCTGATCTCTGCCCGCATGGAGGCTGCCGGCATCGCCTACACCGTGGAGACCGAGGGGGTGGAGCAGGAGGACTGGCAGAACGGCTGGCGCAAGTATTACCACCCGCTGGAGATCGGCAAGCGGCTGGCCGTGGTGCCCTCCTGGCAGGAGTACGACACCGACCGCGTCAAGCTGGTGCTGGACCCCGGCCTTGCCTTCGGCACCGGCGGCCACGAGACCACCAGCCTGTGCATGGAAGCGCTGGACGAGCGGGTCCAGGGCGGTGAACGGGTGCTGGACATCGGCACCGGCAGCGGCATCCTGGCCATTGCAGCCCTGAAGCTGGGTGCCGCCGTGGCCGAGGGCGTGGACATCGACCCCGTAGCCGTGCGCACCGCCGGGGAGAACGCCGCCCTGAACGGCGTGCAGGATAAGCTGACCGTGCTGGTGGGCGACCTGTCCGACAAGGCCAGCGGCAAATACGACATCATCACCGCCAACATCGTGGCCAACGCCATCCTCAGCCTGGCCCCGGCTGTGCCCGGCCTGATGGCCGACGGTGCCACCTTCATTGCCAGCGGCATCATTGACAGCCGCAAGGACGAGGTGCTGGCAGGCCTGGAAGCCGCCGGCCTTGCCGTCGTGGAAGTAAAGGAGAAGCGCGGCTGGGAGTGCATCATCTGCAAAAAGGCATAATTACAGAAGTTTTCATGATTTCTTTCAGCTGGCTTGCCCTCTCCGTCACCTTCGGTGCCACCTCCCCCAAAGGGGGAGGCTTTGGCAAAGAGATGAAGTTTGCGTGGACTGCCAAGGGCTCTCCCCTTGGGAGAGCTGGCGCGTTAGCGACTGAGAGGGCGAGGACGTTTAAGGAGAACCACTATGCCGCACCGTTATTTTACCACTGAGATCGCCGACGGCACGGCTGTGCTGCGCGGCACCGATGCCCATCATCTGGCCCGCGTGATGCGTGCCCGCATGGGCGATACTGTCATTCTATGCGACGGCAGCGCCGTGGAATACACCGCCACCATCACCGGCTTCGGGGATGACTGCGTGGAATTCTCGGTAGAGCCGGGCTACCCCAGCGCCGCCGAGCCCAGCGTGGAGGTCACCCTGCTGGCCGGTTACCCCAAACAGGACAAGCTGGAGCAGATCATCAAGCACGGCGTGGAGCTGGGTGCCGCCCATGTGGTGCCCTTTTTCAGCCGGTACTGCGTGGCCGCCCCCAAAAAAGAGGAGCAGAAGAACGAGCGCTACAACCGCATCGCGCTGGAAGCCGCCAAGCAGTGCGGCCGGGGCATTCTGCCGGACGTGGCTCTGCCGCTGCCCAACTTCGGGGCCGTGTGCCGCACCTTTGACCAGTACGACCTGGTGCTGTTCTGCTACGAGTGCGGCGGCGCGCCGGTGCGCCAGCTGCTGGCCGAGGCCGCACCCGCCGACGGCAAAAAGCGGAAGATCGCCATTATCACCGGTGCCGAGGGCGGCTTTGCCGCCGAGGAGGCCGAAATGGCCGCCAAAGCCGGGGCCAAGACCGTGGGCCTTGGCCCCCGCATCCTGCGGTGCGAGACCGCCCCGCTGGCCGTGCTCGCCGCCGTGATGACCCTGACCGGCAATCTGGAATAACCGGGGCCCCGGGCGGCGCACCTTCCATCCAAGAAAAATTCCGACCCACGGGTTCGGGAAAGTCTGCGGGCTTTCCCGGGCCCATTTTTTATTTTTTGCCCCGTATAAAGATCTCCCGGATTTTTGTGCAGTTTTGCCCTGTCATTCTGTCGCAAATTTTCGGCTTATTTTGTGCTCGTTCCACAAAATTGCCGGGGGGGGGGGGGGGGGGGGGGGGGGGGGGGGGGGGGGGGGGGGGGGGGGGGGGGGGGG
>SKED01000279.1_pt1 | contig 61445 bp, 58 predicted proteins | sample 4826651 | NCBI WGS metagenome assembly SKED01 (sample SAMN11008818, study PRJNA524170) | human gut metagenome | biome: Human fecal sample; material: Feces; isolation source: fecal sample from pouch patient p19 | host: Homo sapiens | place: Israel: Tel-Aviv | collected 2016-06-28 | reverse complement strand
TTACAAAATATTATCAGCTTTACCTGTTGACATTTTAGTAAGACTTTTTGGGATAAAGGGCTTGCAAAATCCGCCATAATTTGTCATAATAGAGTGAAACTGAGTTTGTGAAAGGGGCATCATCGCAGATGAAACTTTTGGAGGAACGTATTATGCAGGAAGGCCAGGTTCGTCCCGGCAACGTCCTGAAGGTCGACTGCTTTCTGAACCACCAGCTGGACGTAGACCTGCTGGACAAGGTCGGCGAGGAGTTCTACCGCATCTTCAAGGACGACGGCATCAACAAGATTCTGACCATCGAGGCATCCGGCATCGCCATCGCCTGCATGGCCGCGCGGCATTTCAACGTGCCTGTCGTCTTTGCCAAGAAGGCCAAGAGCAAGAATATTGACGGCGAGGTCTACACCTCCACCGTCCATTCCTACACCTATGGCCGTGATTATGACATCACGCTGTCCAAGAAGTTTCTCTCCCCCTCTGACAAGGTGCTGATTCTGGACGACTTCCTCGCCAACGGCAAGGCCATGAAGGGTCTGCTGGATGTCTGCGCGCAGGCAGGTGCGACCGTCGGCGGCATCGGCATCTGCATTGAGAAGGGCTTCCAGCCGGGCGGCGCCGAGCTGCGCGCTGCCGGCTACAAGCTGGCCAGCCTGGCCATCGTCGATACGATGACCGACGACCAGCTGACGTTCCGTGAGCAGTAAGCTTTTCTCTGATTTTACGTATGGCGCAAAAAATTCCCGGGCCGTGAAAGTGGCCCGGGAATTTTTATTTCAGATGTTCAGAAGCAGAGATCACTTGCCCAGAGAAGCCAGATAAGCAGCATTCTGCGCGGCCAGCGCGGGCCATGACTGTCTGTTCAGATTTTTCATACGTCTCACCAACCAAAAACCGCCTGCGCGGTGCGCAGGCGGTCAATGCCTTATGTGGTTACATCAGCCCTTGATGGCAGCAGCAACTTCAGCAGCGAAGTCCTCGTTGCGCTTCTCCAGGCCCTCGCCCTTGGTGAAGTGGGTGAAGGAAGCGATCTTGATGTCGCCGCCCAGAGCCTTCGCGGTGTCGGCAACGTACTTCTTGACGTCCATGCCGCCGTCCTTGATGAAGGCCTGGTCGACCAGGCAGGCTTCCTTGTAGAACTTGCCCAGCTTGCCGATGGCCATCTTCTCCTTGATAGCGTCGGGCTTGTTGGCAGTCTTGGGATCGTTGGCCATCTGAGCCAGAACGATCTCCTTCTCCTTGGCCAGAACGTCCTCGGGCACGTCGGACTCGTTCAGGTAGCTGGGGTTAGCAGCAGCGACCTGCATGGCGATGTCCTTGCCGAAGGCAGCGAACTCGGGCTTGGCAGCGACGTCGTCAGAGGTCTCGAACTTGACGATGACGCCGTGGGTGCCGCCGCCATGGACATAGGCAGCGCAGTGGCCCTCATAGCGGGCAAAGCGGCGAACCTTGATGTTCTCCTTGATGACGAGGATCAGAGCCTTCAGGGCATCGTCAACCGTGCCGTCGCCCATCTTGCAGGCCATCAGGCCCTCAACATCGGCGGGTTTCTCGTCAGCAACGACCTTGGCCAGGTTCTTGGTGAAGTCAACAAACTTGTCGTTCTTGGCGACGAAGTCGGTCTCGGCGTTGACCTCAACGACAACAGCGCAGTTGTCGAAGGAAACGGCATAGACCATGCCCTCGGCGGCGATGCGGCCAGCCTTCTTGTTGGCTGCAGCCAGGCCCTGCTCGCGCAGGATCTCGATAGCCTTCTCGAAGTCGCCGTCAGCCTGGGTCAGTGCCTTCTTGCACTCCATCATGCCGCAGTCGGTCTGCTTACGCAGCTCCATAACGTCTTTTGCAGAAATAGCCATAGTGCTCAATGTCCTTTCTGAATTGTAGGGAGTAAATCAATCCTCTTTGGTCTCAGCGGCGGGAGCGTCCTGAACGCCCTGCTTGCCCTCCAGCACAGCGCTGGCCATGGCACCGGAGATCAGCTTGACAGCGCGGATAGCGTCGTCGTTGCCGGGGATGACGTAGTCGATCTCATCGGGATCGCAGTTGGTATCAACGATAGCAACAATGGGGATGTTCAGCTTGCGGGCCTCGGAGACAGCGATGCGCTCCTTGTGGGGGTCAACGATGAACATAGCCTTCGGCAGAGCCTTCATGTTCTTGACGCCGCCCAGGTACTTGTCCAGCTTGGCCATCTCGAGCTCGAGCTTGACGACTTCCTTCTTGGGCAGCAGGTCGAACGTGCCGTCCTCCTGCATGGTCTTGAGCTGCTCCATACGGTCGATGCGCTTACGGATGGTGCGGAAGTTGGTCATCATGCCGCCCAGCCAGCGAGCGTTGACATAGTGCATGCCGCAGCGGGTAGCCTCGTCACGGATGGACTCCTGAGCCTGCTTCTTGGTGCCGACGAACAGGATCTCGCCGCCCTGTGCAGCGGTGTCGCGGACGAAGTTGTAAGCCTCATCGAGCTTCTTCACGGTCTTCTGCAGGTCAATGATGTAGATACCATTGCGCTCGGTGAAGATGTACTTAGCCATCTTGGGGTTCCAGCGGCGGGTCTGGTGGCCGAAGTGGACACCGGCCTCGAGAAGCTGTTTCATAGATACGACTGCCATTGTTTGTTTCCTCCAAAAAATTTAGTTTGTACCCTCCGCACTGCGGGGTTTCTGTTTTCTAACCCTTTCGACGTGTTACCGCAAAAAAGGCACAAAAAAACAGCGCAATGCGTGTGTATTGCCTTAGTATAGTACCATACCCCGGCGCAAATTGCAAGGGGTTTTTGAAAATTTATCGTTGCAGGTGTGTTTTTAACGTGCTATGATACAGGCAGAGACGATACTGTGAAGTGTTTCCAACGGGAGCGACGGGGGTGCCGGGATGGTCATTTGGATCAGCATTTATTTCATCGGGGTCTTTGTGTGCGGCCTTGTCCAGCTGTACACGCAGCATCTGCGCCTTGTCGGCGTGGACCGCCGCCGCTGGCACCATCCGCCGCCGGAGCGCAGCCCCTATAAGCCCATTGAGGTCTGGTGGATGTTCAGCCGCGGGGAGTTTGCCGCGTTTTTGCTGAACTGCTTTGCCGTGCCCGGGCTTCTGCTGCTCACCTTCCCGCTGGGGTGGTACATCGGCGGCGACGCAGCCAGCCTTATCACGGGGCTTGGCGTACTGTTTTTTGTGCTGTTCATCTCCCCCATTGCCGAGCGTCTGATCGACGGGTTTTGATTTTTCCGCATATTTAAACTAAAAGAAAAGACCTGTCAGATTTCTCTGACAGGTCTTTGTGGTGGAGAATACCGGGATCGAACCGGTGACCTCTTGCATGCCATGCAAGCGCTCTCCCAGCTGAGCTAATCCCCCATAGCTGGCGTCACTCCGAAGCGTTTGTGTTTCGTGCGCTCCTGACGACGCCATTTATTATAGCAAACCGTTTTTCAAATGTCAAGCGGTTTTTTGAAATTATTTTAGGATTTTTTAATCGTTGCTTCTGCGGCCCAGCATACGCAGGATATACAGGAAGATGTTGATGAAATCAAGGTAGAGGTTCAGCGCACCGATGATGGAGGACTTGTGCAGCATGGCCGCGTCGCCGCCGAAGTAGGAGTAGTAGTATTTCAGCATCTGGGTGTCATAGGCGGTCAGGCCCATGAAGATCAGCAGACCGACGGCGCAGAGCACAAGGTCCATGATGCCGAAGCCAAAGCCGAACAGGCTGAACAGCCCGCCCACCAGGCCGCAGACGATCAGGGCAACCAGACCGCCCATGAGCTTGGGGCCCCAGCCGGTCAGGTCACGGTTGGTGACGTTGCCGTACACCGCCATAACGCCGAAGTAGACCGCACCGACGAGGAACGCCAAAATCAGGCTGCCGAAGTCATACGCGAGGAAGATGGAGCTCAGATTCAGGCCGTTGAGCACCGCGTAGGCGAAGAAGATGCCCGTGGCCGTGGACGGCTGCAGCGTCTGCACCCGGGCCGACAGCACGAACACCAGCACCAGCTCCGCGATGGAGGTCAGGATGAACAGGCCCGAGGTGATGAGCGGGTAGATCAGCCCCGTCGTCACTGCGCCGATGCCGACCAGGAACGTGACCAGCAGACCGGCAAACATCCAGCCGAAGGTCTTGGACATAAACTCGGAAAGCGTACCAAAGGGGCTTTCCGCATACGAAATATCAGAATAATTGCGATTCATAGTTGCAATCCCCTTTCTCTAGGCAGTATTATAGCGTGTTTTTCACCGTAAATCATCAAGAAATTGTGAAATTTGCTTCTTTTTAAAACTATAGTCAGGCCGTGCTTTCTGTGCTATAATAGCAAATAATGCTTTCCGTTTACATTTATATAAAGGGATGTGATTTTTATGACAGCAGCCGAAATCGAGGCCCTGGGCGGTTACTACGGTGCCACCCCGCGCCCCGACGATTTTGAGAGCTTCTGGCAGGCGCGGATGGCCGAGGCTGACGCGGTGCCGCTGCACTACACCGTCACCCAGACGCAGGAGGTCCCGAGCTGGGACAGCTGCGAGTTTCTGGACCTGTGGTTCACCGGCATGGAGGGCGCACGCCTTTACGCAAAGTTTTTACGCCCGCGCCGGAGCGAGCCGATGCCGCTGGTTCTGCAGTTTCACGGCTACCCCGGCGCATCCCGCAGCTTTGCCGAGCAGGCGTCGTTCGCGGGCATGGGCATGGCGCTGATCGCCATGGACTGCCCCGGTCAGGCCGGCTACAGTGAGGATGTCGGCGGCTTTTTGGGCACCACCGTGTCCGGGCATATCATTGCCGGGCTGGACGGCCCGCCGGAGCGGATGTACTATGTGCGGCTGCACCAGAACATCCGCATCCTCTGCCGCCTGGTGCGGGAGCTGGACGGCATCGACACGAGCCGTGTCTTTGTCAACGGCGGTTCGCAGGGCGGCGGGCTGGGTCTGGCCTGTGCGGCGCTGAACCCGGAGCTTATTGACCGCGCGGCCATCCTCTACCCGTTTTTGAGTGATTTCAAGCTCGTGTGGGACCTTGGCGCGGACGAGATCGCCTATGAGGGGCTGCGCTACTACGCCCGCTGGTTTGACGCCGACGAGCACCAGCAGGACCGGTGGTTCCGCCAGCTGGGCTACATTGACAGCAAAAACTTTGCGCCGATGATCCACTGCCCAGTGCTGTTCGGCACGGGATTGGATGACGTTATCTGCCCGCCGCAGACCCAGTGCGCCGTGTACAACAATCTGCACTGCGCCAAGAAGCGGTATCTCTTCCCCGGGTACGGGCATGAGGAGATCCCGGAATTTGACGATATGCTGCTGGACTTTTTCACCAGCAAGGAGGCTGTGCTATGACCATCACAGAGCAAAAGGCATTTTTGCGCAGCTACACCGGGCAGGCACAAGCCCCCGCTGATTTCGCGCAGCGCTGGCAGGAGACTGCGGCAGCACTGCACCCCGCGGTAAGCCGTGCGCCCGTCGCGTTCGGCAACCCCTGCGGCGTGTACGAGCGGCTGACCGTCACCTTTGACGGGCGCAGCGTCACGGCCCGGGTCATCCGCCCCGCCGCAGACGGAGTGCATCCGCTGCTGCTGATGTACCACGACCTGAACCGCGGCGTGCGCGGCTGGCACCATATAACGCGGTTTCTGGCGCTGGGCTTCGGCGTTGTCGCGCCGGAGGCCGAGCCGTTCCGGGAGGATTGGAAGGTGCAGCCCGCACAGGCGGCGTTCCGCCAGCGCTATCTCGACGCGCTGGCCGTGGCAAAGGCCGCGCTGGCGCTGCCGTGGGTGGATACAGGCCGCGTGTACACGTTTGGCGAGGGCTTCGGCGGCGGACTGGCGCTGCTGGCAGCGTCGCTCTGCCCTGCAGTGTCCCGCTGCGCAGCGCTGAATCCGCTGCCGGGAGATTTTGCCGGCCTTGGTCTGCCCGGATACGACGAGTTGGATGCAGCGAATTTTGCACCGCTCTGCCGTGCCGAGGTGCTGCTGGGCACCTGTCTGATGGACGAGTACGCCCCGCCCAAGGGTCAGGCCGCGATTTACAACCGCCTGACCTGTCCTAAGCAGTGGAAGCTCTACCCCAAATACGTGCATGAGCGCGTCAACTTTTTTGAAAATCAGATGCTGTGCTTCTTCAAGGACGGCATCCCGGAAGCATAAGGTACACCATGTCTGAAGCAACACCGTTCGGCATCTATCTGCACATTCCCTACTGCAAGGCAAAATGCCGCTACTGCGATTTTTATTCGGCCCCCGGTGCGCACGGCGTGCCGCAGAGCTACGTGGACGCGCTGCTGCGGGAACTGGCGAAAAACACCCGCCGCCCCGACACGCTGTACTTTGGCGGCGGCACCCCGGCATTGCTGGTGCCCGCGCAGGCGGCGGCTTTGATCGAGGCTGCCAATCCCCTGCCCGGCGCGGAGATCACGCTGGAGGCCAACCCCGATGTTGTCACACCGGAGACGCTGCGGGGCTTCCGGGCAGCAGGCGTGACCCGCATCAGCTTTGGCGTGCAGAGCGCCGACGACGCGCAGCTGCGCCGGTTGGGCCGCACCCACACCGCCGCCGGGGCCGCGCAGGCGCTGGCATGGGCGCGGGAGGCGGGCTTTCCTGAAATTTGCGGCGACATCATGCTGGCGCTGCCGGAGTACACAAACGCTGAATTTGACCGCACGCTGGCCCTGCTGCGGGACGGCGGCTGCACGCATATTTCGGCCTATTTATTAAAGGTAGAGCCGGGCACGGCGTTTTACCGCAATCCGCCCGCGGGTCTGCCCGACGGCGACGCGGCGGCAGATTTTTACCTGTATGCCGTGCAGCAGCTCGAGGCCGCAGGCTACCGGCAGTATGAGATCAGCAACTTTGCCCGCCCGGGCCACGAGGGGCGGCACAATCTTTTGTACTGGAACTGCAGCGATTATTGGGGCGTCGGCCCTGCCGCCCACAGCTGTGTGGGCAATGTGCGGCGGTTCTGGCCCGACGACGTGCAGGGATTTATCGCGGATACCGTGGCCGAGCAGCACGAGGGCGACTGCACGTCGGAGGATTATCTGTTGATGCAGCTACGGCTGGTCAGCGGGCTGAACATTCCTGCGTATGAACGCCGCGGCGGACGGTTTACGGCGGCACAGCGCGTCTTTATGCGGCAGTGCGTCGGGCACGGGTACGCCGTGTGGGACGGAGAGGTGTTCCGCCTGACCCCCGCCGGGATGGTCGTGCAGAATGCGATATTGGAGGAATTGATGTAAGCAAAGCCACCTCCCCCAGGGGGAAGGTGGCCCGCAAGGGCCGGATGAGGGCAGAGCTGCCGGAATTGCCCGGTAACGGGCTGCCGCGGGAGAGTCCGCCCTCATCAGCCACCTGCGGTGACAGCTTCCCCCGAGGGGGAAGCCTTTTGGCTCAGCAAAAAACGCACACGCAGAAAATTTCCGCGTGTGCGTTTTTTGTACTTTTATACTTCTCTCACCGGCCAGCCGAGCAGGTCGGCGGCGGTGCGGTCATGGGTGACGAGGATCGTGGGGCGCTCCCCCGCCAGCCGTTTTGTGGCGGTGACGGCGTCCTCGACAAGCTCGGCGTCCATGCCGGTGAAGGGCTCGTCCAACAAGAGCGTTTTCGCATCGCGGCAGAGCAGCGCGCGCAGCAGAGCGGCACGGCGCTTCTGCCCGCCGGAGAGCCGCGCCGCAGGCAGCGCCAGCTCGGCATCCGTAAAGCCAAGGGTGCGCAGCTCACGCTCGGCATCCCGCAGTGTCAGGCCGTGACCGGTCAGCGTCAGGTTGGCGGCGGCGGTCAGCTGCGGGCAGAGGCGATCCTCCTGAAAGACGGCGGCGGGCGTTTCGACGCCGGTCACTGTGCCGGAGTCCGCGGACTCCAGTCCCAGCAGGATGCGCAGCAGCGTGGTCTTGCCGCAGCCGGAGCGGCCCATCAGCACCATGGGGCGTTCCACCGTCCAGGTAAAGCGTTGCAAAACCGGCGTACTGCCGAAGCTTTTGCAGAGATCGGTTATCACAATGCTCACACGCGCACCTCCCCGCAAAGACGTGTCTTGGCCGTGCGCAGCAGGGCCGCCGCTGCCGCGGACAGCGCCGCCGACAGCAGCACGATGACGAGCGTCCACGCGAACACATCCGGCGTGGACAGAGTGATCTTCGCGCGGTAGAGCGCGTCGCCCACGCTGTGGTCCGGCAGACCGATGACCTCGGCGGAGACGCCGCTCTTCCAGCACATGCCCATGGCGGCGATGCAGCTCTCGCAGAAAGACGGGAAGATGCCGGGCAGCCAGATGTACCGCAGCCGTGCGGTGAGCGGCAGGCGGTAGACCTTCGCCATTTCCAGCAGCTTCGGGTCTGTGTCGGCAATGCCGCCCAGCACGCCCGCATAGACGACGGGCAGCACATGGGTAAAGCTGACAATGACCGACAGGTTCGCACTGCGCACCCAGAGCAGCGCCAGAATGACAAAGCTGGCGACGGGCATGGCGCGGATCAGCTGCATGGCAGGGTCCATGAACACCCGTACCCCGTGCCAACGTGCGCCCGCTGCGCCAAGAAGCAGGCCCCCTGCTGCTGCCAGCAGGAAGCCCGCCATTATGCGCAGCGCACTGAACACGATGCGCTGCCAGAATGCAGCTGTGGGTGCCAGCTGTGCCAGCGCTACCAGTGTCTGCAGGGGCGTAGCCAGAAACAGCCCGCCGTGTCCCAGCCCCATGGCGGCAAGCTGCCAAATCAGAATCCACACAAGGATGGCGGCAGCCTTTTGCCACAGCGGCGTTTGCTGGGGCGGATGCTTGCATCCGCCTCTGCGGGGGGATTTAGCCTGCATAGTAGAAGTCGTCGGCAGGCAGGGTGCCGCCCACGCTGGCGGGATCGGCGGCGTACAGAACCTTGAAGTAGGTCTCGAGGTCGGTCTTCATCTCGTCGCCGGTCTCAAAAACAATGTTGCACTGCGGCAGGGCCTTCTGGGCCAGCGCAGCCTTGGCGACAACGCCGTACTGCTCACAGAGGGCTGCGGTGCCCTCGAGGTCAGAGTTTGCGGCCTCGACGCTGGCGGCATAGCCATCCATGAAGGCGGCAAAAGCCTCAGGGTCGTTCTCAACGGCATCCTTGCGGACGACCAGAACGCCGGTGACCAGCTTGGAGCCGGCGACCTTCTGCCATTCCTCGTTCATGTCAAGCGCAACGCGCAGACCCTCGACCTGGGACATGGCGCTGGTGACGAAGGGCTGAGGCAGCATGGCGATGGTGGCTTCGCCCGCCTGGACCTTGCTCAGGGCCTCGGTGGCCTCGCTGCAATACTCGATGGTAACGTCGCTGTCGGGGTCAACGCCGTTCTCGGTCAGGACGTAGCGCAGAACGTACTCGGGGGTAGCGCCCTTGCCGGTGGTGACGATGGTCTGGCCCTTCAGATCCCCGACAGAGTTGACGGTCTCTCCGTTCTCGACGATGTAGAGCACGCCCAGCGTGTTGATGCAGGCAACTTCCACTGCACCGTTCGTCTTGTTGTAGAGTGTGGCGGCGAGGTTGGCGGGCACAGCGGCGGCGTCCAAGTCTCCCTTGACCAGCAGCGGCACGATTTCATCGGCAGCGCCGTACATCGTGAAGTTGTAGTTGGAGGCGACCTCATCGCTCATCAGGTTGACGAGGCCCATCGTCGTGGGGGCCTTCAGGCCCGCGATGCGCAGGGCGGCCTCGGATGCGTCGGCGGTTTCTTCAGTAGCGGGGGCCTCGGTGACGGCGGGGGTTGCCTCGACGGCGGATTCAGCGGCAGATTCTGCGGCAGACTCGCTCACAGTCGTGGCCGCGCCGCAGCCTGCCAGAGAGGCGCACAAAGCAAACGCCGTTACAGCGGCAAAAATACGTTTCAGTTTCATAAAAATCTTATCCTCCTTGTTGCTTTTGCGGCCCTACTATACTATAATAAATGTGAATTGTCTGTTGCCCGTGCAACAGATGCCCTTTTCAACCGTTTGCAAGGAGCTGTATGGACTACACACCCTACTACGAAACGATGCGCCGCACAAGCCTTTTGCGCGGCATGACGGACGCCGAGCTGGACACGCTGATGGCCTGCTTTGCGCCGCGGGTGCGCCGCTACGCCAAAGGCGAGCTGCTGCTGATGGCGGGCTACGAGACCCACGAAGTCGGCCTTGTGCTGGAAGGTGCTATCACGGCAAGCAAACCGCTGGCCGACGGCTCTACCGTCGTCATGGCCCGTATGGGGCCGGGCGGCGTCTTTGCCGACGTGCTGGCGGGCGGGCGCAGCCGCAGCCCCGTCAATGTCTCCGCCGCCGAGGCCTGTCTGGCACTGTATCTTCCCTGCGAGGCACTGCTGCGCCCCTGCGCCGCGCTGCACAGCGCACACCTGAAGCTGCTGCAGAACTGGCTGGAGACCATCAGCGACAAATATTTTGCACTGGACCGCCGTTTGGAGCTGATTTGCTGCAAGAGCCTGCGCGGACGCATCTGCATGTGGCTGCTGGAACAGCGCGAGCGGTGCGGCGCGGATACGTTTTCCACCGCCATGACCCGCACTGAGCTGGCCGCGTTTTTGAACTGTGACCGCAGCGCGCTCTCCCGCGAGCTGAGCCGGATGCAGGAGGAGGGGCTGATCGAGCTGTTCCGCGGCAGCTTTAAGCTGCCCGACCCCGAGCGGCTGCACGCCGCCTGCCCGCAATTTTAACATATTGAGGTTATTTGTATGAACAACCGTACCGACCCGATTTTGTACATCGTCATCCCCTGCTACAATGAGCAGGAGGTTTTACCCATCACTGCGCCGATGTTTTTGCAGAAAATTAACGATTTGGCCGCGGCGGGCAAGATCAGCCCGGAAAGCCGCGTGCTGTTTGTGAACGACGGTTCGAAGGACCGGACGTGGGAAATTATCTGTGACCTGGCTGCGCGTGACCCGCACTATGCAGGCATCTGCCAGAGCCGCAACCGCGGCCATCAGAATGCCGTGCTGGCGGGCTTGATGGAGGCAAAGAGCCGCTGCGACATTACGATTTCCATCGACTGCGACGGGCAGGACGACATCAACGCGATGGACGCCATGGTGGACGCCTACCGCGACGGCTGCGACGTCGTGTACGGCGTGCGCAGCAAGCGCGAGACCGACACGTTTTTTAAACGCTTTACCGCGGAGAGCTTCTATAAAATCCTCAACGCCATGGGCGCGGAGGTCGTCTTTAACCACGCGGACTACCGCCTGATGAGCGCCCGCGTGCTGGAGGAGTTTGCCCGGTTCAGGGAGGTCAACCTGTTCCTGCGCGGCATGGTGCCGCTGGTCGGCTTCAAGTCCACCTGCGTGACCTACGAGCGGCATGAGCGCATGGCGGGCGAGAGCCACTATCCCCTGTCCAAAATGCTGGCACTGGCGTTTGACGGCATCACGAGCCTGTCCATCAAACCCATCCGATTCATCACAGGCTTCGGCGTGTTTGTGGCGCTCGTCAGCTTTATCGGCGTGCTGTGGGCCGTCATCGAGGCCGCGCTCGGCCTGACCGTGTCCGGTTGGGCGTCGATGACGAGCATCATCTGCTTTGTGTCGGGCGTGCAGCTGATCTGTCTGGGCGTTATCGGGGAGTACATCGGTAAAATATATCTGGAATCCAAGCACCGCCCGCGGTATATTATCAGCGATGCAACGCCGAACTTTGGTGAAATCAAGGAGGATGCGCAATGAGCCGACAGGTATGGAAGGGGTCTACCCTGCTGAACCCGGAGCCGCCCGTACTGGTCAGCTGCGGGGCTCCGGAGAAGCCGAACCTTATCACGGTGGGCTGGACCGGCACGATCTGCACCCAGCCGCCGATGCTGTCCATCAGCGTGCGGCCCGAGCGGTACAGCCACCATCTAATTAAGGAAAGCGGCGAGTTCGTCGTGAACCTGCCCACCGAGAGCCTTGTCCGCGCCATCGACTGGTGCGGTGTCAAGAGCGGGCGCGACGTGGACAAGTTCGCTGCCATGCACCTGACCGCTGTCCCTGCGGCCAAGGTCGGCACGGTGTTGGTGGAGGAAAGCCCCGTGAATCTGGAGTGCAAGGTCACGCAGGTCATTCCGCTGGGTTCGCATGATTTGTTTCTGGCCGAGTGCGTCGCCGTGGATGTGGACGAGCGGCTGCTGGACGAGAGCGGCAAGCTGTGCCTGAACAAGGCGAAGCTGATCGTCTACAGCCACGGGGATTATCTGGCGCTGGGAAGAAAGCTGGGCAGCTTTGGGTACAGCGTGCGGAAGAAGAAAAGAATCATTAAGAAATAACACCCACGGGGCGTCGGGGACGCCGCCCCCTACAAATGCGCCGTCCCGTAGGGGCCGGGCATGCCCGGCCCCTACAGAGTGATAAGCGATAAAATAAAAGACGTGCCTCCCACAGAGCGTTTCTGTGGGAGGCACGCTTTTTACAATATTCCCTTGCTTTTCAGTATCCCGACCAGCACAACGATGACCAGTGCGGCAACACAGACGCCGATAAAGACATCAATGTATTTCAGCGGCACTTTGCGGAATTTCTCATAGAAATTTTCAAAGGCGTTCAGTTGGCTGCGGTCCGGGCGGGAATCGGACTTTTGCGTTTCAGAGGTGGTTTTTTCTTCTTCCATATTACTTCTTGGCCAGGTACTTGCGCAGGTCAAGGGCAACGGCGATGACGATGACAAGGCCCTGTGCAATGTAGGTGTAAGCGGGGTCGACGCCGAGGAACTGCAGGCAAATCTTCAGGACTTCAAAGACCAGAACGCCGACCAGAACGCCGGAGACCTTGCCGACGCCGCCGTTGGTGGAAACGCCGCCGATGGTGCAGGCTGCGATAGCTTCCAGCTCATAGCCGTTGCCGGTGTTGGTGGAAGCGCCGCCGGCCTTTGCGCCGACGAGGAAGCCGCCGAGAGCATACATGCAGGAGGCCAGGATGTAGATGCGGATCAGGGACGCGGTGACGTTGACACCGGCAACCTGAGCGGCGTTCTCGTTGCCGCCGATGGCGTACATGTACTTGCCGTGACGGGTCTTATTGTACAGGAACCAGAAGAAGATGCCGACGATCAGCGCAAAGATGGCCAGGAACGGGATGGGGCCCAGCGTGCCGCTGGCAACGGTCAGGTAGCTCTGCTTGTAACCGCCCATGGGCTGGTTGTTGGTGATGACGGAGCACAGGCCGTAAACGATGGTCTGCATGCCCAGCGTAGCGATGAAAGGAGGAACCTTCAGGAATGCGATAATGCAGCCGTTGATGGCACCGAAGCAGGCCATGATCGCCATGACGATCAGCAGGGCCACGGGCCACGGAATATCGGGCAGCCAGGGCAGCATGCGGGCAGAGTAGTCAACGCTCTGCAGCAGCATGGCGGAGAAGCAGGCGGCCAGGCCGACCTGGCGGCCGGCGGACAGGTCAGTGCCCTTGGTAATCAGGCATCCCGAAACGCCGCAGGCGATGATAAAACGCGGGGCGACGTTCAGCAGCAGGTTTTTGCCGTTTGTCTCGGTAAAGAAGTTCTGGGTCGTGCAGCCGACGAAGAGGGCCAGCAAAATGATCAGAATAATGATCGCGTTATTGGACAGGAATTTTTTAAAGTCGAATTTTTTTTCCATTTTCGGATCTCCTCCTTATTCAAACTGGGTAGCCAGCGTCATGATGTTCTCCTGATTCGCCTTATCACCGTCGATAAAGCCGGTGCAGCGGCCATCGCACATGACCATGATGCGGTCAGACATGCCGATCAGCTCGCTCATTTCGGAGGAGATCATGATGATGCTCTTGCCCTGTTTGGCCATCTCGGCGATGATGCAGTAAATTTCATACTTTGCACCGACGTCGATACCGCGGGTCGGCTCGTCCATGATGAAAACATCGGGGTCGTTGGCCAGCCAGCGGGCAATCAGCACCTTCTGCTGGTTACCGCCGGACAGCGATTGAATCTGCGTTTTGGAGGACGGCGTCTTGATGGACAGCTTGGCGACATTATCCTGCACGAGCTTTTCGATTTTGTTGTCGTCCAGCATGATGCCGCCGATCAGATACTTGTTCAGCGATGCAATGGAGACGTTATCCGCAATGGAAAGCACACCCAGAATACCGGTGGCGCGGCGGTCCTCGGTCAGCATGGCGATGCCGTTTTTGATGGCGTCCTGCGGCTGGTTGATTGTCAGTTCCTTGCCCTTATAGGTGATGGTGCCCGACGTGTGGCAGCGCAGACCGAACAGACCCTCCATCAGCTCGGTGCGCTGGGCACCGACCAGACCCGCAACGCCGAGGATCTCGCCCTTGCGGACGTTGAAGTTGACGTGACGGAAGCTCTTGGGGTTGATGGACGTGAAGTCCTTGACCTCAAACACGACCTCACCGGGCGTATTCGAGCGCGGCGGGTAGAGGTTCGACAGCTCACGTCCGACCATCTTGGTAATGATCATATCGGTGGTCAGTTCCTTGGCCTCCCAGGTGCCGATGTACTGGCCGTCGCGCATGATCGTGACTTCGTCGCTGATGCGAAGAATTTCGTCCATCTTGTGGCTGATGTAGACGATGGAGACGCCCTTGGCGCGCAGCTCGTTCACGATGGTGAACAGTGCCTCGACCTCAGCTGCCGTCAGCGAGGAGGTCGGCTCGTCGAGGATCAGCACCTTGCAGTCTGCGGAGACCGCCTTGGCGATCTCAACCAGCTGCATCTGGGAAACGCTCAAGGTTCCGAGCTTTGCGTGCGGATCATAATTCAGATGGACTTCCTTCAGGACCTTGGCTGCATCCTCATACATTTTGTCATGGTCGATAACGGTGACGGGTCCGTATTTCTTGGTGGGATAGCGCCCAACGTAGATATTCTCGCCGATGGAGCGTTCCGGGATGGGCTGCAGTTCCTGGTGCACCATCGCAATGCCACGGTTCAGTGCATCCAGAGGTCCCTTGATCTGGACCTCCTGTCCCTCATAAATGACCTTGCCTTCGTCCATGTGGTAGATACCAAACATGCACTTCATCAAGGTAGACTTGCCCGCGCCGTTCTCTCCCATCAGCGCATGGACGGTGCCGGGTTTCAATTTCAGCTGTGCGTGATTCAGTGCCTTGACGCCGGGGAACGTCTTGACGACATCACACATCTCCAAGCGGTACTCTGACAATTCGCTGGCCCCCTTTAATCTTTTGTAACCTTTTCACGAAAAAAGGGTGCGTGCGCCTGCGCACACGCACCCCGATTGTTCTGGTTTAAGCTGTGGCTTTTTTTAAATTACTGGAAGTCCTTGACGTTGTCAGGGGTAACCTTGACGTAGTCAACGTAGACGCTCTGGTGGTCGGCCTCGAAGGTCTTGCCGCCCAGCAGCTCTTCCATGCACTCAACAGCCTGGGTAGCCTGGCCCTTGGCGTCATTCAGAACGGTACCGGTCATGTTGCCCTTGGCAACTTCGTTCTTGGCAGCGTCCAGAGCGTCAACACCGACGAGGTAGATGTCCTTGTTGACGGTACGGCCTGCAGCCTGAATGGCCTGCAGAGCACCGATAGCCATATCATCGTTGTTGCAGAAAACAACTTCGATCTGATCGCCGTACTTGGCAAGGTCGTTCTGGCAGATTTCCTGGCCCTTGTTACGATCCCAGTCACCGCGCTGCAGGTCAAGCTGCTCAACCTCAACGCCGGCATCGGTCAGAGCCTTGACGGAGTACTCGGTACGCAGCTGAGCATCGATATTCTCGGGGTCGCCCTGAATCATGATGTAGGAAACCTTGCCGTCGCCGTTGATGTCGCCCTTGTTCTCGGTGTCGAGAATCAGCTCGCCCTGGAAGGTGCCGGACTGTGCAGCGTCGCAGCCGACGTAGACCAGCTTGTCATAAGCGGACATCTGATCGGCGGTGGGCTCACGGTTGATCAGGACGGTGGGAACATCGGCACCCTTGACGGTGGAGATGATCTGGTCGGCAGCGGAGGTCATAACGGGGTTGATGATCAGAGCGTCAACGCCCTGGGTGATGAAGGTGTTGATCTGCTCGTTCTGCTTGGCCTGGTCGTTGTTGCCGTCGACAATGGTGACCTCGTAGCCCTTGCCCTCGAGGATTTCCTGCAGCGCATTACGGTAGGTGGTCATGAAGGCATCGTCGAACTTGTAGATGCAGACGCCGACCTTACCGCCCTGAGTGGCCTCGGTAACGCTCTCGGCTGCGGACTCAGCAGCAGACTCTGCAGCAGAGGTGGACTCTGCGGGAGCCGTGGACTCCGAAGCAGCGGTGGAAGTGGAGGCGGAACCGCCGCAGGCGGCGAGAGAGACAGCCATGCAACCTGCAAGGGCCAGAGCAGCAAACTTTTTCATAATGAGTTTCTCCTTCTTTTTTAGATGTGCAGTAGATTTTCGGGCGGGTCGCTTGTAGAGGAGCGAACCCTGTTGACAGTTATTATAATACTCGGGGACGGATGAAAAAACAAGGTGAAATTTCACCGACTACGGGTGGAAATTTTCACCGTTTAGGGCAGTTTCGCCAGTCGAAAGCGTTTGTTTTTGTGCAGAATGCGCGTAAAAAGTGACAAACGGGTGTTTGTTGTTTTCATTTTGTAAGATTTTTGCGGGTGATGGAAAAATAAAAAAGCCCTTCTCCGGCGTGGGAGAAGGGCTTTGGCGGTAGGCTCGTAGGGGCCGGGCTTCGGGGGTCACCCAAACGGGAACAGGGCCTTTTGCTTATCCATGGCAAACATATTTTCCCGGGTGATGGTGCGGGTGGCGGTGATGTTCGATTTTTCGACGCTGCTCCCCTGCCCGGCCAGCAGCTTATAGGCGCTTTCGACGCCGAAATAGCCCATGCCGTAGGTGTTCTGCACGATCAGCGCGTCCACCGCACCGGTCTGCAGGGCGTCAATCGTCTCGATGTTCGAGTCGAACGCCGCGAGCCAGAGGTCGTCGGCGCGCTGCATCTGCTGGACAGCCTGCGCCGCGCCGACGGCAGTCGTCTCGTTGAGGGCGATCAGCACGTTGATCTCCGGGTGGGTGCGTAGCATGGCCAGCGTGTCCGCGCGGGCACTGGCGGCGTTGGGGTGTGTTGACACGGCGGCAGTGATCCTGGCGCGTCCGCTTTCCGCAAAAGCATCGCGCGCACCCTGCTCCCGGTCCCGCCCGTTGGCACCGTTGACCTCATAGTTGATAAGCCCGACGCAGAGCGCCCCTTCCATGCCGTCCAGTGCGCTCTGGGCCGCCATCCGGCCTGCGCCGTAGTTGTCCGCGCCGATGTAGGCCGCAACGTTGTCAGAGTTCACCGCAGAATCCACGCTGATGACTGTCACGCCCGCCGCGGCGGCGGCATCAATGGCGGCGGCGTTGGCCTCATAATCAATGGCGGAGAAAACGATAGCCTGTGCGCCGTCCTCAACGGCATCGGCAATCAGCTGGTTCTGCGCCGCATAGTCCTCCTCATCGTCGGGGGCCGTTATGGTCAATTGCAGGTTATATTCCGTGGCGGCGGCCTCTGCCCCGGTAAAGACGGCGTCCCAGAACTCGGAATCCCGGTTGTTTTTGGCTACGAGCGCGACCCTGTAGCGGGTCGTTGTGCTGTCCACGGGCTGCATGGCACAGCCTGCCAGCAGCACGGCCAGGGCCGCGGGCAGCAGACGTTTAATGGTTTTTGTCATAGTCGCCCTCCCTGTCCTCCGGCACGCGCGGGGTGCGGATCGTCACTGTTGTGCCCTCGTAGGGGGCGCTTTCAATGGAGATACCGTAGTCCGCGCCAAAGTAGATGCGCAGACGGTCATTGACATTCTTGACGCCGATGCCGGTGCGGTCACTCGGCTCATTCTGCAAGAGGGCCGCGACCTGCTCCGGCTCCATGCCGATGCCGTCGTCCGCGACGATGAGCAGAATATCATCCCCGTCGGGCTTTACGGTGATTTCAATGTGGCCGGAATCGACCATCAGATCCAGCCCGTGAACAATGGCGTTCTCGATGATGGGCTGCAGCGTGATCTTGTTGCACAGGCAGTGCAGGCAGCTCTCGTCCACCGTAAAGTGGTAGGTAAACTGGTTTTTGTAGCGGTATTTTTGAATTTGCAGATACGCCTCGGCGTGCTGCAGCTCCTTTTCGATCGGGATCAGCTCATGCCCGCGGCTGATGCTGATGCGGAACAGCCGCGCCAGTGCATGGACCATCTGGACGGCATCGGCGTTTTTGCCGCGCTCACACATCCAGGCGATGGAATCCAGCGTATTGTAGAGAAAATGCGGGTTGATCTGCGCCTGCAGCGCCTTGAGCTCTGTCTTGCGCAGGACAATTTCCTCCTCGCGGACGGTGGTCATAAGCTGCTGGATGCGGCCTACCATGTGGCCGAAGGAGTCCGAGAGGTTCTGCACCTCCCGCGTGCCGCGCACGGCCTGAAAGGCGAAGTGGTCGGCGTCCTGCTCAAACTGCTCCATGGCTGTTTCGAGCTGCTGCAACGGGCGGGACAGCAGACGGGACAGCACCCAGCCCGCCACCAGCGCGGCAAGAAAAACAAGCCCCGCCGTGATAACCGTGATGCGCACCATCTGCCGGAAGCTCTCATTGACGGTTTCGTCAATGTAGCTGACACCGACGACGCGCCATGTGCTGCCCGGCACACGCTGTACGCTGTAGATGACCGTGTCCTCCACGTAGGTGCCGTCGCCGAGGCAGGCCAGACGCCCGGCCTCCTCCTTCTTTAACCCGGCATACAAAAGCTGCTGCTGCGGGTGGTAGACCATGTTGCCGCGCTCATCCATCAGGTAACAGTAGCCGTGCTGACCGATGCTGACGTTGTTGATCGTTGCGGCCAGCTCCTTGAAGCTCAAATCTACCGCAAGCCAACGGCTGCTGCCGCCGTCCCCCGGCACAGCGCGGATGACCGAGACGACCCACGGGTAGTAGCTGTCAAAGATCGACTCTACATGCGGCGTGCTGATGTAGCCATGCCCCAGGCGCCGGGCCGTGGTCAGGTCAAAGGAGAGGTTGCGCAGTATGTCAGATTTCGGCGTGCGGCCCGCCTGGGCCCAGCAGTCCAACAGACTGCCGTTTTCGTCGTAAGTCGTGATGGCCGCGACCTCGGGCCGGGCTGTCAGAAAGGCATTCAGAAATGCGTCCCGCATCGCAGGTTCACTGTCAAGCTGTTCCAGCACGATGCCGACGGCGCTGTCCATCGTGTTGACGTAGTTATCCACCGCGCCTGCGACCTGGCTGACGACCTGGGCACTGTTCGTGCGCGCGCCCTCCACAACAGCACTGCGGTAGCTGCGCAGAAACAGCGTGGTGCAGAGGATCAGCGCCGCCACGGCCACGCCGGAGATCAGCGCTGCCGCCAGGACTACGGTGCGGGGCGGGCGCTTCACGGCCGGGCCTCCCCCGCGGCGCGGGCGCGGCGCAGCGCCACAGGCGACGTACCGCTGTACTTTTTAAAGCAATAGCTGAAATAATGCTGGTCGGTGTAGCCGCAGCGCCGGGCGATCTCCTGAATTTGCAGGTCGGTGGTCAGCAGCAGGGTCTGGGCAGTCTCCATGCGGCGGCGCACCAGAATGTTGATGAAGGTCTCCCCCTCCGATTTTTTGATACAGGCGCTCAGATGGTTGGGGCTGACGTCCAGCATGGCGGAGAGTGACGCAAGGGACAGATCCTCGTCCATGTAGTGCTGCTCAATGATCTCCAGTGCGCGTTCGCACAGGCTGCCGGTCTTGCGGGCGTCTGCCGTAAAGCTGACGCCGCCCTCGCCCTCCGCCGCCGCGCGCAGGGCCTCGATTGCCTGTTTGTAGGCATCGTTCAGGTCGCTGAATCGGGCAAATTCACGGCTGACGCCGACGCTGGCACTGCGTCCCAGGGCACGGTCTGCCAGCTGGCAGATCTCATCGGCCAGAATGTGCAGGTATTCTTCAAAGTCAGAGGGGTTGCCCAGCAGCAAAGCCACGGCACGCCCGCAGCCATAAAATACGAAATGCCGCAGATATTTGTTGGCGCTCTGCTCCACCAGCTGGGTAAGCCCGGCCTCATAGTCCACCGGGCCGTCCAGCGCCGCGGCCATCACCACCAGCGTGCTGCGGTCATCGGTGCCGCGCAGCAGACCGCAGTCTACCGCTGCCTGGCGCAGGCGCGTCTCCAGATTCTCGGGGGCATTTTCATAACGGGCCAGTACCAGTGGAATGATGAGCGCTGCGCGATCCGCATGGGCCGAGTCAGCCCGGCGCAGCCCGGCATAGCGGGCGTCGATCTTCTCGTGGATGGCCTTCAGCTCGGCGGCCAGGCCGTCCATCGTCAGCGGCTTGAGCATGTAGCTGATGATGTTGTACTGGATGGCCTGCTTGGCATACTCGAAATCGTCGAAGCCGCTCAAAAAGGCAATGTGCATCGCAGGGCGGATCTCGCGCACCTGCCGCGCCAGCTCGATGCCCGAGATGAACGGCATACGGATGTCGGTCAGCAGCAGGTCCGGCTCAAGCCGCTCGACAAGCTCGAGCGCGTCCAGCCCGTTGCTGGCATTGCCCACAAGGTGGAAGCCGAGCGCCTCCCAGGGGATCATTGTGCAGACGGCCTCGCGCAGCTCGTCCTCATCGTCAGCCACGACGACGGTGTAGATGTTTTTGTCAGCCATACGTCCTTTTCCTTTTTAGGGTGCGCCGTCACAGCCAGAACTGGACCAGGCGGCTCACATTTTCATACAGGGCAGGGTTCTGCCCCATCAGCTGCGGCTCCGCCGCAAAGTAAACACAGAAATTGTAGCAGACGCCCGCCAGCACGGCCAGCGGCAGCGCCGTGCGCAGAGCTTTGGTCAGCGCGGGGATGGGGCGGGCCTGCAGGACACTTTCCGCAAAGAGCCACGCCAGCGCCGCCGCCAGCAGCAGCGGGCCGAGCCAGTCGCTCTGGTAGCGGTAGAGCATTCCGGCCATCTGGCAGTCTACGACGGCCAGCGCTGCCGTGCAGACGAGCACAAGCCGGATGGCGGTGCGCAGGTCGCGGCGGCTGCCCAACCGGCGGCGGGCCAGCGGCAGCGCAGCCAGCCCCCACAGCAGCGGCAGGCAGGCGAATGCGCCGCCGTAGTACAGCTCTGTAATGGTCAGGCCCATGTAGTTTGTCTGCATCCGCGTGGCAGTCAGGTACGGGAACACCGTCTGCACACCGGGAATGCCCGCGAGGAAGGTCACGGCTGCCGGGGCGATGCGCCCGACGGCAAAGCCGCGGCGGGTCATATCGTTGCTGGTCAGGTTGTAGTTGGCACCAAAGTCAAACGGCGAGCCGAACCGCGCGGCGTTGTACCACATAAGGCCGACGGCCACAAGCACAACGGGCAGGATAAACGCAGCGGCTTCCCCTGCGCCCCGGCGGGTGCACAGGCGTTTTTCCGTGATATAGCGCGGCCAGAGGATGGGCAGGGCCAGCGCGGCAAAAAGCACCATCTGGGGGCGGCAGCCCGCGACCAATGCCATGCAGAGAGAGCCGAACGCGAGGTGGAAGGTCAACGCTTTGCGGCGGTTTACCGGCGTGTTTGCGGCGCACAGCCACTGCCACAGTGCCCACAAAACGAACGCAGCACCGCAGAGGATCGCGTACTCATACACCGACGGGCGGTGGAGCAGATAGTAGATCTGTGTGCCCGAGGCCGCGCCCGCGGCGGTGAGCAGGTAGGCAGCGGCGCTTGCCTGCGGGAACCAGCGGCGCACAGCCTGCTTCACAAAGCCAAAGGCGGCAAGTATGTACAGCCAGGCAAGCAAAATCATCGGCAGTGCAGGCGGCAGGTCCCGGATGCCGGTCAGCGCCTCAAACGGAAGCTGGAACAGAAGGCAGGGCACGATGCCGAAATAGACGTAATAGCGTCCGTTATAGTAGGCCACATCCCACAGGGCATCGGGCGCGGCGGCCTGCCGGGCGGCGGTGTCGTAGGGGTTTTCCAGTTCAGCCATAGCGGCGGGCGGGTCCTTTTCAAGGTCAAGGCGGCCATTCAGCAGACTGTGCGCCAGCGCACCGTACTGGGCACCGGCGTTGGACGCCCAGTCGTTGATGTGCATGGTGAAGTCGATGCGGCTCGTACCCGACCAGTCGGGGGTGTTATAAAAGCTCGTGGCGACGCCCGCGTTGAAGCGGTCCCCGAAGGGCGCCAGGAACGCCGCCGCGCAGAGCGCCAGCCCCACGGCCAGCACTGCCGGGCGGTATTTTTTCTCATGGGTCAGGTAGGCGTCCTGCCACGCGGCACTGGCCGGGCGCAGGGCGAACGCCGCCAGCGCCAGTGCGAAGATGACCGCAAAGCGCAGGACGGAGAAATCCAGCGGGCGGCGGGCGTTGGCGTAAACCGTGGTCAGCTGAGCATTAAGCGGGTAGCTGCGGTACTCGCCAGTATAGCCCGACGCCGTCAGCGTCAGGGTGGACACCTTGCCGGAGAGGTCAAGGCTGTGGGTCTGGCTGCGGGCGGACGCGGGGGCGGCCTCCCAGTTCCAGCTCTGGCGGGAGACCGAGCTGGCCTCATCGGTGGCGGCAACGTTGAGGGTCAGCAGAACGTTCTTCTGCTCCGGCGTGTCGCCGTCGGCCAGCGAGGTCAGGCCGTCGAGCTGCAAGTTGTATATTGCAAAGTCGAGGCCCGCAAATTCCAGCGTTGTCTGCTCATCGTTCAGCGTCAGCGGCGCGGCGGGGTCTGCGTCATTGACCAGATACGGGCGCAGGTCAACCGGCGTGTAGCTGTGGGTCGCCAGCCAGTTCAGGTTGCCGACGAATAATTCTATTCCAAGGCTGGCGGCCAGCAGCAGTCCGACAGCCGCCGGGGTGCGGAGCTTTTGCGGCAGTGTGCCGCGCAGCCGGAAGCCGCAGACCACACCGCAGGCAATTGCCTGCATGATTAAAATCGCGGCCAGCCGGAAGGCGTCAAAGCCGACGGACAGCCCGGGCTTGGACCAGACGCAGACCGCCCACAGCCAGACCAGCGCCGACACCCCCGCCCCGGCGTACAGGTCCGCGCGGACGGAGCGGCGGTGATGGATACGGGCGGGCAGGAGTGTAAAGAGGGCTGCGAGGGCGAGAGAGGGGAGGATGGTTAGAATCAGCATAGGTGATTATTCCGTTTCACAATTAGATTGCGGGCTTGCTTGCCTCCCTCTGCGAGGGAGGTGGCCCCGCAGGGCCGGAGGGAGAGAGCCTTGCCATGGCCCGAAATATTTCGGGTTGCCGTAAGGTTCTCTCCCCCACCCGCTGCGGCGGGAGCCCCCTCGCAGAGGGGGCCAAGGGGATGTTACGCCACCATTATATACCATTCCGCAGCGCGTTGTACAGCATTTCCGCTTTGGCATGGCTGATGCCCTTGACCTCCTCGAGATCGGAGATGGAGGCAGCCTTGACGGCGGCGACGGTCTTGAAGTGCGCCAGCAGCGCGGCGCTCGTCTTTTCACCGACGCCGGGAATGGCGGTCAGGGTGGCGGCGTAGGACTTTTTCTTCATTGCGCGCTTGCGGTAGTCGTTGGCGTAGCGGTGGGTCTCGTCCTGAATGTTCGTGACAAACGTAAAGATATTGCGGTGGCGGTTGATGGCGATCTCGCCGCCCTCGTCGTCCACAATGGCGCGGGTGCGGTGGTGGTCATCCTTGACCATGCCGAAGGTCGGCACATGCTCCAGCGCTGTGCCGCGCAGAGCCTGCCTGACCGCGCCGACCTGTCCCCTGCCGCCGTCGATGAGCAGCAGGTCGGGCAGCGTCGCAAACTGGTTCTGCGGGCCGTCCGGCTTCTCGCCGCGGCGGGCCATCTCGTACTCCGCCGCGCGGCGGGAGAGCGTCTCTGCCAGCGAGGCGTAGTCATCGGTGCCCGCGACGGTTTTCATCTTAAAGCGGCGGTAGCCCGCGCGGTGGGGCTTGCCGTCCTGAAAGACGACCATGCCGCAGACGCTCGACCCGTCGCCCCAGTTGGAAATATCGTAGCTTTCAATCACGCGGGGCGGCTTTTTCAGGCCCAGCACCTGCGCAGCCTCCTCAAGCAGCTTTTCCTCGCGGGTATAGCGCCCGCTCTCGCGGCCCAGACGCTCGACAGCGTTTGTATAGGCCATCGTGACGAGCTTCGCGACGTCGCCGCGCTGGGGCACGTACAACTCCACCTTCGTGCCGCGCGCCTGGTTCAGAGCTTCATTCAGTGCCTCCGCGTCGGGCGGCAGGGCGTCCACGGCAATCGTTTTAGGGATCGTCTCGCCGTCGAGGTAATACTGCGGCAGAAATTCCTCCCGCACGGCGTCGATGTCCGTCGTGTCGCGGAACAGGAACTCCCGCTTGTCGGTCAGGCGTCCGTCGCGGTAGCGCAGCACGGCGGCGCAGACCGCGTGGGTCGTGCCCGCCAGTGCGATGACGTCCATCTCGGTGTCGTTCTCCATGACGACCTTCTGCCCAGCTGCCACGCGGTCAATGGCCATGATCTGGTCGCGCAGCAGCGCCGCCGTCTCAAAGTCAAGCCGCTCCGACGCAGCCTCCATCTTCTCCCGCAGCTGCCTGACGATGTCCTTTTTGCCGTAGCGGATCATCCGCAGTGCACCCTGCACAGCGTCGTTGTAAGCAGCACAGGTGATTTTGCCGCTGCACACGGCCATGCACTTGCCGATGTGGGCGTTGAGGCAGGGGCGGCCCTTGCCGAAATCCTGCGGAAAGCTCTTATTGCACCGCGGCAGCAGGAAGCAGTCCTGCGCCGTTTCCACCATCTCCCGCACGGCAAACGACGAGGTGAACGGGCCGATGTAGTCGGCGTCGTCGTCATCCTTCTGCAGCGCGGCGGAGATGCGCGGCCAGGCCCCGCGCGTGACCTTGACATAGCTGTAGCCCTTGTCGTCTTTCAGCAAAATATTGTACTTCGGCGTATGGGCCTTGATCTGGCTGGCCTCGAGGACGAGCGCCTCAAATTCCGACTGACAGACAATGACGTCAAACGTGAAGGCGTGGGCGATCATCTGGCTGACCTTGGCGTCGTGGGGCACGCCCTCCCGGAAATACTGCGACACGCGGGTTTTCAGGCGCTTGGCCTTGCCGATATAGATGATCGTGTCCGACTTGTCCCGGATGATGTAGACACCGGGCAGCAGCGGCAGCATACAGGCCTTTTTATAAAGTTCAGCTTTTGTCATGGGGTGTTGCCTTTCCTATACAAAAAAAGCGGCGGGTCGCCCCACCGCTGATTGTTCTGGAATAGATTACTCGGCAAAGCCGGAGCTGACCAGCTTGACCAGGCCGTCAACTGCAGCCTGCTCATCGGCGCCATCAGCAATGATGCGGATGGTGGTGCCGCCAACGATGCCCAGGCTCAGGACGCCGAGCAGAGACTTCGCGTTGACGCGGCGCTCCTCCTTCTCGACCCAGATGGAAGACTTATACTCGTTTGCCTTCTGGATGAAGAAGGTAGCCGGACGTGCGTGCAGACCAACCTGATTCTCAACGGTAACTTCTTTAACGTACATAGTTATTCTCTCCTACTTTTGAAAATAATATGCCCCTGCGTATCTACCGTGGGCGACTTCCAGGCGGTCTATTGCGTGTTAATACGCCGCCTTGATTGCCTCTATTTTATCCTATTTAGTCGATTTTGTACAGTGGAAAATTGCAATTTTGGCAGGATTCTGTAATTCCGCCAAATCTTCGTTCTCTCGTTTGTGCAATATTGCCAGTTTATTTTCAACAGGATTGTGGATTGACGACAAAAACAACGGTCAGCCCCGATACTGCATCTCCAATTCCTCACAATATACCGCTGCAAAGGTGCCTTCCTCGGCGGGGTCGTAGCGGTGCAGCACTGTGCCCGTCAGCCGCCAGCCCATCCGCTTGTACAGCGCGATGGCGCGGGTGTTCGTGTTTATGACCCCCATCGTCGGGTGGTCGTGCTCCGGCAGCTTTTTGCGGGCAAAGTCCAGCATTTTCGCACCGTACCCCTTGCCGCGGGCAGCCTCGGTCACAAACAGATGGCCGATCTCGCCGGTTTTGTGGCAGACGCCGACCATCCCGTCGGCAACGTCCTTCGTGTAGTGCAGATAGAACGCCCAGCCGTTCTTTTTCTCATCTGTCAGGTTCGGCAGCCAGAAGTCCGGCGTCATTTTATCGAGATATTTCTCGTCGCAGACCGGCGCACAGACCGTGCGGCGGCCCTCGGCCATGAGGGCCGCGCAGAGGGCGAGCTGTTCGTCATTTTTCACAAGGCGCATATTTTCGCCGCGCTTCCACTTGGGCAGCTCGGTCAGCGGGTGGCTCTCGCACCAGGCGTCGTACAAATCGGGGCGGCGCTCGCGGGTGCGCTCCCGGCTTTGGGCCCCGCGCCACTCGTCAATTTTTTTGTGGTCGCCGGTCAGCAGCACGGGCGGCACGGCGCGGCCCTCCCAGACCTCAGGGCGGGTAAACTGGGGGTATTCCAGCAGGCCGTCCCAATAGCTCTCGTCCCGATAGCCCTTTTCCTCGGCCAGGACGCCGGGCTGCAGGCGCAGGACACTGTCGGCCACGACCAGGCTTGCCAACTCACCGCCGGTCAGCACATAGTCTCCGATGGAAATTTCCTCGTCGCCGAACGCATCGATGACGCGCTGGTCGATGCCCTCATAGTGGCCGCAGACCAGCGTCACCGCGTCATAGCCGGCCAGCTCGCGGGCCTTTTCCTCATTGTAGGGGCGGCCTGCGGCGGTCAGAAAGACGACGTGCGGCTTCGCGCGGCCCTGCGCGGCACACTGGGCCTGCACGGTGCGCAGGCAGTCGGCAATCGGCTGGGCGTAGAGTACCATGCCGCAGCCGCCGCCGTAGGGGTAGTCGTCGGTCTGCTTCTGCTTGTTTTTCGTATAGTCGCGGATCTGGTGGCAGTGCGCCTCAAACAGATTTTTGGCGCGGGCGCGGCCCAGGATGCTGGCCGAGAGAAAGCTGTCGCACAGCTCCGGAAAAAGCGTTACAATGTCAATGCGCATCGGTTCAGTCCTCGTCGCCGTTGACGGCCTCGGTGAACATGCCCTCGATGGGCGTCACCAGAATTTTGCGCGCCTCGATGTCGATATTTTTGACAAATTCCGGCACAGCGGGCAGCATGTGCTCCCCGCCAGCGGTGTCGGTGACGGTATAGATGTCCTGCGCGGCGGGGCGGTCCACGTTTGTCAGTCTGCCGTACACGCGGCCGGTTTCGGCATCGACGACCTCGCAGTCCAGCAGGTCGTCAATGAAGAAGCGGCCCTTGGGCAGGCGTGCGTCCGCCTTAGCCAGATAGTACACCCGGCCCACCTGTGCGCGGGCGGCGTCCATATCGTTGACGCCGTCGAGGCGCAGTAAAATCACATTGCCCTGAGCGCGCACGCCCAGCACGCGGGTCTCCCCTGCGCCGTCGGTGGTGGTGAACAGGCGCTTGAATTTTGCCAGAAACGCCGCGCCGTCGCAGAGCGGCAGGGCTTTCATTTCGCCGCGCACGCCGTGGGTGGACACGATCTTGCAGGCGGGAAGATAGTTTTGCATAGTTCCTCCTGATGTGTTGTAGAGGTCTGTTTGCGGCAGCGGAAACGCCCCGGGCGGATATAGAATCTGCCCCTACGGTGTAAGACGGCATCTACCCGCGGAAGTCTCCGCTGCCGCAAGGCTGCAGCGGGCGAACAATGTTCGCCCCCACATTGAAAAAAGCACTTTACCCTGCGGCAAAGTGCTTTGTAACGGGTCTTAGTCGATCTCAACGATGACTTTCTCGCCCTGACGGACGGCAGCGGCACGCACGACAACGCGGATTGCCTTGGCGATACGGCCCTGCTTGCCGATGACGCGGCCCATATCGGCCTCGGCCACCTTGAGGTGGTACACAACAGTGCCGTCCTCACGCATGGGATCAACAGTCACCTGCACGGCCTCCTTGTCTTCGACAAGGCCGCGGGCAACGGCTAATAAGAGTTCCTGCATGTGGCGTTCCCTCCCTGAAAAGCGAACAAATTACAGAACAGCGGCCTTCTTCAGGATCTCACGGACGGTGTCAGTGGGCTGAGCGCCGTTGTCCAGCCACTGCTTAGCCTTCTCAGCGTCGATCTTGACGACAGAGGGCTCCTTGGTCGGATCGTAGTAGCCGATCTCCTCGATGAAGCGGCCATCACGAGCGAAGCGGCTGTCAGCGACAACAACGCGGTAGAAAGGAGCCTTCTTGGCGCCCATGCGGCGCAGACGAATCTTAACCATAGTAATATTCCTCCAAAAATTGTTTACGGCCCTTGCGGGGCATCTGATTTATATTGTACATCCCGTGGGCCGTAAAGCCGAGCGGGTCATACCGAAATTGTGTCAGCGGCCAAAGCCGCGGAAGCCGCCGCCCCTGCCGCCTAAGCTGCCCAGGCTGCGCATAAAGCCTTTGGGGTTGCGCTTGACCTTTTTCATCATCTTCTGCATCATCTCAAACTGGCGCAGCAGCTTGTTGACGTCCTCCACCGTGGTGCCGGAGCCCGCTGCAATGCGGCGCTTGCGCTTGGGGTTGATGATGTCGGGCTTGGCGCGCTCTGCCGGGGTCATCGAGTAGATGATGGCCTCGATGCGGGGCAGTGCCTTTTCGTCGAGAGAATCGGCGTCGATCTGGCCGCCGCCGGGCATCATGGCCAGCAGCGCCGACGCACCGCCCATCTTTTTTACCTGCTGGAACTGGGCGAGCAAATCGTTCATGTCGAACTTGTTCTCCATCAGGCGCTTGGCGGCGGCCTCGGCCTCCTTGTCGTTCTGGAGCGTCTGCGCTTTCTCGATCAGGGAAAGCACATCGCCCATGCCAAGGATGCGGTTCGCCATCCGCGCCGGGTAGAACGGCTCCAGATCCTCGAGCTTCTCGCCCGTGCCCTGGAAGTAGATCGGCATGCCAGTGACGGCCAGCACCGAGAGTGCCGCACCGCCGCGGGTGTCGCCGTCGGTCTTGGTCAGGATGACGCCGCTGATGCCGACCTTTTCATTAAAGGTCTTGGCCACGTTGACGGCTTCCTGACCGGCCATGGCGTCCACGACCAGCAGCGTTTCATCGACCTCGACAGCCTGCTTGATGCGCACCAACTCATCCATGAGCTGGTCATCAATCTGCAGACGGCCTGCGGTATCGAGAATAACAATGTCATTGCCGTGATCCTTCGCGTAGGCAAGTGCCTTCTGCGCGATGATTTCGGGCTTTTCGGTGCCCAGCGTAAAGACCGGGACACCGGCCTGCTCACCGACGACCTTCAACTGCTCAATGGCGGCGGGGCGGTAAATATCGCAGGCGACCAGCAGCGGGCGGCGGCCCTGGCTGCGGTAATATTTGCCGAGCTTGGCGGCGTGGGTGGTCTTGCCGTTGCCCTGCAGGCCGCACATCATCAGCACGGTCTGGCCCTTGTTTTTCAGGCGCAGGTACTTCGGCTCGTTGCCGCCCATGAGGTTGGTCAGCTCTTCGTTGACGATCTTGACGACCTGCTGGGCGGGGGTCAGGCTCTCCATGACCTCCTGCCCCATGGCGCGTTCCGAGACCTGGGCGCAGAAGTCCTTGGCGACTTTATAGTTGACGTCGGCCTCGAGCAGGGCCATGCGCACCTCGCGCATCGCGGCCTTGATGTCGGCCTCGTTCAGCTTGCCCTTGCCGCGCAGCTTTTTGAAAACGCCATTCAAGCGCTCTGTTAAAGACTCAAAGGCCATCGGCATCCTCCTGCGTGTCCAAGCGGTGTAAGATCGTGAGCATCTCCGCGGTGTCGTTCGTGATCCGCGGGTCCGGCGTGAAGGAGCCGGAGTTCGAGCAGCGGATCTCTGTGACGAGCAGCCGCAGGCGGTCTAAGTCAGCCTGCATCCGGGTGTGGCGGCGGGCGTTGCCGAGCTTTTGCTCCAGCTCATCGAGTGCGGCCTCACCGTGCTTGATGGCGTCCCGCACCCCCTGCCGCGTGATGCCGAGGTTCTCGGCAATTTCGGCCAGGGACAGATCCTCATCATAGTATTCTGTCAGGATGACGCGCTGCTTGTCCGTCAGGACCGGACCGTAGAAGTCCAGCAGGACGGAGTAGGCAAGGTTTTTCTGCGGCTTGCCGGCCATGCCCGCGCCCCCTTTGCTGCTTGTGAAGGCCGTGTAAAGTATTTTTCTTTACATCAGCCTTTGAATTATAACAGGCGCAGGAGGAAAAGTCAAGGGGTCCGGGCGGATTTTGTGCCGATTTCCTGCGTTTTTTTGAGGAAATCCGCGGACCTTCCGCAGCGGCCCCTACAGCATTGCCCCACAATATTTTGCCAGACCCGTGGCAAACCCTGCCGAACTATGCTATAATAAGAATACTTTTGTTTACGGAAAGTGAGGTGCCCCGCCATGCCCATCCTGCACAGCTATTATCAGGACGTCTACCGCTGCCCCATCGTGCGGCTGGACGGCTATTCCGCGCAGCACGGGCTGAGTACCGGCATCCTCGCGTATCTCGATTTCGGCGGCGCGACGGGTTCCTCCAAGGACGGCCTGGCCGAGACGATGCTTGCCTTTGCCACCGAGCGCGGCACGCTGCAGCCCGGCATGCCTGTGGTGGAGGCCAGCTCCGGCAGCTTCGGCGCGGCGCTGGCCGTCAGCTGTGCCACAACGGGGCACCCCTGCATCCTGGTCGTACCCAGCAACCTGCCCATTGCCCAGCGCAAGCGGCTGCAGGACCTGGGTGCGCATATCATCGCCTGCAGCAGCAGCGGGCGCCGCGCCATGGAGCGCGTGGCCGAGGACACCGCCAAGCGCTACGGCGGATATTACACCCACTATTTTTCCAACGACGACAACCCCGAGTACCACCGCCGCGTGACGGGGCCGCAGATTTATAAAAACGCAGGGGATGCCATAGACGCCATCGTCATCGGCGTGGGCAGCGGCGGCACGATCACCGGCGTGGCCGAGTACATCAAGGCATGGAACAGCATGGTGCGCATCGTCGCCGTGGAGCCTGCCGAGTGTGCCGCCATCTCGGGCGGGTTCATCGGCCAGCACGGCATTTCGGGCATCGGGCCGGGCTTTGTGCCGGAGAACTACAACCCTTATGTCGTGGACACCGTATTGACCGTGACCACCGCCGACGCCGAACGCGCCGCGCGGGAGGTGCTGTTCTTTGACGGCGTGCCCGCCTGCACCAGCGCCGGGGCGACGCTCGCCGCTGCCGTGCAGCTGCTGAGCATGGGCAAGGCCAAGCGCCCCCTGTGCGTCTTTGCCGGGCGGCATATCTACGGATAAATTTGTAAAATTTGCGCGAACGCCCCGCACCGTATTTCCCGGTGCGGGGCGTTATGCTATACTGGTATTATAAAAAGGAAGGGCGGTGTGTGACCGTGAAAAGATCTTTGTTTCCCGTTTTGTCGATGCTTTTTTTGACAGGCTGTGCCGCCGGGGCGGTTTCCTCGGCGGCTGTGCCATCCACGGCTGCCCCTCTGCCCGGAACTGCGGAGACTGCCGGGGCACCGCAGCCCGCCGGAACCGCCGAGGCCGCGGCGACGCCCGCACCCACCGCTGACGCTGTGCAGCCGCCGCAGGGACTCGTGGAGACCGGCGCGGCGGTGCTGGACTACGATGAGATACGGCTGATCGACTATTTTCGCGAATATCAGCCCTACCCCGACACCGATTACTATACGATGTGCAGGGACGGCAAGTGGGGGCTGATGCGCAGCGACGGCACCGAGGTACTGCCCTGCCGCGCGTCCGAGCCGCTTTTTGAATGCAGCTGGAACGCCCACCATTGGCACGGGTACCTGGACGATCTGTTCGGCTCACCGGACTATGAAGCCGCGTATAAAGCAGCCTCACAAACGCTGACAGAGAGCGGCGACGGGCGCCTTTGTGCAGAACACGACGGCGGCGGCTACCGGCAGTTTGTCTGTTTGCAGGACGATAAGACCTACCTGTACAGCGGCAGCATGGGGCCTGGCCAGTTCATTACGCTCACCGACGACATCCTGCGGCTGTTCAGCGGCAGCACCAACGGCCTTGTGCCCGCGCAGAGCGGCACCACCACGCACGAAAGCGACGAATGGTACAACTTCGTCGGCGACGGGCTGTACGTGTATCGCTGCCGGAACAGCGATGCAGCCAACAATTTTGTATACACCGCGGCTGACTGCTTCTTTGACGCGCCGCTGGCCGCCGCCCAGCGCGAGGGCAAATGGGTGTATCTGGACACAGCGGGCCATGAAGTGACCGCCCCCTGCTACGACGGCATATATCAGCCCAACCACTATACAGACGAGCCGCTGGTCTTTGCCCGCGCCGCGCCGCTGCTGAGCGGCTATGCAGTCGTCAGCCGGGACGGAAAGTTCGGCCTGCTGGACAGCACCGGCGCAGAGCTTGTTCCCTGCGCGTATGACGGCCTTGCGTGGGACGGCGGCACGGCATGGGTCAAGCTGGCCGACGGCTGGCACGAGTACACAATTCCCGGCGTGACGAAGCCAGACCCGCTGGCCGACCTGCCCGACAGCGTTACAGCCCCCGACACCTACCCCGCGCGGACGGACGCGGTGTTTTTCATGGCGGATGCCGACAGCACCAACCGCCTGAATCTGCGCGCCGGACCCGGGCTTGCGTACGGCATCCTCGGTAAAATATCTTCCTCCACCCTGCGCGTGTACGGGTATTCCTCCGCCGCCCCCGGCTGGGCACTGGTGCGGTACGACCCGCTGTACGATGTGCCGCAGTTTGGCTGGGTCAGTACGGCGTATTTGATTTCAGCGGAATAAAAAAGCGGTGTACTTCTATGGGTCGTTCGTGGGAGGCCCCCGGCTGGGCGCTTGTCAAATACGGGCGTAAATTTGGCTGGGTCAGTCAGGATTTTCTGGTTTTAGGACGTTAAAATGAAAACGCCCCGGACGCGTGATGTGTCCGGGGCTGTTGCTTTGCGGTAGTCGGTTTGCATCGGGCAACCGTACAGTTCTCTCCCCCACCGCCTGCGGGCGGAGCCCCCTCGCAGAGGGGGCCAAGGGGTGAACGCACCCTTTTCGACAGTCTGCACGGAAGAGACGAATCTCTCCCTTACTTCTTTTTGCGCGTTGTGCGCTTTGCCGTTCTTCGCGGCGCAGCCTTTTTGACCGGCTTCGGTACAGGCTTCACACGGACAAACTGGATGGGGTTGCCGTTTGCCAGAATGCGCTCCTCGACCTCAAGCTCTGGCAGGGACGCCAGGAATTTGTTCAGGCTCTTGGAGCCGAAGTTGCGCACGTCAAAGTCCGGGTAGCGTTTGATGAGCTGGTCACCGACGCGGGAGGTACGCACCCAGCCCGTGCCGTCGTCCATTTCATCAATAAGGCCGTGGATGATGCGGCCAATGGAATCGCGGTTGATGGCCGTGTCGTCCCCGGCGTTGGCGCGGGCGGCGGCCTCGGCGGCGGGGGCTGCGGGCGCGGTGTCGTCGGTCTCGCCGTGGTCGAGGATCAGATCCAGGTATTTGAACTGGTCGCACGCCTTGACGAAGGGGCCGAGCGCTTTGCTCTCGCCCATACCGATGACGAGTTTTCCGGCCTCACGCAGACGGGCGGCCAGCCGCGTAAAGTCGCTGTCCGACGAGACGATGCAGAATCCGTCCAGATTGCCGCCGTAGAGCAGGTCCATGGCGTCAATGATCATGGCGGAGTCCGTCGCGTTTTTGCCCGTCGTATAGCTATACTGCTGGATGGGGATGATGGAGTTGTTCAAAAGCGCGTCCTTCCAGCTCTTGAGACGCACATCCGACCAGTCACCGTAGATGCGCTTGCAGGCGGCCACGCCGAAGGTCGCGGCCTCGTCAAGAATGACCTTGACATACTTGGGCGAAATGTTGTCCGCATCAATGAGGATCGCAAGTTTCAGGTCTTCCATCGCTTACTTCCTCTCGCGCTTGGGCTGCTCAAAGTACATATAGAGCTGGCACGGGATCATGCCGTTGTAAATTTTGCGGCGGCGCGCGGCCTTTTTGCCAAAGTGCTGCTCAAACTCGGCGTCCGCGGTGATGGCATAGAGCCCCTGCGCGGGGTGCGCCTGCCAGACCTGGCCCAGCGTTCTGGCAAGGCTTGCGGCCTCGGATGCGTCGCCAAGGCGCTCGCCGTAGGGCGGGTTCGTCAGGACGGTGGCGTTGTCGAGTGCACGGAATTCCCTGACGTCGGCAACCTCAAAGCGGCAGCGGTCCCCCACGCCCGCCAGCTTGGCGTTCGCGTTGGCCAGTGCCACGGCGGCGGGGTCAATGTCGTAGCCGATGCCCTCGAACGCGGCGTCCTTGCGGACCTCGTCCAGGGCCTTCTGGCGCTGCTCTGCCCAGATGTCGGCGGGCACAAAGTCGAAGTGCTCGGCGGCAAAGCGGCGGCGCAGGCCGGGGGCCAGGTTCAGCGCCTTCTGGGCAGCCTCAATGACCAGCGTGCCGGAGCCGCAGAACGGGTCCTGCACGAGGGAGTCGCGGCGCACGCGGCCCAGGTCGGCAATGGCGGCGGCCAGCGTCTCCTTGATGGGGGCCAGCGTCGCGTTTTTGCGGTAGCCGCGCTTGTGCAGGCCGTCGCCGGAGGTGTCGAGGTAGATTTCCACGGTGTCCTTGCGCAGGGCAAAGCGCACCTTGTACAGTGCGCCGTCCTCGGGCAGGGTGCCGACCTTGTGGCCGTGCATCAGGCGCTTGACGATGGCCTTTTTGACGATGCTCTGGCAGGCGGGCACGCTGGACAGCTGGCTGGACAGGCTCGAGCCCTTGACCGGGAACGCCGCGTTGGCGGGCAGCAGGTCCTCCCACGCGATGTTGTAGCAGCCGTCGAACAGCTCGTCAAACGTCGTGGCCTTGTAGGTAGCCAGCAGCAGCAGGACGCGCTCCGCCGTGCGCAGGTTCAGGTTGGCGGCGGCGATAACGTCCGCCCCGCCCTGGAACGCCACGCGGCCATCGGTGACCTGGATGTTCTGTGCGCCCAGACGCTTGACCTCAAAATTCAGCGTCGACTCCGTGCCGAAAAAGCAGGGCGCGACCATGGTATAAAGTGTAGACATAGGTGTCCTTTCTTGTGTCCTTCTTGCCTCCCTCTGGGAGGGAGGTGCCCCGGAGGGGCGGAGGGAGAGAAGCTTGTCAGAGCCCGAAATATTTCGGGCTGCCGGAAGGTTCTCTCCCCCACCCGCTGCGGCGGGAGCCCCCTCCCAGATGGGGCCAAGAGTTTTATAAAATTGCAAAAAGACCCCAGCCCGGCGGCTGACAGCCGTCAGGATAGGGCCGTTCGTACTGTGGTTTCTGCGGCCAAATCAGCCGCGGCGGCGGGAATATCCACCGCGATGGTTCTCCGTCACGCGCTTGAGGTCTGCGATCTTCTCCTCACTGCGGGTCTTGTAACGGGCCATCATGTCCTCAAAGCTCATCTCGCCTTGGGGGGCGGCGGGCTTGGGCTGCCACACGCGGGGCTTTTCCTCGCGCTTGGGGCGCGGGGCCGAGCGGCGATCACCACCGTTGCCGCTGCGCTCACCGTGCGGCTGGCGCGGTGCGCGTTCCGGTGCGGGCTGGGTGCGCTTGATGGACAAGGCGATCTTGCCGTCCGGTGCGATGGAAAGCACCTTGACGGAGACCGTCTGCCCGTCGCTCAACACAGCAGAAAGATCCTGCACAAACTCGTAAGAAACCTCGGAGATGTGGACAAGACCGGTCTTGCCCTCCGGCAGAGAAACGAACGCGCCGAACGGCTTGATACCAGTGACCTTGCCCTCGACAATATCCCCAACTTGTAATGCCAAACTATGATACCCCTTTAAAATGTAATTTATTACAGGGGGCTGCCGCAAAGCTTCCCCGCTGAAAACGATGTTATTTGCCGCTGATGTCTACAAAGACGCGCTCATTGGGCTTGGCGTAGCCCTGCTCCCGGGCGTAGCGCTCAATGATGGCGTCCTCACCCTGGTCGAGCGTGCCGGACAGCTCGGCATTTTCCGTGACCTGTGCCGCCAGCTGGTTCTTCAGCGATTGCAGCTCCTGCTGCTTGGCTGCGATGGAGACCTGGTTCCTGACCAGCCCTACAAACATAGCGGCGCTTACGATGACCAGCACCGGAAGTACGACCCACTGCACCAGAAACTGGGTGCGGGACAGCCCGCTGCGTTTTCTCATCTGGGATGCCCCCTTCCAAGACATGCACATTACTACGTATGGCTAATTATATAATACTTTCGACGGTTTTTGCAACCGTTTTTCGGCGGATTTTTTGATTTTAGCAGATTTTTTTGCTTTACGGCAGGCGCGGCGGCGGCTTTGGGCTGCTTGTAAGCGCATTTGTGCGGGCCTGACGAGCATTTTGTGTACAAGCCGCAGCGGTCTGCACGCCAGCTCCGCCAGTGCTGCCGCCGCGCGGTGCACGGCAGGCTGCACAGTCCACCGCCAGCTGACGGCCCCCAGCAGCACGGCAGCGCTCATATACCAGCGGGCCAGACCGCCCGCGCTGGCCCCGGCGGCAAACCCGCAGACGAGCACCGCCGCCGCGGCAAACACGGCTATGTCCCGGAAAAAGCACCGCACCGGCCCCTCCCCGAGTGCCAGCCGCACAGCATCCCGCGCGGCCCCGAGCAGGCAGCCGAGCCCTAAGCACCATAATACATCCCCCAGCACGGCCCACGGCGCGGGCGACGGGGCCATTTACCGAAAGAGCCGCGCCAGCAGACTGCCGCCGGACTGCTGGTTCTCGGCATACTGCAGGTATTCGATCTTACCGGAAAGCTGCACCTGGCCGCTCTGGGTGGAAAGCTCGCCGATCTGCAGTTCCTGCCCGCCGACGGTCAGGTTGCCGAGCGACGTTTCCAGCACAGCGGCGTTTTCGTCGCAGCTGATGACCCGGATGACGCCGGTCACAGCCAGATGGCGGCGGTCCTTCAGCGCCAGGCCGTGGCTTTTCGGCTGGGGCTGGGCGGTGTCAGCCGCGCGGGGTGTGCGCGACTCCAATTTTGTTTCCGGCATGGCGGTTCCTCCCCTGCTTGTTTACAATGGTAATGTATGCAGGCGGAGGGGAAAGTAGAACCGGGCTGAGGGGCTCTGGCCGTTTACCCCTCGATCACCTCAAACATCTCCCGCGCAACGTCCTTGCCCTTCTGCTCGACGTCGGAGAGGACGCGGATCTTGACGGGCCGGTTGCCGAAGGTGACCTCGATGATGTCGCCGATCTTGACCGTGTAGCTGGCCTTGGCGGGCTTGCCGTTGACCAGCACGCGCCCGGCGTCGGCGACCTCATTGGCGAGGGTGCGGCGCTTGATGACGCGGCTGACCTTTAAATATTTGTCCAGACGCATGATTTTTCCTTTCACTCATACAAAACCGCCCCGTCGCAGGCTGTGACGGGGCGGACCGGGTTCCGTTTTAAGTTACTGAACGGCGTCCTTCAGAGCCTTGCCGGCCTTGAAGGCGGGCAGCTTGGAAGCCTCGATGGTGATCTCGGCGCCGGTCTGGGGGTTGCGGCCCTTGCGCTCGGGGCGCTCGCGGACCTCAAAGGTGCCAAAGCCGACCAGCGTGACCTTGTCGCCGTCCTTCAGGGCAGCGGTGATGGCGTTCAGGGCGCTGTTGACAGCAGCCTCGGCATCCTTCTTGGTCAGGTTCGCATCGTTCGCAACAGCGGCGATCAGTTCAACTTTCGTCATAGTATTATACCTCCAAAGTATTATATCAGCAAAAAGCGGCTGCGGAAATCTCCGTCCGCTCGGCTCACTTCTTAGCTCTCCTGGTTTTCCGCGCGGCCTGTATGCTCTGCAAGGAACGCGGCATTGCGCTTCTGCAGCGCCTGCTCGGGGTCAACCCCCGCCTGGCGCGCCAGCGCGGCAGCGGTAAACAGCAGCTCTCCCACTGCCTGCTCCGCCACGGCCTTGTCCGCAGCGGAGACGGCGGTCTCGGCTGCGGCGGCGATGTCCGCGGGCGCGGCTGCTGTTTCCACGCCGCAGCGGGCTGCGCGCTTTTGCAGCTTAGCGGCACGCATCAGCGCAGGCAGCGCACCGGGCACGCTCTCCAGGTCATCGGCCAGTGTCAGGCGGCCCTTTTCCTTATTCTTGAGCGAATCCCAGTCTTTTATGCTCTCGTCCCCACGAAAAATGTGCGGATGGCGGTCAAGCAGCTTGCGGCAGACACCGTCGCAGACCTCTGCAAAGGTGAAATGCCCGGCCTCCCGCTCGATCTGCGCATGAAAGACGACCTGCATCAGCACGTCCCCCAGCTCCTCACACAGGAGTTCCGGGTCGTCGAGGTCAATGGCATCCACAGCCTCGTAGGCTTCCTCCAGAAAATTCATCCGGATGGACCGGTGCGTCTGCACCTTGTCCCACGGGCAGCCGTTGTCCGGGTCACGCAGGATCGCAATGATCGCGACCAGATCGTCCGCCGTGTAGTGCTGTTTTTCAGGGTATGCGTTCATAGACCTCTCCGCTTGGGCAGAAATGCAATACGCTTCATTTTACACATATCGCAGGATTTGTCAAGTGTTGGCAGCGTTTCTCCTGCAAAAGCTTCGTTCTGCCGTATTTTACAGCTGAGCACCACAGTGGTTGCAGAACAGGGCGTCGCCGTCGACCTCGGCCTTGCAGACGGGGCAGATCTTGGTCTCGCCGCGCAGCTGGATGGGTTCTTCCTCGATTTCCTCGTCCTCGGCGGGGGCGGCCTCGGGCTCGGTGTTCTCGGCGGTCTCCTGGGCCTCGACCTCGGCGCGCTCGTCGTCGGTCATGTTGGCCTTGATCTCCTCAATGGCCTTCTCGACCTCGGCCACGGCGTCGATATACTTTTCAACCAGGGCGGGGTTCTCCTCACCGGCCTTGTGCAGGCTGTAGACCAATGCGCCGAGCTGACGCTGCGCCTTGGACAGGCGCGCCTGCTGGTTCAGAAGATCCAGCTTGTTCTTGCCCTTATCTGCCAGATCCTGTGCGGTCTTTTTGGCGGAATCCACCAACTGCAGACCCTGCTCCTTCAGCATCTCAATATCCAGTTCAAACATAGTTAAGCACCTCTTTCTTTAGCCCTGTCGCGGCAGTTCTGCCGTGCGATTTAGGTCTATTATAGCCTATTGCGGTGCGGTTTGCAACGCGCAAATGTATATTTTCCGTGAATTGTGCAGGATTATTTGCCGATAAACTCCCGCAGCATGCTGTTTTGGGGTACCAGCTCGGTGCCAAGCGCCGGGAACGCCGCAAATTTTTCCCGCAGGGCGGCCAATTGGCGTGCCTGGGTGGCGGTCAGCGCCGGGTCTGCCGGCATGGCGTCCAGCACGGTACGCCACAGGCAGACCTCGTAGGTATGGGTCGTGTCCAGCAGGAGATTGGCGCGGGGCTTGTAGGGCTTGATATAGCGGTCCTCGCCCGCGCAGACGTGGCCCCACAGCCCCAGCGTGAACGCTGCGCCGTGGCCGCGGAACAGGCAGTCCCGCACCAGACGGCGTGCCAGGCGGATGTCCCGCGTGGCCAGGCAGCGCGCGTCGCGGCTGTCGGCGTATTCCTCCCGCAGACCCGCGTACAGGCAGAGTGCTGCATCTTCGGGCAGTTCCTCGGTCAGGGCGGGGTTCAGTGCGTGCAGTCCCTCGATGATGACCACGCCGTCCCGCGCGTCGATGCGCTGGGTGCCGCTGGGCCGCTGAATCGTGAAATCAAACACAGGTGCGTCACAAACGCCCGTTTTGTACAGTGCCTTCAGGCAGGCGTGCAGCCTTTCAAGGTCAAGCGCCTCCAGGCTCTCGTAGTCGTCGCTGCCGTCCGGGTGCTTGGGGTATTTCCCTTCCCCGATGTAGAAATCGTCAAGGCTGATGACCTGGCTGCGGTGCCCGCGGGCGGCGATAGCGTCAGCGATCTTGTGCGCGGACGTCGTCTTGCCTGCGGCGGACGGACCGGTCAGCATGACAATGCGCTGCCCCGCGGCCAGCACCTCGTCCGCGATGCTCTCGATCTGGTCATGGTAGTGGGCCTCGCTCAGAGCGGCCAGCTCCTGCGGGCGGCGGGCCGCCAGCGCGACGAGGTCACGGCTGACGAAGCGTTTGCGATGTGTAACGTGCATAGAAATCCTCCACGGCCTTTTTGCGGTCCAGCAGTTCCGCAAAGCGGTCAATGTATTCTGTCGGATACTTGAAGTTGAAGATACGCTCGATCTTGCCGCGGCGCTGCCCCGGAATGACGAGCTTGGTGGAGCCGCCCGCACCGGCGGACAGAATCGTGTGGACCTCCTCCATTATATAAATATTGTAGAGGCACTCGAAACCGGGCTTGGCCCAGCCGATGTTTTCCAGATTTTGCAGCGTGCCCTTCTGGCGGTACATATAGTACGGACGGTAACCGGCGTCGGCCAGCAGGCTGCATTTGCCGAGCATGGCGGCCACATCGGCGTAGTCAGCGGCGCGGTGTTCCACGACGATGTTAGACGCGCGCTTGAGGGTCAGCGTGTGGACCGTGATGTTTTCGGGGTCCAGCGCGATGGCCTGACGCAGGCTGGCCTCAAAGCCCTCGACGGTATCCCCCGGCAGACCCGCGATCAGATCCATGTTGATGTTTTTGTGCCCTGCCGCGCGGGCCGCCGCAAAGCAGTCAATGATGTCCTGCGCGGTGTGGCGGCGCCCGATGTTCTGCAGCACCTGATTCGAAAAGGTCTGCGGATTGATAGAAATGCGTGTAGCACCGTATTTTTTGATGATGCGCAGCTTCTCGGCGTCGGTGCAGTCGGGGCGGCCCGCCTCGACAGTGTACTCGTCCAGCTTCGCTAAATCAAACGTTTTGGCAATGTGGGACATAAGCTGCTCGAGCTGCGCAGCGGACAAACTCGTCGGCGTACCGCCGCCGATGTAGAACGTGCGGATATGCAGCCCGCAGCGGTCCGCGGTCTCGCGGATAGCGGTCAGCTCCGCGCAGAGCTTGTCCACATAGGGCTGGACGAGGGCGCGGGTCGCCTTGTCCCCCACCGTGCGGGAGACAAAGCTGCAATAGCTGCACCGCGTCGGGCAGAACGGGATGCCCGCGTAGACGCTGCAATCCATCGGGTCAGCGGCGTCCAGCACCGGCTTCTGCAGGTCGGCAATGCCGAGGGCCAGCGCGAATTTCTCCGGTGTGCAGGCAAAGTGGTCAAGGAACCGTGCGCGGATCTCATCCTCCGTGGCACCGCTTGCGCGCATGTCGTGAATGATGCGCACCGGGCGCACACCGGTCATCATGCCCCAGGGCGGCGTGCTGCCGGTGGTCTCCCCCAGCAGCGTGTACAAAAGGCGGCAGAGCGTGTACTCGGGGTCTGCGCCCTGCGGGCGCAGGGCGATCTTCCAGGATAGCCTGCCGTGCAGGCGCAGCAGGATCGTGTCGGTGCAGAGATGGCTCTGTGCCAGCACAAAATCACTGTCCTGCGGCAGATTTTCTACCTTCTCTGCGTCGGGGAAAAACAGCCGTGCGGTGTGTTCGGCCTCATAGCCCGCTGCGGGGCCGCGTAAAATGATCTGCATTAGTACCATGCCCCATTCATGTAAGGATTAGTGCTGCGCTCCTGCCCGAGGGTGGAAAAGCCCTCATGTCCGGGCAGGACTTTTGTTGCATCGGGCAGCGGCAGCTCTGCCAGCAGGGACAGGCTTTTTGCCATCTCCTGCATGCTGCCGCCGGGGAAATCCGTCCGCCCGCAGGAGCCTGCAAACAGCGTGTCGCCGCTGAACAGCAGCCCGTAGCAGGACAGGCAGACGCCGCCCCCGGTGTGGCCGGGCGTGTGGTAGATTTTAAACGTCAGCTCATCGATGGTAAGCTCGTCGTTCGCGGGCCAGTTATCGGTAAGGACGTCGGGCGTCAGCGGCAGCAGCTGGCTGCCCTGCGCGTCAACCGGGTCCATATAGACCTTGCAGCCCGTCGCCTTTTTCAGCGCGGCCACCGCGCCGACATGGTCATAGTGGCCGTGGGTCAGCAGGATGTGCGTCAGCGTCGCGCCGGCCTCGTCGAGCGCCTTCAGATAGACGCCCGGCTCGGCGGCGGCATCGATCAGGATGCCGTGCTTCGCGTTGGTGATAATTAAAAAGGTATTCGTGTACAGCGGCGCAACGCCGTGGATATGCTGGATGTTCATTGCGTCCTCCCTTGAATTTTGCTTAGGCAACACCGCACAATTCCCGCCTAACGGCTTAAGCACCGCTCCGGCGGCTGCGGCACCTCGCTCGCCGTATCGGCACTTAGAATTATGCGGTATTGCCCTTACTTTTTCCACTCGTCGGTGTCAATGACGATGGTGACGGGGCCGTCGTTCACAAGGTCGATCTTCATGTCCGCGCCGAACTCCCCGTGCTGCAGGTCTTTAAGGCCCTGATGGCTCATCTCCGCGAGGAATTTTTCATAGCACGGCACGGCCAGCTCGCCCCTGGCGGCATGGATGAAGCTCGGGCGTTTGCCCCTGGACGTATCACCGTAGAGCGTGAAGTTGGAGACGACGAGCGCCGAATAGCCCAACTCGACGGCGCTGCGGTTCAGCTTGCCGTCCTCGTCCTCAAAAATGCGCAGGTGGGCGCATTTTTCGGCCAGCTTGGGCACAATGGCGCTGTCGTCGGTATCGCGCACGCCCAGCAGGATGACAAGGCCAGGCCCGATGGCCCGGGGCTCGCCCCCGTTGACGGTAACGCTTGCGCGGGTGACGCGCTGGATGACTGCTCGCATAGGAAAATCTCCTTATTTGTATATTCCTGCAAAACGAGGGGGTAGGGGCGAGCATTGCCCGCCCGTGGCCGTGTGCGGCTGCGGCAAGGTCTGCGGGCGGATATGGAATCCGCCCCTACGGTGTCCTTGCCTCCCTCCCCACCCGCTGCGGCGGGAGTCCCCTCACAGAGGTGGCCAAGAGCGCGCTCAGTTCCTCGTCACGCTCACAACGTCCTTGATCTTTTTCAGTCTTGCCACGACGCTGTTCAGGTGCTCGGTGTTGGTGATGCCGACGGTCACGCTCATGCGGGCGCGGCCCTGCTCGGCGGCGCGGGCCGTCAGAGAGTAGATCGGCACGCGCATATCGCCCAGTGCCAGTGCCACGTCAGAGACGAGGTTCGCGCGATCCATGCAAACAATATCCAACGTAGCCTTGTAGTTTTCCTTCTCCGCCTCGTCCCAGTAGGCGCGGACCCAGCGGTCTGCGTTCTCGGGGTGGCGCATACTCTCGCGGGCGTTGGCGCAGTCACGCTTGTGGATAGACACGCCGAAGCCGCGGGTGACAAAGCCGATGATCTCATCGCCCGGCAGCGGAGAGCAGCACTTGGCGAACTTGATGGGGCAGTTGTCAATGCCCTCGACGATGACGCCGTCGGAGGAATGCATCCGCTTGAGCTCCACCGTGACCGGCTTCGGCTCGGTAGCTTGCAGCTTGGTGTACTCCTCCTTGAGCTTGGGCAGCATGCGGGAGATCTGCAGGCCGCCGTAGCCGATGGCCGCGTACATTTCCTCCACGCTGTTGCAGCGGTTGCGGCGAGCCAGCGTCTCCATAAAGACGTCGTGCTGCTCGTCGGTCAGCGTCATGAGGTTGCGGCGCATCTCGCGCTCAAGCGCGTCGCGGCCCTCCTGAATATTTTCCTCTCTGCGTTCCTTTTTGAACCAGTTGCGGATCTTGTTCTTGGCTTCGCTCGTCTTGACGATGTTGAGCCAGTCGCGGCTGGGGCCGCGGTTCTCGGAGCCGGTGATGATCTCAATAATTTCGCCGGTCTGGACCTTGTGGTCGATGGGCACGATGCGGTTATTGACCTTCGCACCGATCATTCTGTTGCCGACAGCAGAGTGGATCGCGTAGGCGAAGTCGATGGCCGTCGCGCCCGCGGGCAGGTTGATGACGTCGCCGCGCGGCGTGAAGGCGAACACTTCCTCGGGCAGCAGGTCGCTCTTGATGTCGCTGAGCAAATCCGTGGCGTCGGCGCTGGAGCGCTGGCTTTCCAGCAACTGGCGCACCCAGGCCAGGCGCTCGTCCAGCTTGTCGCTGCTGCCCGTGATGCCGGCCTTGTACTTCCAGTGCGCGGCGATGCCGTACTCCGCCATGCGGTCCATGTCCCAGGTGCGGATCTGCACCTCAAACGGGATGGCCTCGCGTCCGATGACCGTTGTGTGCAGGGACTGGTAGCCGTTGGGCTTCGGGGTCGAGATGTAGTCCTTGAAGCGGTTGGGCAGCGGGTGGTACATATCGTGGATCAGCCCCAGCGCGGTATAGCACTCGGGGACGTTGTCGAGGATGATACGCACAGCGTAAATGTCATAAATTTCCTCGAAATCCTTATTCTGCATATACATCTTGCGGTAAATGCCGTAGATGCTCTTGACGCGGTGGCGGATGGTCGCCTTCTGGATGCCGTTTTCGGACAGGTGCCTGGCAATCGTATGGCAGACCTGATGCAGGAACTCGTCGCCGTGCTTATTCAGCAGGTCGCGGATCGTCTCATAGCCGACAGGGTCAAGGTAGTGCAGACTGCGGTCTTCGAGCTCCTCCTTGATGTTGGAAATTCCGAGGCGGTGCGCGATGGGGGCATAGACCTCCATCGTTTCCAGAGCCTTGTCGCGGCGCTTCTGCTCGGGCCAGGCGTCGCCGGTGCGCATATTGTGCAGTCTGTCGCACAATTTTATAATCATGACGCGGACATCCTGGCTCATGGCCAGCAGCATTTTGCGCAGGTTCTCGGCCTGACGGTCCTCGACATTCGAGAACTTGATCTGGGTCAGTTTGGTGACGCCGTCAACGAGCAGCGCGACCTCGGGGCCGAACTTCTGCTTGATCTCGGCCACCGTGACCGGCGTGTCCTCGGCCACATCGTGCATGAGAGCCGCGGCAATGCTCTCGCTGTCCATGCCCAGCTCCACCAAAATCTGCGCCACCGAAAGCGGGTGGCAGATGTACGGCTCGCCGCTGCGGCGGCGCTGCTCGCCGTGGGCCTTTTCGGCCAGCGCGTAGGCGCGGTCGATCATAGCAAAATCATAGGGACGGCCGCTGTCAACCAGACTCTTTTTCAGATCGTCATAGGTGATGGGCATTTTTACTTCTTGCACGTTTGTGTTTTCCATAGTCCGTTCCCCTCTCCGTTTTCTATCTGTCTTGCACAGCGCTTTTTCGGGCATTCTGTAGGGCGCTCATGCCTGTTTTGCCAGCTCCGCCAGCTTTTGCAGCACCGGCGCACTGGCCAGGTCCTGCTTGGCCGTCACGGGCACGGGCAGCCAGCGGCCCTCCTGCTCCTCAATCAGGCCAAGCTCCTGCAGTGCCGTCAGGCTTGCCAGCGTCTTGCCGGTGTTCTGCGGTCCCTCCGCCGCAAAAACCGGCTGCAGATCCGCCGCGGCCACATGCCCGCCGCGGATGCGCCGGTAGAGTGATACCGTGTCGGCGCGGGCCGGCAGCAGCGCGGCGGCGCGGGCCGCGTCGAGGCTGCCGCCGGTGCGGAATGCCTCAAACCACGCGGCCTGTTCACTGGGAGTATTGCCCAACTCCGCAGGGCGGATAGCCTTGAGGTGCGCGGACACCATCGGCCCGCTGCGCCCGTTGAAGATCGAGACCTCGAGTGCGGCCTCCACCTCACTGCCGACGGGATAGGCAAACGCCTGCGGCGCAATGCCGAAGCTCGACGCAAACAGCGTGTCGCTGCCCTGCCGCAGCCGGATGCGGGTGTGGCGGCCCTCCGCGCCCATCGGCCAGATGCCGTCCACAAAGGCATGCTGCACCAGCAGCACGGGCGTGGGGTTCTCGCGGCCAAAGGGTGCCAGCCGGGCCAGTTCGCCGACGTTTTCCAGATTCAGCTCGCCCAGCGTGGCGGCGGCGTCCAGCCGCAGGCTGACGGCCTCGGGCGGGGCAGCATGGGCCGCGGCCCAGGCGTTGATGGTCTGCCGGAACGCGGCAAGATTTTCTTCCTCTATCTCAACGCCCGCTGCGGCGGCGTGGCCGCCGAACCGCGTTAGATACTGTGCGCAGTCGGCGAGCGCACTGTGCAGGTCGAACGGGTCCGGTGCGCGCCCGCTGCCGCGGCCCTCGCCCTCGTGCATCGAGATGACGATGACCGGGCGGCTGAACCGCTCCATGAGCCGCGCCGCCACGATGCCGATGACGCCGGGGTGCCAATCCTCGCCGCTGACGACGAGCACGCGGTCCCGGGTGCGGGCGGGGTCGGCCTCCAACGCCTGCAAAGCAGCGGCAAAGACCTGCTGTTCGGTCTGCTGGCGCTCGGTGTTGATCTCGGCCAGGCGTTCAGCTATGCCGGTGGCCTGATCCTCGTCGCCGCAGAGCAGCAGCTTGAGCGCTACCGCGGCGTTGTCCATGCGGCCCGCAGCGTTCAGGCGCGGGGCCAAACTGTAGCTGACCGTGTCCGCCGTGACGGGCTTGCCGCCGCAGCCGGCGCTCTCCAAAAGCGCGTGCAGGCCGGGGCGCATCGTGTCCTGCAAAAGGGACAGACCCTCGCGGACAATCGTGCGGTTCTCCCCCACCAGCGGCATGACGTCGGCCACCGTGCCCAGCGCCGCCAGCTCGCCGTACATTTCCAACAGCTCGGCGGGGTCGCAGCCCTCGAGCGCGGCACAGAGCTTGAACGCCACGCCCGCGCCGCACAGGTCCTTGAACGGGCTTTCGTCGTCGGGGCGCTTGGGGTCGACAACGGCGATGGCGTCTGGCAGCGTGTCGCCCGGCAGGTGGTGATCCGTGATGATGAGGTCAAGGCCCAGCTCCTTTGCGCAGGCGGCCTCCTCGACGGCGGAAATGCCGTTGTCTACCGTCACGACGAGCTTGAAGCCCTTGGACGCCAGTGATTCCAGCGCCGCGCGTGTCAGACCGTAGCCGGAACCGCGGGTAGGCAGCTTGCAGCGGACGTGTGCGCCCTGGCTGGTGAGACATTCGTACAAAATGGCCGTGGCCGAGATGCCATCGACGTCATAGTCACCGTAGATGACCATGAGCTCCTCATTTTCGATGGCCTCCTGGATACGGACGACAGCCTTGTCCATATCGGTGAGCAGGAACGGGTCGCTCAGCGGTTCGCCCTGGCCCAGCAGGGCCTGCGCAGCGGCGGGGTCCGTGCAGCCGCGGGCGGCCAGCACCCGGCGCAGCAGTACGCCGCACCCGGCCCCGGCCAGCGAGGTTTCCGCCGCGGGGTCCGCCTTTTTCAGTTGCCACGCAGGGTAATTCATACAGTTTAGCTCCTTGTGTTAAAATCAGCTTCAAAATCGTGGGTCAGGCCATCCTGCCGCAGCATAGCCTCCAGCGTGTCGATCTCGGTGGAAACGTCCATGCTGACGTCCTGCAGAAGGGTGTCGTACAGCTTTTCATACGCTTGGTTCAGCGTGTGCAGGATGCCGGTGATGTCGCGGCGGATCTCCGCCGCGTTCGCGCTGTCCGTATCGCCCAGGCCCTGCGCCGTGTCCAGCAGCTTGCGGGTCGTTGGCAGGTAGTACTCGCGGAAGCGGCGCACGCGGTTCAGCTGCTCCGAGTGGTTGTGGACAAAGCCCATGATCGACGCGCAGGTTTTCTGCATTGCGGCAAGCTCTTCGTCCGCATCGGTGCCCAGCTTGCCGCGGCAGACTTTTAAGTAGTTCAAAAAGTCCATGCCCTCGCGGCGGAACTGTTCGGCATCGGTCAGGGGTTCGGCAGGCTCGGCCTGCGGCGCTGCGGCGGGCTTTGCCGCCGTCGGCATGAGCGAATCGTCCAGGTAAAGCGTGCTGTAATCGTCGGAAATGGCGGCATTGGGCAGGTCGCCGTTGCCGACAGCCCTCGTCACAGTGTCATAGGCTGTTTCCTGCTTGATCTGTGCCTTGCGGGCCAGCGCGGGCAGGTCACAGGTCCAGTCATTGGCGGCGCGCAGCAGCCTGCGCAGGCGGCTGAAATAGGTCAGCTGCTTCGTGCCCACAACGGCCATAAAGAGAAAGCCCAGCGTGACCGGCGTGAATACCCCAAACAAAATCGGGATAGCCATAAATTCATCGTGGGTCAGCCCCAGCGGCCCCGCACCGACGGCGGTCAGGATGCCCATGACGAGCGCCGTGATGCCAAAGCAGCCTGTAAAGGTCCAGCCGACCGCCGTCAGCGCAACGCCGACAGACTGGCCGCCGTTTTTCCATTTGCGCTCCAGACGGCGCTTCCATGCGGCGAAGCTGTCGGGCTGCGGCCTGCTCATGGCATCGCCCGCCTGTGCAAGGGCGTCTGCAATGCTGCCCAGCACCGACGAGCCGATTTTGCTGCCCGCCTCAACGGCGCTGTCCAGCATATCGCCGAAGTCGTAGTGATCGTATTGATATTTGGGAGTTTTGTTGTCAGGCATTTGGTTGTCCAATCTGTTGTTACTGCATTGTAGGGGCCGGGCATGCCCGGCCCCTGCGGACGCATCAGTCCGCCATCGGTCCCCAATTCTTCATCAGCTCGGCGGCGCAGCGCACACCGTCGACGGCGGCGGTCATGATGCCGCCCGCGTAGCCCGCACCCTCGCCGCAGGGGTAAAGCCCTGCCAGGCCGGTGCATTGCAGGTTTTCTTTATCGCGCAGCAGGCGCACGGGGCTGCTGGTGCGGGTCTCCAGACCCGTCAGCACGGCGTCTGGGGCGCGATAGGCCGCCAGCTTGCGGCCAAAGGCGGTCAATCCCTCGCGCAGGGCACCGCTCAAATCATCGGGCAGCAGGCTGCCGAGGTCGCAGGGCGTCACACCGCGCGGGTAGGTCGGCTGCACTGCCCCCAGCTCGAGCGCACCGCGCCCGGCCAGAAAGCTGCCGACGGTCTCCGCCGGGGCAAGATAATTCCCGCCGCCCGCGCGGTAAGCGGCCTGCTCCAGCCGACGCTGGAACGCGACGGCCTTCGCCGGGTCGTTGTCGAAGTCGCTGCCGTCCACACTGACGACCACCGCCGCGTTGGCGTTGCGGCCATCGCGGGCGTGCAGGCTCATGCCGTTGGTGACAACGCCGCCCGCCTCGCTGGCGGCGGCGCAGACCGTGCCGCCCGGGCACATGCAGAAGGTGTAAACGCACCGCCCGCCGGAGACGTGCTGGCGCAGCTGGTACTCCCCCTTCGGCAGCGCCGGGTGACCCGCCGCGCCGTGGTAGAGGCTTTTGTCGATCTCGGTCTGCAGGTGCTCGGCGCGGAAGCCGACGGAGAACGGCTTGCATTCCAGTGGCAGAGCCAGGCCGTGCAGCATGGCAAACGTATCCCGTGCGCTGTGGCCGACTGCAAGGATCAGCTGTTCACAGGGCACAGGGCCCGCCGTCGTTTCGATGCCGGTCAGCGTACCGTTCCGGGTGTGCAGGCCGGTCAGCGCCGTGCTGAACCGCACCTCGCCGCCCAGAGCCTCGATCTCGCCGCGGATGCTGCGGATGACGCCGCGCAGCAGGTCGGTGCCGACGTGGGGCTTCTGCCGCCACGCAATGTCGGCGGGCGCGCCGTGGTCAAGGAAGGCCCCGGTCACGAACGCGCACAGCGGGTCACCGACGCGGGTCGTCAGCTTGCCGTCCGAGAAGGTGCCCGCGCCGCCCTCACCAAACTGAATGTTGGCGTTGGGGTCCAGTGTGCCGGTTTTCTCAAAATGCTCGACGGCCCGAATCCGTTCGTCCAGCGCGGGGCCGCGCTCGAGCACCAGCGGGCGGTAGCCTCTGCGGGCCAGCAGCAGCGCCGCGAACAAGCCCGCCGGGCCAAGACCGACGACCACCGGGCGATGGGTCAGCGGCGTTTTCCCCGTTGTAAAGTCGAATTTCGGCGGCTGTGTATAACAGACACAGGGCGAGGCCCCGGCCAATGCCGATTCCTCACCCTCGTCCTTGAGTGTGACTGCGATGGTGTAGACAAGTACCGGCGTACCGCGCCGGGCGTCCACGCTGAGTTTTGCCACACCGCAGTGCGCCGCCCGGCGAGTGGGCACGCGGAGAATGGCCAGTGCCTTCGCCGCTGCCTCGGCGTCCGGGTCGGGGCAGGTCAGCGGCAGGCGGATGTTGCGGACTAAAAGCATAGATAAGGTTCCTTAAACGATGGTATTTTGTATGCGCCATGTAGGGGCCGGACATGTCCGGCCCTCCTTTCCCGTTATAGGGCGGTTTCCCGTAGGCTGCGGGCCGGGCCTGCCCGGCCCCTACTGCGTCGCGTTACTTCGACGTGACCTCGCACTGGACCGTATAGCTGCCGGTGGCAAAAATACGGCTGGACGACGGGATCTGGATGCTGACGGCAATCGTCTGCTGGCCGACGGTCAGGTTCAGGCTCTGGCAGTCGATCTGCGCGACGATGCTGTCGGCGGACAGCTCCTCGATTTCATCCGCCGGGCCGTAGAGCGTCACACCGCTGACGATGCTGGACAAGATCTGCAGCTCGTAGTTGCTGGGCACGTTGATGGCGCGGATGTTCGAGACGTTCAGCTTTGTCGAGGCCATCTCCGACGTGTCAAAGTCCAGCGTGACGTTCGTGACGCCGTCCAGCGAGACGATGCCTGCGGGCAGCTCGATAAGGCGCTGGTAGTCGCGGCCCGGCTCAAACTCACGGGCCAGGTCAAAGTCCGTCACGGTCAGGGCCTCCAAGGCGCTGATCGTGCGGGCAGGACCGGCCACGCGCAGGGTCTGCTGGCTCAGCGAATAGTGCAGGCTCTCGACGTCGAAGCCGTTTGGTGTGCCGATGAAGTCCACCTTCAGCGGCAGCTCCCGCACCTGATAGACCGTCAGCGTGACGTTGGCGGAGTCGCTCTCCATCGAGGTATACTGCGGCGTGAAGGCGTTGCCCTCCTCGTCGCGCAGCTCCAGCGTAGCAGGCACCGTCGTGGTGTCGGCCAGCTCGCCGTCCACCTGGACCGGGGCGACGATGCTGGATACCTGATCCAGCTCGCTCGTCGGGCCGCGCAGCGTGATCTCGGCGGGCACGGCGGTGGTCTTGTTCAGCATATAGCCGCTGGAGATCGTCACCGCGGAGGCGTCCACCGTGACGGGAACGGTCTTTTCGCTGACCTCGTCAAAGACGACGTCGATGGTGCTCGGGCTTTCCACCGTACACTCAATGTCACCGGGGAAGTCTGTTGTGTTCGTCACACGGGCCTGCAGGCGCAGCGTGACCTTGCCCGCGCCGCTGACACCGGCGTAGCTTGGGTAGACCATGATGTCGGCGCTGCGTATGTTGCCGATGATCGTGCTGTTGCCCTCGACTTTTACGGTCACGCCCTCAATGTCGGGCTTTTCCACAATGTCCAGACCTTGGGCCGTGTAGGTAGACGCGCCGCTCGTGTAGTTGATCGGCACGCCGGTCACCGTCGTGGAGCCCTGGGGGTCGATGTAGACCGTAACGATGATCCACATGGCAAAGCCCATGATGATTGCCAGAACGGCGGAAAGCACCGGGTTATCCCAGATCGTGCGCGGGCCCTTGGGCGCGGCGCCGTTCAGCCCCGGCGCGAGAGGGTTATTCGGGTTTGGCATGGTTCAGTGCACCTCCCTTGCGCAGCAACTTTTGCAGCGGCGAGATATTGGTCTCCTCGTCCTCGGCGGGGGGAACGATCTCCTCCTGCAGAAGGTTGAAGAGGTTCTGGCGGTCCAGGCGGCGGATGAGCACGCCGTTCTTCGCCATCGAGATGATGCCGGTCTCCTCGCTGACGATGACGACGATGGCGTCGGAGTTCTCGCTCATGCCGAGGCCCGCGCGGTGGCGGGTGCCCATGTCCTTGCCCATCTCGAGGTTGTTGGACAGCGGCAGCACGCAGCCCGCCGCCACAATGACGCCGTCGCGGATGACGACAGCGCCGTCGTGCAGGGGCGTGCCCTCATAGAAGATCGTGCCGAGCATTTCGGGGATGACATCGGCGTGCATCGGCGTACCGGTGCGGATGATCTCATCCAGATTATTGTTGCGCTCCAGCACCATCAGCGCGCCGGTGCGCGTGTCGGACAGCTGCTCCGCCGCGTCGCAGATGGCCACAACGGCGCTCTGCCACGCGCCGCGCAGCGACGGGTCACTGCGGCGGTTCCCGACCAGAAGGTTGGCCCACATTGTGGACTGACCCATGCGCTCGAGCGTGCGGCGCAGCTCCGGCTGGAAGATGACGACGGCGGCCATAAAGCCGATGGTGATGACATTGTTGAGCACCCAGGTGACGGTTTTCAGGTTGAGCATGACGGCCAGACCGTAGAAAACCAGAATCAGGATGATGCCCTTGACCAGCTGGCCCGCGCGGGATTTGCGCGCGAATTGCAGCAGCTGGTAAAAGACAAAGGAGATAATAAGGATGTCCAGCGTATCGGACAGCGGGTCAAATGTACGCAGGCTGCTTAAAACGGCATTGAACATCTGGTTGGGCAGCATGGGCACCGCAGCCCCCTTTCTGGGTCAAAATAGGCATTAGAACAGGTATAGAGGCCGGGCATGCCCGGCCCGCAGGTTTCCCGCAAACGGACGCACATGGCAAAGCCGCGGGCGGGACATGTCCCGCCCCTGCCGGGAGACTGACAAAATCACTCGATCAGCGCTACCGCATGGGCGGCAATGCCGAGGCCCTCGCCGGTGAAGCCGAGGTGCTCCTCCGTCGTGGCCTTGACGCTGACGGCGTCCACGGGCAGGCCGAAGGCGTCGGCAATGTTCCGGCGCATGGCCGGGATATGCGGGGCCAGCTTCGGGCGCTGGCAGAGGATCGTGGCGTCGATGTTGCCGACCTTATAGCCGTGCTCGGCAATGATGCGGGCGACCTCGCGGGTCAGGGCCAGCGAGTCCGCGCCCTTGTAGGCGGGGTCGTTATCCGGGAAGTGCTGGCCGATGTCGCCCAGCGCCGCCGCGCCCAGCACAGCGTCCATTACGGCGTGCAGCAGCACATCCGCGTCGGAGTGGCCGAGCAGGCCCTTCTCATACGGGATCTCCACGCCGCCCATAATGAGCTTGCGATCCTCCACTAAGCGGTGAACGTCGTATCCGTGACCAATGCGCATGGTTTTCTCCTTTTGCAGATCTTCTTTTGTAGTGATTTTATAGTTGGCGTAATCGCCCTCGGTCAGCCTGACGGGCAGACCGGCCAGCTCAAACAGGCTGCAATCATCGGTGACAAGGCGGGCTTTTTCCCCCGTGACGGCGGCAAGCGCCTGGGTGTAGCGTGCGCGGCGGAAGCACTGCGGCGTCTGCACGGCGTAGAGCGTGGCGCGGTCCGGCGTGTCTAGCACGCGGCCCGACGGGTCTGCGACCTTCACCGTATCCTTGACGGGCACTGCGGGCGCGGCTGCGCCTGTCTCGGCGGCAGCGGTCAGCGTGGCGGTGATGACGCTCTCGCTGACAAAGGGACGGGCGGCGTCGTGGATGGCAACAAGCTCGCCCGTCGCCGCGGCCAGACCGTTGCGCACGCTGTCGGCGCGGGTCGCACCGCCCTGTACGACGGCGCAGGGCTTGGGACAGGCGGCGGCGATGGCCTCGCAGGCGGCGCGGTTGCCGCCGCAGACCAGCACAAGCTGGGTAATTGCCGGGTGCGCAGCCAGTGCGGCACAGCTTGTCTCCAGCACGGTGCGGCCATCCGGCAGACGGTAGCTCAATTTGTCAAAGCCCATACGGCGGGATGCCCCTGCCGCCACCACAATGGCGGTCACGGCGGGAAGATTCGGTTGTGCCATGGGCACACTGCCCCCTTTACCTATTTATAATAAACATTATACAGGGTTATGCCAAGAAAATCCACTAAAATCAGGATGATTTTTTGTGAGAATAAAAAAATATCGCATTCTCCGCAGGGGCCGGGCACACCCGGCCCGCAGCCCTGCGGAAAACGCGATTTTGCGGAAAGGCCGCGGGCGGGACATCTCCCACCCCTACCGTGCGGCAGGATCTTCCGTCACCGGCAGCACCAGCACCGCCTTTGCCCCGCGCGGTGCGTTCCGGGCAAAGGCCGCCGTGCCGCCGTGGGCGCGGATGATCTGCTCGACGACGTGCAGACCCAGAATGTGGGGCGTATTCTCCCCCGCTTCACCGGTCTGCAGGGCGTGCAGCACGGCGGGTGGGTAGCCCGCGCCGTCGTCGGCTATTGTGATCCTCAGTGTTTTTCCTGTGCGCACCGCGGAAAGCTGCACCTGCACGGGGCCGGGGTTGTGGCAGGCCGCATTGTGCAGCAGGTTTTCCACTGCGCGGGCCAGCAGCGCGGCGTCCGCGTCCAGAATCGCCTTGTCGGCGTCGGGTGCAATTTCCAACGCCACCGTGCAGCGGGCCGCCAGCGGGCTGTCACAGAACTCGGCGGCCAGCCTGCGCAGCAGCGGTCCGGCCTGGGTCGGCCGGCAGCGCAGCGGCTGCGCGCCGTATTGCAGCTTGCTGGTCAGGTTCAGATCCTCGATCAAAGCGCGCAGCTTCTCGCTCTGGGTGCGGATGCCGCACGCCTTCTGCCGCGCCGCGGCGGGCAGGGCGGTGTCCTGCTCGAGCTGCTCGGCCCAGCCCAGAATCAGCGCCAGCGGTGTGCGCACATCATGGCTGACCCCCGCGATCCAGCTTGTGCGGGCATCGTCCCGCCGGGCGATGATCTCATTGCGGCGGCGCAGCTGCTCACTCGTGCGGTTGACCGTGTCGGCCAGCTCCCCCGCAAAGCCGTCTGTCGGCAGCCGGATCGTACCGCCATCGGCTACGGTTTCCAGCCCTGCGGCAATCGTCTGCAAGCGCCGCGCACCGCGCCAGCTGAACAGCAGACAGCATGCAGCTGGCACACCCAGCAGCAGCGCCAGCGCGGGCAGCATACCCGCTGCCATGGCGTTCATAAGCTGCTCATTGTTGTAAATATTGTACTTCCAGACCGAACCGCGCGGCACGGCGGCCACAAACAGGCCGTAGTCTGCCGTCCAGCAGAACACCGGCCAGTCGTCAAGATACCACCGCGAGAACGAGGCGATTTCCGACGCTGTGTAGTGTTTATTCAAGTTCTGCGGCAGGTCATGCTGCCAGATCACACTGCCGTCGTCGTCCAGCGCCATCGCCCAGGCGTAGCCCTGCAGCCAGTCCGCGGGCGTGCGGGCGGGGTCCAGCTGCAGGCCGTCGGCGGTAGGGGTCAGGGCCTCTGCCAGCGTACCGATGCGGACGCGGCTGTCCGCGGCCGCGCCGTAGTGCAGCCCCAGATAGACCACCGCCCCCAGCAGCAGACCCACCACCAGCAGCACCACCGCCGCCGTGGCCAGCACATAGCGCCCGATCATTCGTGTAAAGGTTTTCAACTTCACACCTCCCCCGTCAGCCGGTAGCCGATGCCCCGCACCGTGAGAAGCCACTGCGGATGCCCGGGGTCAGGCTCGATTTTCTCCCGCAGATGGCGGATATGCACGTTCAGGCTGTTCTCGTACCCGTAATAGTCCGCGCCCCAGACGGCCTCGCAAACGGCATCATAGGTTACGATGTGCCCGCGGTCATCGGCCAGCCTTTGCAGCAGGGCGCGCTCGGTGGCGGTCAGGGCCAGCGTTGTGCCGTCGGCGCGGCGGACGGCGGCGTCCTGCAAATTGACCGTGCAGTCCCCCAGCGTCAGCACCCGGCTGCGGCGCAGCTCGGTGCGGTAGGCGCGCTGCAAAAGGTGCTGCACGCGCAAAAGCAGCTCCTGCATCAGGAACGGCTTGGTCAGATAGTCGTCCGCGCCAAGCCCCAGCCCGAACAGCCTGTCCGCGTCGGCGTCCCGCGCCGAGAGAAACAGCGCCGGGACGTCCGATTCTGTCCGCAGGGTGCGGAGCAGCCCGAAGCCGTCGCCGTCCGGCAGGTTGATGTCCAGAATCATCAGGTCCGGGCAGTGCGCGGCGAAGGCCGCCCGCGCCGCGGCGCAGTCTGCGGCAGTGCATACGGTTTTGTAGCCTGCCGTGCGCAGGTTGTCCGTGACTAGGGTAAGCAGGTCTGGGTTGTCATCGACCAGGAGGATGGCGGCGTCGTAGATGGTGGTCATAGGTTTTCCCCTTTTTTGAGCTTGTAGGGGCCGCCCATATACGGCCCCTGCCTATCATACTACGATTCACCCCCGCCCACCATGGCACGACCCCAAAATTAAGGCAAAATTAAGCTGCTCTTACAGTTCGTTTAAGGCGCAGGGTGTAGCATAGGGCCATACCGAAAGCAAAGGAGTGTGCATTATGCAAACCGTAATCGAGACAAAGGCCCTGTGCAAGCAGTACGGGCCGCATACAGCCGTGGACCATGTGGAGCTGCACGTACCGCAGGGGTGCGTGTACGGGTTCATCGGGCCGAACGGCGCGGGCAAATCCACCACCATGAAGATGCTGCTGGGGCTCATCCACCCCACGGCGGGCCGGGTGCGCCTGCTCGGGCAGGAGCTGACCGAGAAAAGCCGCCTGCCGCTGCTGCGCCAGACCGGCAGCCTGATTGAGTCCCCCGCCGGGTATCTGCATCTGACCGCACAGGAGAATCTGGAGATCGTGGCCGACTTAAAGGGTGTGCCCCATAAGGACATCGGCCGCGTGCTGGACATTGTGCATCTGACGCAGGACCGCAACCGCAGGGTCGGGCAGTATTCGCTCGGCATGAAGCAGCGGCTCGGCATTGCCATGGCGCTGCTGGGCAGCCCGAAGCTGCTGATCCTGGATGAGCCGACGAACGGTCTGGACCCCGCGGGCATTCAGGAGATGCGCGCGCTCATCCGGAACATGCCCGCCGCCACGGGCGCGACGGTGCTGATCTCGAGCCATCTTTTGGGCGAGATGGAGCAGATGGTCGAGCAGGTCGGCATCATCGACCACGGCCATATACTGTTTGAAGGGCCGCTGACCGAATTGCAGCGCCACAGCCGCGGCAATGTCACGCTGCGGCTGCTGGACCCGGCCAAGGCCGCGCCGATCCTGCGCGCTAACGGTCTGACCGCGCACAGCGACAGCTGCGTTGTGACGCTGCCGCCCCTGCAGGATGCCCTGCTGGCCGACCTCGTGCAAAAACTGGCTGCCTGCGGCGCGGGCGTTGTGGAGCTGACGCCCCACACCAAGACGCTGGAGGAGATTTTCCTGAGCCTGACGAGCGAGGAGGCGGACTGAGATGGGCAAAGCACTGCATGCGGAGCTGCAAAAGGCCCGCCGCCGCCACGATTTGCTAATCTGCCTGGCCGTGCCGGTGGTCGTGTATCTCTGGGCCGGGGCGCAGGCCCCCACCGGCGCGGACGAGCTGGCCAACGCCTACAGCGCGCTTTTGTACGTGCTGCCCGTTCTGAACGCCGTTTTAATGCCCATTGTGATGGCACTGATCGCCAGCCGCCTGTGGGACATGGAGGTCAAGGGCAGCACCACAAAACTGCTGTACACGCTGCAAAGCCGCCGCAGTCTGTTTGCGGGCAAGGCGCTGCTTGGCACGGGCGAGGTCCTGCTGATGGTCACGCTGGAAATGGCCGTATCCATCCTGCTTGGGCGGGTGCAGGGCTATACCGAGGCGTTCCCTGCCGGGCCGTTTGTGTACACGGGCATTTGCACGCTGGCTGTCGATGTCATGCTGTTTTTCTCGGAGCTTTTGCTGATGTTGTTTTTTGACAACCCGCTGCCTGCGCTTTGTGTCGGCATTGTGGGGGCACTGATCGGGCTGTTTTCGGCGTTCATGCCGCCCCTTGTCAGTTATTTTGTGCCGTGGGGCTACTTTGTCCCGCTGTCCTGCTATGAGGTTTCCTACTGGGACCAGGCCACCCATACTGTGACCTACGGCCTGCGGCCCTACAGCTGGGGACTGCTGGCGTTTACCGTGGTACTGGCTGCGGCTTTGTTTGCCGCCGCCTGGCGCATGATGCGCGATAAGGAGGTATAACGAATGCTGAAGCGTTGTATAATTGCCGAGAACCGCAAGCTGCATGCGTCGCCCATCTGGGTGATCTTCTTTGTGCTGCCGTTGATTTCCGCCGGGTACGGGACATTCAACTATCTGCAAAATCTGGAAATCCTGACCGAGCGGTGGTACAGCCTGTGGACGCAGCACACGCTGTTTTACTCGATGCTGTTCTTTCCCGCGATGGTGTCGGCGTATGCGGCCTACCTTTGGCGGCTTGAGCACCTTGGCCACAACTGGAACCTGATCATGGCCGCACCCGTGCGGCCCTTTGCGCTGTTTGCGGCAAAGCTCCTTGTTGTTGTAAAGCTGATGTGCTTTACACAATGCTTTGTCTTTGTGCTGTACGTGGCGTGCGGGCGGCTGTTTGCCGGGTTCAGCGATTGGCCGCCGGTGAGCATCGTTTTCTATCTGGTGCGCGGCATTTTCGGCGGTCTGGCTGTGGCGGCGGTGCAGCTTTTGCTGGCCATGCTGATCCGCAGCTTTGCGGTGCCGATTTTCTTGGGGCTGGTCGGCGGCATTGCGGGAATGCTGATCGGCAGCAAGGGCTATGCCCTGCTGTGGCCCTACTGCCTGATGCAGCAGGGCATGAACGCCAACCGCAGCACCGACGTGCTGGCCGGGAATGTGCTGCCGTTTTTACTGGCGTGTGCGGGCTGGCTGGCGGTGGTGCTTTTGACCGCAAAAGTGCTGCTGGAAAAAACGGATGTGAAAGCGTAAGGTTTTACCGCGCAGCAGGGGCCTCATATATGCGGCCCGGCGGTATATGGCGGGTGGGCATTTGCGGGAGAGCACCGGGCCGGGCATGCCCGGTCCCTGCCGCCGCGCCCTATATTTCCGCTTGCGAAACGCCCCGCCCTGCTGTATAATAAAAGCATCAACAAACAGGAGGGCACGCCATGACTGCCAATGCTGCCGATTTTGCCGGGTCCGGATGCGGGCGCCGTTATGAGAAAGAGCTGGAGACCCATTTTCGCGATTGTCTGCTGTTTTATCTGGATGGCCGCATCCGCTTTGAGCGCTACTGCTACGGCGAGGCCGCCTGTCTGGTGTTCAGCGTCTGGGCCCACGGCTTTGACGCTGACGGAAACATTTTATGGGACCGCGAACCGGAGTTTGAGAGCCAGAAAACCGCCATTCCCCGCGTGCTGACCGACATTCAGGAGGACGGGAACGCCCTGCAGTTTGACGGTGCCTTCAAACGCTACGTCAAGACCGAGGAATTCGACGAGGACAAGCCCAACGGATACGGGAAGTTTAAGGTGTTCTGGCTGAAAAGGAAAAAGTAAAAAGGCTCCTGCAGCGTGAATTAGACGCTGCAGGAGCTTTTTTGTGTTTGCAGCACCCCTAAACAGCAGAACATTTCTCAAAGTCATAACGAAAAATCCCGATAAAAGACCAGCGGCGGCTTTCGCGAAAGCCGCCGCTGTTGTCAAAATGGATACTCTTAAAATTTTCCGCCCGAGCTGCCGCCAAAACCGTCGCTGTCGGTACTCGACCCGCTGGAACTGCTCGAGCTGTTGTCCTTGACGGGGTCGTACGTTTCGGTCTCGGTGGTGTGGGTGTAGGTGTCCTCCACCACGGACAGCGCCAGACCCTCGGCGGGCATGTAGGCGTTGGCATGGGTCTGCTCGTTGGCAGTTTTCATCTGCGCGTAGAAGATGCCGCAGACGATGCTCGCCACAGCCAGCGGAATGACAAACACAAACACCCACTTGATCCAACCCTTGGCGGGGTCGTTGCCGCTGTCCAGCGGCGCACCCTTTTCGGCATAGAAATCCAGCGTGTCAGCGCACATTTCTATGTAGGTGTCGGAGGCCTTGTAATACGATCCGTCCGAGAGCATCGGCACGATCTTATCCTCGATCTGCGCGATGCGGTAGTCGGTAAAGGCGGTCACGCCGTCGCCGTAGGTAATGGTAACATAATCGCGGGAATCCAGCGCAATCAAAAACAGGATGCCGCTTTTGCCCTCGCCGTAGCCAAGGTCATAGCTGCGGTACCAGTCCTTGGCAAACTCGCGCACGTTCTGCCCGCCGATGTCAGACACCGTCAGCAGGTAGACATTGACACCGTGTCCGGCACTGGCATCCTGCGCCTTTTGTTCCAATTCAGCGGTCGCTTCGGGTTTGAACAGCTCGTAGGTGTCCATCACCAGCGGCATTTCGGCAAACGCCGGTACGGCGCAGAGCAAGCACAGCACCAGTGCCGTAAGCAGAGAAAACAGTTTCTTTTTCATACTCTGTTTCCCCCTTTCAAAGCAGGAATGCAAGCAGGATCATCAGCGGAACACTGATGCCCGCAAACCAGGCGGCCACCTTTCGCTTATCAACCGGCAGGTCGCCGACCAGCTTGCCGGTCTGCCCATTCATAGCGAACAGATAGTCCTTGCCCTGCCACTTGGTGTGCAGCATCCAGACCGGCAGCAGTGTGTAGTGCTTGGCGGTGTAATCAATGCTGATATTCTCGCTCAGGGTGCTTACGCTGTTGTAGCCGGTAATGCTGGCCGAAAGCTCGCTGCTGACCGAATTCTGCATACGGCTGTGGGCGCGGGCCTGGCAGGTGTCGGCGTCCTCGTCGTATTTGTCTGCCATATAGCCCGGCAGGTACGCGGTCGAGAAGGGCTGGAAGACGCGGTAGTCATACGGCTCAATGGCGTCCATATGTCCGTTGGGCATCTTGGTCGAGCCATCCACCGGAACGCCCATGAACTGCGTGGTACCGGCGCGGCGGACATCATAGTGTTTGGTCGTGGTGATGACGTAATCGCCGTTGCGGTGGCTGGAGCTGGTCGTGGCTTCATATTGGCCCGAGCCGGAGGCGTTGGCATCGAACAGCCAGAACGGGACATACACGCCCTTGATCTCCTCGATATGGTTCTGTGAGGAGAAGGCATTGGGCAGGAACCGCTTCCCTCGATAGTATTTTTTCAGCGCGGCCTTGGCGGCGTTCTTATCCAGCACAAACGGCAGGACAAGCTCGGGCCGCTGCATACCGCTGAACTGCCCCGCAATGACCGTTGGGTTGCCGCAGTACGGGCAGCTTGTCGCGGCAGTCGTCTCGTCACAGATCAGCTCTGCGCCGCAGGACGGGCAGGAATAGCTGCGCAGCCCGGCGGCCTCGTTTTCGCTCCAGACGGAGTCGGGCGGCGGTGCCTGTTTATTCTGTGCCGCGGTTTCGGCAGCGGCTTCTTTTTCGGCATAGAGTGCTTCGATCTCGGCAGTATCGTAGCTGCTGCCGCAGAAGTCACAGACCAGCTTTCCGCTGGCACCGTCAAAGTGAAGCGGGCCGGTACAGGCAAGGCATTGGTAGTTGGTAAGCTGCGTTGCCATTATGCGTCACCTCTCTTTCCTTCGGTTTGCAGCTGCCCTGCCAGATCCTCAAAAAAATCGCGCAGGGCGCTGCGCGTATTGCCATCGGCATCCAGATAACGGTAGACGATCTCGTCATCCGGAGCCTTGTAAATCAGGCAAACGCTATCTAACGTTTCATCGGTGATAAATAAGCCGGGAGAATTTTTCTTTTCGTCCGGCAGACTTTCCAGCCCCAGCTTTTCTGCCAGAGCCAGGGCTTCTTGCCAATGGGTGTCCTCAACAGGGATATTTTCCAGCTCCACCCATTCATCCTCCTTGTAATTACAGCTGAAAAGGCAGCCGTCAGCCGGGTCATTTCTTATGCTGAACCCATAGGTGTCGTCATAGCACATGCCGGAATAACTGATGCTGATACCGGTCAGTGTGCCGGGCGGCGCTTTTTTACAGCCGGACATTGTCAGAAAAGCGGCTGCGGCGCAAAGCACCGCAGCGATTTTTTTGCGCATCACTGGCCAAACGGCTTACCGCACTCCGGGCAGAACTTGGGCGGATGGGCCGGGTCATCCGGGGTCCAACCACACTGGCTGCACTTGGCGGGTGCCGGTGCGGGCTTGGGGCTACCGCAGTTGCTGCAGAACTTACCGGTGTTGGAAGTGCCGCAGCTGCATACCCAGCTGCCGGC